>Ga0208147_1000396_pt1 | contig 15407 bp, 22 predicted proteins | sample DEB3_08_DNA_FD_184520 | JGI IMG/M metagenome (GOLD analysis project Ga0208147, IMG submission 184520) | Aqueous microbial communities from the Delaware River and Bay under freshwater to marine salinity gradient to study organic matter... | ecosystem: Environmental > Aquatic > Marine > Coastal ... | reverse complement strand
AAAGCCTCAACCTGCCAAGCCATCAACTCCTTACCCAAGTATCTCGAGGCAAAAGCCACCAGGGCAGGGGGACAATCCGAATTCCTAACGACCGGCGTTTTCAACCTCGGCTCAATCCGCCCCAATAGGTCACAATCACCCAGCGTATGACCCAAATCCGCCTCGTCTGCCCCCCCAAGGGGTATTACGGGATAGGGGCTCGGGGTGCGGTTTTCGTTTGATCCAAAAACTTTTAGGGCTTGTTCGCGGTTTTGGATTCGTTGTGCGGTTTTTTTGTTGAGGTGTCTTGCTCCTCGTGATGAGTTACATGGGCCGCAGGATGGGACGAGGTTGTCAAGGTCGTGATTTCCGCCTCGGTCTAGTTCGATGACGTGGTCGGCTTGGGTGGCTTTGGCTTTGCCGCACCAATGGCAGGTGGGGTCACCGGCTAGGAGGATCTTGCGGTTGCGTTGGTAAATCGGGTCTTTGTAGCCGGTCATTGTGGGTTTCCTATTTGAGTTAGAACCAGTTCTATTAGTTCAGTATTTGCTATCTCAGTAGTTACTAATTGTCCGATAAAACCGAAGTGCGGAAAACCTGATTTCGGTTGTGGATAAAGCCCCCTAGTTATCCCCATGCTTATCCACAGGTTGGGGTTGGTCAAACACGATGGTTGTCATTGACCATTGACCAGCCGAGTTCTGCTTGCGGAGGCGTTTGATGTAGCCAAGGGTTTCAAGTTCTTTCATGCCTGTGCGTACGGCGTGGATGCCTTCGGGGCTGACGGAGGCCAGTTGGGCCATGCTGGTGCGCCAATGATCAGGTTTGGAAAGCAGGTAGATCAGGATGCCTCGAGCCTTGAATGACAAACGGCGATCCTCAATCAGTTCGTTGTGAACCACGGAATAGTTGAGGTGCGGTCTGGCGGAGCGGACGATCATCGGGCTCGACCTATGCGTCCAATGGCGGCGATGTTGTCGTCGCCCCATGCGGCCAAGAACGTCGGGAACGAGATGCCAGCGGTCTCGGCGCCAGGTTTCTCAAATTCCATCTTGTTATGCAGAAGCACGATTGCGGCTTCGGAAGCCCAGAGTCGATCCATCCACTTGGATTTAGAGACGCAGGCAAGCAGGATGCCGTTGCCGTGCTCCATCATTCGGTCAACCCATGGGCCGGGCCGTGAGTAGGGAGGGTTACACCAGATGCGGCCTACCCAAGGCTGGGCCAGGCCGTCGTCGGCTTTGGTGAAGTAGCGCACTTTCGGTATCCATGGGATGCCGCCTGGAGGGCTGGCGACGTCGATGTCAAAGGTGAGGCTGAGGGCGTCAAATACCCACTTCGGGGTGTAATGGTCGTCTTTAGTAAGGGCGGTTTGTTCGGCGCCGAATAGGGCTTGTTGTGTGGTCACTGGTCAGGGCTTTCGTAGTGTTCAATGACGTTCATGGCTTTGACCAGGCGCAGGCGGAGGCGTTCGTTCTCCTCCTCCAGTTCGGCAATCCTGGCTTTTTGTGCGGTAATCGCTTGGGCCGCTAAATCCATTTGTCGGGTTGCTTCTTGAACCTGCTGGATGAGGGCGGTCATGTCAGGACTCATTTGGTTTCTCCTGTGAGTATCGCTTTGATTTGCGGTAAATCGGCTGGTCGCCACACATACGCTTCCGCGCCACCAAGCCGGAGGGTGCTGATCCATCGGGTTTGAGCGTCGGACAATTTGCCAATCCGGCTTTTCAGTTCGGCAAAAATGACACCTCGAGACGGGTGCGCTAGGACAAGATCGGGAAAACCAACATCACCGAGCGTGGGCGTGCGCCAATGGCCGCGCACGTTTTGCGCAGGTAGCGGATGGTAAATCATCCATCCCGTCCATTTGGCGAGTTCAACGACTGCGTTTTGGAACTCACGTTCGGAGATCATCGGTCAGCCTGTGAGCGACGAGTTGCGAAAAATCCGTTTAATTCAGGGTGGCGTCGCATGATTTCACGCGCATAAAAGGCTTTGTAATCGTTGTTTAGTTTGATGGTGCTTGTCGGATCGTCTGTTTGAAGTGTCCAGTCGTAACGGAGGACTTCCCATAAGGCGGCGATGCCGTAATGCTGGATGCCTCGAGCGCGTAGTCGTAGTGCCATCTCAATGAGGCGATCCATGACCCAAGGGTTGGCGTAGTGGAAGGCTTTGAAACGGTCGCAGGCCGGTTCGTCTGAGTGAAGGGCCGTCCAATCAAAAGTGAGTTGGTTCATTAGAACGCCTCCTCGCCCATTGCTTCGGCTTTCAATCGGTCAATTAGTGCGCTGGTTTCTTTTTTCATTGTCGGAATTTCGCCGACATAGTTCAAAGCGCGGAGCATTCGTTTCTGAGCGTCGGTGGTTTCTGTTTGACTGGAAGGTTGCGGTGTGTGCGGCCGGTCTTGACGTGCCTGGATTTCGTTGCTTGAGGCCATGGCTTTGTCAATGCCGATGCCCATGTAGCCGAGTGCACGTCCGAGCGCGGAGGTGAATCCGACCATGCGTTCGGATCCTCGGGTGTAGGGGGTTTTGCCTGGGAATGGTTCGGCGGCGGTGGCGATCGCTGGTTTTGGGTCGTCAGGTGTGCGCCATACGGTGACTTCGCAAATCAAAAACGTCTGTTCCTCAATGCGCATGATGTCGAATGCGGTTTCTTGGACTCGAAGGTCGGGCCATCGTTTGAGGGCCTCAATCAGCCGGTCATTAACTGGGATGTAGCCTTCCAGGTTCATTTGGTTCCTCCTGTAGTCGGGTCAGGTTGGTTAGGAATTTGGTTTTGAAGCAGGGCCAGCAATAGGCGGCCCAGCCGGTGTTGCGGTAGCGGACGATTTCGTCGTCCACGACGACGCCTTGGCAAATTGCGCATACGGCGACGTCGGGTTCGCGTGGATCGTTCACTTTCGTATGTTTACCACACGGGAACGACGGATTTTCAGACGTTCGTTTTCGGTAGTGCCTCCCCAAATCCCCGGAAGGGTGCGATGGTCAAACCTGAGGGCGTAGTCGAGGCATTCGGTTTTGACGGCGCAGGAGGCGCAATGGGCTTTTGCGACCAGGATGTTGACGTTCATGTGCCGTCCTGGGACGGGAAAGAACACGTCAACGGGTAGATCGGCGCACGCTCCTCGGGTTTTCCAGGCTTCTAACACGAGATTGACCAGGGTTTCCAACCGCAAAGGCCTTTGGCTTCGCGTGAGGAATAGAGTTTCCAGGCAAACTCGAGGTTGAGCAGAGGGTTGAACATGGCGTCGGGGTGGTTTCCCAGGCCGAGTTCGGCGATCCAGTTGGCGTGGATTTGGTTGATTTGGGTTAGTCCGGCGTCGTGACCGTTCCAGGCGTCCGGTTGGCATCGGGATTCACGCCAAATAATTGACATGAGGGTTTCGATGGTTTGCCGGTCGGCTGGCCATCCGGCCGCTATCGCCTCCGGCACCCACTCCTGGCAAGGCGTGTCGGGGCCGACGATTGGCAGGATTGGCCCTTGTGTGGTCGTAGGAGCGGCGATCGTGGACGTTGGGTCTACAAGGGTTGCTGGGGCGTAGGAAACGACCACAGGGGCCGTTTCGGCCTGCTGGGGTTTCTCAAAAAACATGAATAGGGCGCCGCAGGTTATGGCTACGCCCAGGATGAAACGGGACATGGGGTTTCCTTTCGGGTCGGGTCCGCGAGGTGCGGACTGTTTACCGACTTCAGGGATTCAGGTCAAGCCTTCTTGCCGATAATTGGGTCAACGGGGTCGCCTTTACGGGCGGCGATACCGTTTCCGACGGCGTAACCAATAATGGTTGTCACGATCGGCAGGCCTGCGTCAGAGGCGATCGCTCGAGTTGCCATAAGAACGGTGAGGCAGATCAGGCCGACGAGGGCGATGAGGGCTTTGGAAGGGTTGGCGAGAGTCATGGGAAAAGGCTCCTGAAGGCGGTATCCACGGCTGACGGGTTGTCGGCCATGTAAGGGGCAATTTCATAGTGAACCCAGGCGGCTCCAGGCGAGCCGATGGTGGGTTTGTCGTACACCTTCCAGGCGTTGCGGTCACAGCGCCAACCTGCGCCATGCTGGCCTGGCTTGTACCGGTTGCCGTAGTCGTGGATCTCCTCAATGCCGAGGTGGTCGGCGTGTCGCTCGAGGAAGGTGATTGCGGCGACGATCTGGTTCGGGCCGCCTCCGAGGTCGCACGCGCGTCCGGTCGCGTGGACGGAAAGGCCGGTGCCGCCGCGGACTGGCCTGTTGGCGTAGATGCCAAGGTTTTTCATTTGAAACAGGAACCTCATGTATTCCTGGAAGCGGATCGTGCCTGGGCGTGCTCCAGAAGAGGGGTCGGTGTTGCCGGTGTACGGACGACCACTTTCGGCTGGTTCGGCGGGCTTCTTTTTAGTTGCCATGTGGGTCGATCCAGCCTTCCTGTTGGGGGTAGTGGATGTTGCCTGCTTCAAGGCTGGCGACGATCGCGGCGGCCCACTGGTGTGCGCCTTCGGGTGTGTCCCAAGGGCCGGGGCGATCGACTTCAATACCGTTGATGGTGACTATGACATAAAGGTCGTCGGTGACTGTCGCTAAATAAGTGTTCATCTGATTGCGGGCCTTCCTGAACTGTGACAGATCGAGTAGCACGCGATTCCTGTAGATGTTGCGTTCGACCAGGTAGCACCGTCGGAGGATGTTTGACAGTTTCCGGTGTTGCTGTTGACGTATGCGATTAGACCACTTTCGTCAGACGCCGCGCCTGAAAAGTAAATCGACGCGGTTGTCGCAGGTGTTCTGTTTGTCCATGTTGTGCCGTTCGTACTGCTCTCGATGTCGCCGTTTGTTGTGCCATCTACACGCGCCCCGAAGGTGATAACGGAATTGTTTGCGGCGAACGCTCCTGAACCTGCGGTGGTTGAGGGTGCGAATGCGAGGTTTCGTGCTGTCCAAGTGATTGCGTCGGTGCTTGTCTGTAAGGTTCCGCTCGTTGAGTTGTCGGCTCCTTGGACCCAGATGGATTGCGGTTTACAGTAAAGATTTCCGTTGATTGCTCCGGCCGAGAGGGTGGATGTTCGGCTTGTCCATGATCCGGTGGGACTGCTCGCGGTGTAAACCTCGCCGCTTGCGCTAAGAATCACCCACGTTCCATTTCCGTATTCAATGGACTGAAGTGCGGCTGTGGCGCTTATTCCGGTCGTGTTCTGTGTCCATGTGATGCCATCTGTCGAGTAAGCGACATAATGCGTGAGCGATGGAAAGATAATGGAACCGCAATACATCCAATAGCCGTTGCCGTATGCGATACCACGCACGGAGGCGGTGGATGCTCCTGAGGTGCGTTGCGTCCAGGTGATCCCGTCAGGGCTTGTTGCTACTTTGCCGCTGTCTCCAACGGCGACGTAAAGAGTCGTCCCGTTAGATGCGACGTTGTTGATCTGCGTGGTTCCAAACGATGATGTCCTGGACGTCCAGGAGGCCAAAGTGGTAGAGGTTGAGGTCACCAGACCGCCGCTGGCTCCAACGGCCACCCACTGATAAGGGAGTGCGACGACTGAGATTGTTGCGGCCGACGTCGCGGGAATCATGTGCTGGTATTCCCGAACATGACCCACTCATCCGTAGCCAACTTCATAAGACAGACGACTCCGTACTGGCCGTTGATCTTCGTCTTAGAGCCGTTCGAGCGGATCGTCGTCGTTGCCGGAGTCGAGGCCGCCACCGTAACCTGACCGGCCCCACCCTGATACAACAGGATCTGAGTGCCAATCGCGAAAGCGGCCGTAGCGTTCGTTGGCACGTTCAACGTGATCGCCGCGGCGTTCGTCAGGGTGACCATCTTGGCGGCGTCGCCAATCACCAGCGTGTAGGTGGTGCCGGTCTGGGCGTTCAGTTGGAGGGCGGCGATGTCGTTCACGCCTCCAGCGATCTGATTCACGTTTGACGCCGACAAGACTTGGCCGTCGGTGTAGGCGGCTGAGATCGGGTAGGTGGTGGTCATGGTGCTCCTAGAGGGTGTTGGTGCCGAGAATACCGAACTGGGCGGAACCCAGGATGAATGCGGTGCTCAGCGGCTCTCGGGTAATGAATCGGGTTGTCCAGGTGTCAGGAGTGATGGTGTGCTCAACGCCTTGGACGGTGACGCGCAGATCGAGTACGCTGGTCGGGGTTTGGGATCGGACGACGTAGATCGGTTGGCCGAAGTCGTAGGAAATGGCTGGTAGGACACGATCGGAGTCGGAGGACAGGTCAAGGGTGATGGATTCGATGCGAAGTCGAGGGTTTTTGCGGTAGTTGAGGATGAGGTTGGCGATGTTGGTGGCTTGGGCGTTGTTGCGACCTAATAGTTCGGTTTCGGTGTAGGTGCGTGTGAAGTAGGTTGAGATGGAGGTGGCGTCGGAAACGGTTTGAGCGGTGCCGCCGTGGTTGGTGATGCTGACTACATTGGAAAGTTCGGTTTCGTCAAAGGCGACGTCAAGGTCTTGGTAGCGAATTCCGACGCCTGTGTCGGTGAAGGTTTGGGCCGCGCCGGACGCTTCCTGGCTGATGGTGGCTCGAGATTTGAATCGCGCGGTTCCGTTGCCGTTCATGTAGAAACCGCCAAGTTCGGTGGATTCAACGGTTTGGATGGCGTCAAGGGTGGAGCGAAGTCCGCCTGGGTCGTTTTGTAGTTCCTGTGTGCCGGTGTCAATGTTTCGCATGGTTGACGGCCAGGAAACCATGTCGAGGATTTGGTTGATGCGTGTGCCTGGTAGGTCGCCGGTAGCGGCTCCTGTAACGGACTCGACGTTGGAGAGGGCTAATAGGCGGAAGCCGTCGTCGGCTTGGACGGTGACCTTGGCGTACTGGGTGCCTTTTGGCCATTCCCAATCCCATGAACTGATAAACCCTGCGAACAGCGCGTATTGAGTGCCGTTGTAAGTGGTGGTGACGCGCACCTGGCACATCGGCAGAATTTTGCCGTAGTAGGGGCTGGCAGAGTTGTCAGGGTTCCAATCCCCTGTGAAATCCCAAAATGAGACAGAGCAGTACCCAGGGGAGTAATGCTCAAAAATGCGGTCGCGGCCGCGGCGGATTGAGATGTTGGTGGTAGTGGATGAAACGTCAACGATTGTTGATGCGCTGGTGCCGAGAATGTTTGTGCCGAGGATGCCGTTATAGGCGTCGCCCAAAGTGAATACGTTGCCAAATGAGGCTCCTGTGCCGAGCCGAATTTCAACTTGGGGTTGGCAGGGTAAGGTCATGTGTTGCTATAGACGAGTTGTGCGCCGTTGCGTTGGGAGTTGACGAGGCCACGTCGGATGGTTTCAACTAGGTCGCGTTCGCTGGTGACGGAGCCTTGGACGTTGACCATGACGGTTGGCCGGTTGCCGGATCCGCCTCCGCTGGTCAGATCAACGGCTTTGGTGGTGGTCTTGCCGAAGCCTGAAAAATCCAGTCCTGGTGGGATGTAGTAGGAGCGACCGTCCGGGCCGACGACGTTCACGCCTCGGCTTCGTGATTCTGATGGGGTGTCGCCAGGTCGAACGGTAGTCCCTTGTACCGTGTTGATTTTGACGGTGCGTTCGCGGGTTAGTTGTTCAAGGAGGCGCATGACTTCGTCGTATTTGCCCTGGTCAAGTAGGGCAAGGATTTTGGTTTGTTTGTCGGCTGGGATGTTGCCGAGAAGTTGAATGTAGTCGGCGACTTCACCGTACAAATCGCCGACGGCATCCTGAGCGGCTCGAGCCGCCGCAGGCGTCTTTTCCTCCAAAGCGCGGCCAGCCGCTTCATAAACATTATCCAGGGAGTCTTTGACGTTATTGAATGCTCGAGTGTTGCTTAGGGTGCCAAGGAGTTCGTCCCAGGTGTCAATTAGACCGTTGACATCACGGTCAAATTCGTTGGTTATGTCTGCTGTTCGGCGGAGTGCGGCTCGTGCGGTTTGTAGTGCGTTTCGTGATGCTCCTAAAGCATCGACAAAATTCATTGTTTCCTCACCGGCATCATTCGATTTTTGCTCGTAAATGCCAAGCCAATCAGCGGCCGTCGCTACAAGGCCTTGAAAAAATCCAAATTGACGTCCTGCGGCCTTGAGAGACGACGGCAATTCATCGGCCACATCACGCGATGTTTTCATTGACGATGTCAACGCAGAAAAGCCGTCAGCCAGGATTATTAGTAGTGGGACAAGTTCGTCGTTAGCAAAGTGAACAAATTGGAGGACGACGGGCAATAATTTTTGACCCATCTCAATTGTCACGTTTTCTAATTCTGCTTTCAGAATTCTTTGTTGGTTGGCAAGACCATCTGAGGTTCGGGCAAAGTCGCCTTGTGCGTCTTTTGATTGTTGAAAAATCAAACTGTTAGCGGCAAGGATTTTTTGTTGTGCGGTTAGAGCGCCGTTGCCGTTATAAATTCCCATTTTGAGGGCTTCGGCTCGCATGGATGCGTCGTCAAGGAGGATGCCGTATTTGCGTAGCGGTTCCGATTCTCCGCGTAACGCGGCTCCGATCGCTTGGATTGCTTCCTCGGGGCTGGTGTTGTTGAACGATGCGAGATCGGAAGCGAGTGCCGTTAGGTCGGTGGTGAATCCGGCTAGATCCTCGCCCGCAAGACCGGCGGCCTTGCCAAACGTGCCGAATACTCCAGCGGCGTCTAAAACGTCTTGTTTTGATTGACCGAGGGATTGTGCGGCTTGGTCAGCAAATTCCATGATTGAATCTTTGGCGTCACCAAAGATTTGACTTATTTTGGCTGATGATTCCTCGAAATCTGATGCGGCGTTGATTGCGCTGGCACCGAATTTGACAAAGGCCGCTCCGGCGACTGCCGCAAATGTTCCAGCGTTTGCTTTCATAAAGTCGGTGGCCGCGCCAAATCCGGCTTTCATTTTGTTCAATCCGCCTTCGGCTTCGGCCACCTTCATTTTGAAGTTGTTGAATCCGGCCTCGGCCGATTTGAGGCCTTTGTCAGCAAATTCCGTGACTATGGGGATTGTGATGGCCATTAGCGGATCCTCATTAGTTGTTGGTTGGCGGCTTGCTGTACCTGCTTGACCAGCGGTTCAAGTTCATTGGTGATCATCCGGATTGAGTCGTCAATGTCGCGCCACATAAAGCGAGATGGTTCGCCAAGGCGTGCGGTCAAAACTCGAGCGAAGTTGGGACGTTGGTATTTTGGTGATCGTCGGCTGGACGCGCCGTTGGCTTTACCGGCCATGTCAGCGATCGCCACCGAGGAGCCTTTGGTCGTGATTTTGATGACGTTTAGGGTGCTTGTCCCTACGGAGCCTGGGCGGCGTCTTGGAAGCCTGGTATCGGTGCGGACAGAAACCTTTTTAGGGTTCCAGCCTTTTGCGCCGTTGTGATCCCAACCGGACAAAGGTGCTTGGCGAGGAATGCGGCTGTCAATCTCGGTTTTGAGAGGTCGGACAATCCGTTGGACGTCTTTAGCGAATTGCCGTTTGAGTTCGGGTTCAACCTTCCCTAATACCCTGAGGGATTCTTGGAGGCCTTTGACCTGGATGCTCATTTGGCGGCTTTCTCGTCCATCTCTACCAGGAGCCTAACCATCTCATCTACGACCGTTGGTGGGCTGTCCAGGAGGGCTCGAGGGCTGATCCCAAGCCGGATTGAGAGTTGTGCGATCAGGTTGACGTTTCGTCCTGCCGCGCCTTGCGTCCTTTTGGGATGATCTCAATGTCCTTGACAGTCTCAATGAACTGCGGCCATACCTTGACGGTCACTCCGGCTTTCCGGCAGGCCTCATAGGCGAGGTAGTTGACCTGCTTGAATTTGACAGGATTGAACATCTGCTCGGCGGCCTGTCCTGGATGGTGATCCTCCCAGGCGCAGGCAACCGAATAGGTGATCGGTACAACGTGTTCGGAGTCGTCGGTAAATACGACTTTTAGATCCATTCCAATCATGTCGGGCTCCTAATTGGGTCAGGGTGCGGTGATGTCGCGCGAGAAGGTTCCGCCGGTGAACGTGACGTTGACGACCGAGAGCGAGCCGACGGTAGAGGCGATCGGCGTGAATGAACTGAGCATCGCATTCGTGATCGTGTATTCGGGGTTGCTGGCCGATTCGGTGGTGCCGGACGGGCTGATGACGATGGTGGTGTCGCCGTCGCCGACGATGTCGGACAGGGTGGCTTCGACTTCGGTTGCTCCGTAGGAGTTGAACATCGTCAGGGTGACTTCAACCATTTGGAGGCCTTTGGTGAATTTGTGGCCTGCGTCGCCAAAAGCGGTTGTTTCAAGACTGTCGTAGCCGACGGTCAATTGGGCCGCTGAGCATTGGTCGGAGAGGTCAACGCCTCCGATGGAAACGGTTGCGTTGGATAGGAAGGTGGTTGTGGCCATGTGGGGCTCCTTAGTTGCGCCGTGAGCCGATTCTCACGGTGAGGTCGTATGCGGGTATTTCTTGATTTCCGAGCGTCGCCAGGGATGGTTGGCCGGAGGTGACGGCGAGGCCTTGGTCAGCCATGAGGGTGTCGATCGTCGTCAAGAGGTAGTCCGAGGCGTCCTGGTTGCCAGGTGGGGCGGCCAAGACGCGAAGGGTGAAGGTCAGATCCCCGACGTTGTAGGTGAAACTGGTGAACGTCGGTAGTTCGATGAAAACGGTGAGCGGTCGCGCATTGCGTGGGTCGGTGACTGGTACGAGGCCAAGCGCGGTGATCCTGTTGGCGATCGCGGTCACGGCTTCCGCAAAGATTCCGGTGGCGGCCATTATGCGACCTGCGCACGGTTACATCCGAGCAGTTGGAGGATTTGCCCCATGGAGAGTTGTGGGGTTCCGCTGGTGGCGTAATCCTGGAATGATTGGATGCCGTCAATGGAGCCGCGACTGCGGTATTGGCTTGCGGCGTAGATGATGGTGCCAAGTTTGACGTCTCCGCCTGGGACGGTTGTGAGACTGTCAAAGTAACCGGATTCTTGCCGTTTGCGGTATGCCCAAGCGTTAGCGGCTGACACGCAGGTCGCTAGGAATGCGGTGTCGTTGGCGGTGGCACTCGAGATGCCGAGGAACTCTTGAACCATTGCGGACGTGATCCAGGAGCAGGTGATCGTGTAGGTGATCGTGCCGAACGGATCTACGGCTCCAGGAACTAGGTCGTCACCTGTGTTGAGGTAGAGAACCTGGTTTGGGATTGGGTAGTCGGGATCAAATAGGAGGTTTCCGTAGGAGTCAACTCCGGTGAATTGGAACTCGGGGATGGCGACGACAACGTGCGTGCCATCGAGGCCATCCCCGAGCCCTGCCACAACGATCGACTGCCCGACTGCGATGTCGCTCGCCGTGAGGGTCTGAACCACGGCGACGTCGTCTAACCGCATTTTGTGCGTTATGGAGTAGGTCGCCATGGTTCTAAGTCCTCAGTTGCTCAACTTGCGGTGCGCTTTACAAACTTGCTGGCGTCAAGCATGAGCGGGGTGAAGTAGCCGCGGAATGCGATCGTGCGGGCCAGCAGGCTCGGGTTCTCGATGCTGACGACGCCCTTCTGCTGTTCCCAGCATTCAAAGCCGTCGGCGTTGCCGACGATGAGAGTGCCGGAAGCAAAGTTGCGATCAACGACAACGCGAAGGCCGAATGCGACGGATTCCATGGCGCCGGGCGTCATGGTGCCAAATGCGTTCATCGGGCCCACCTGCGGGAACAATGGGCGTCCCGACGTGTCGGCAAGTGCTCCCAAGTATTCCCAAACGTCGGGGCTGACAAACAAATGGTTCGGCAGGTTTCCGTTGGAAGCCGAAAGAATGGTGGAGGCGGCGTCGTATACCCAGGCGACCCACTTAGCCGGATCGTCAAGATCGGCGGTTGCGAGGATTGAGGTGGTGGTGGCGCCGGAAACCAATGCGTCAGCGGCGACGTCGTCAGTCTGATTGGCGTAGATGCGCGCCATGTCGTCTACGAGAGCGCCAAGCACTTCGGGCGACGACCAGTCGATCGAGGCTTCGGACAGTTCAACATAGCCGCCGTAGATTGCCTTGGTCACAGTAATGTCGTCCACGACGAACGTACCGGCGGTGATCGTGGTTCCCTGGGTGACCGATCCGATCGAGGTGTGGGTCGTGACCTTGGGTCGGATGAACACCTTGCCGCCTTGCGGCATGGCGCGTGAGCCGACTGCGTCAATGACCGGACGAAGGCCACGGAAGTTGTTGTAGATCGCCGACGTCGGAATCGGCATGACTCCGTCGAGGTCGCCGGTGGTGACGTCCGGTGCGGCGGCGCGGATACGTGCGTTCATTTCTGCGAAACGGGATCCGCCTTCGGCCGCGGCCACGAGCCATTCGCCAGGGGTCGGCAACTTGAATTCGCGTCGGGGTTCCGCATAAAGCGGCGTGGTGGGGATGATGGCTGGGGCGGAGGCCTCAACCGGCTGGACTTCTGACATTGACTCCTCCTCGGGGTCGTCTTGGGGTTCGGTTTCGTCGGGCTCCGTCTCGGGGCTTGAGGCGGCGACTTTTTCAATCCTTGCCTGCTCAAAAGCAGGTTCGGCCACGATCGACAACTCGCGCCAGTCACCTGACTCGACGACCATGGTGCCGTCGTTGTCGAACGAGAATTTGGTCGGGATCACTCCGACGCTGACGGAGTCGTAGGCTCCCATGAGCAGGAGTGCCATGGTGTCGTTGGCGTCGCGTGTGTCGGCGAGGCGTGCGGTAAACATCATTCCTTCGGATGTGTTTACTCGTTCGGTGACGAGTCCGCGTACCTTGCTTGAGTCATGCCCTTCCAGGAGTCGGGGGGGACGTCCGGCTTCCGGAAGGGATCCAGGCAGAAACGTGACTTTCGTGCCAAGGGAGTCCGTCGTTGTGACGTTCCACGGGACGGCAAGGCCGGTGATTGAACGCGACGGTTGGCCGTCTTTGGCGGCGGCGTCAATCGTGAAATTTCCGGCGGTGAATCTGATCATTCGGTGACATCCTCTCTGATTGAGGTGGGCGCGTCTACGAGGCTTGAGTCAACCATTTCGTTTTCGCCGAGGTAGTCGTCAAGGTCAAATTCGACGTGTTTTCCGGCTGGGAGGACGTTATTGCCGGACAGGGTTTCCTGAATACAGTCAATGTACGGTTTCGCGCCGAATAGGTAGAGGTCTTGGCGTGCCTGGAGGGCGTTGTTGTAGGTCATTCCTGTGCCGGTGGGTGCGCCGACGAGGTAGGGCGGAATGTTGGCTAGGCGTGCGAGTTCGAGCGCCTGGTATTGGCGTGCTTCAACGAGTTGTAGTTTGCTGGGGTCGGCGTCAAATTCTTTCCATTCAACGAATTGGTTGAGGGCGCCGACGGCGTTGCGTTGACGTGCGGCTGACCAGGCGGCGGCCAATTCGCCCAGTTCGTCGCCCGACATTGGTTCTGATCCTGGTGTTTGCTGAAGGTAGCCAGCGGCGATTTCGTTTGATGCGAACCTGCGTGCGGCGTTGTCAAGTTTGTAGGCGGTGTCGATCGCCTGTTGGCCGGAATAGACGATGCCCATGATCGGCGACAGGAATTGGACAAGGTTGCCGGAGTCAATGTGGACGCCGTTGAATTCAACTTGGTCGGATGGCTGGAACCAGGCTGGGCCGGATTGGTCAAGCGTGTTGATGTTGGCGGCTGGGAGCCATTTGAAGGTGGCTGGAAAGCCGGTGCTGTAGCGGCCGGTGATGAGCCAAAACGCGCGACCGTAAAACAGGAGGTCGCTGAAGGTGTTGGCCATGATGAAGTTGCGAGTTACGGCTGGGTCGGGGCGTGTGAACCAGGATTCACCTTCAATGTAAATCTTGGTGTATTCCTCCTCTACGGGATCCCAGGCGAGGCGGTAGGCGGCAAGATCAAGGCATCCGATCATGGAGGCGATGAGGTCTCGAGCGCGACTAATCGTTGGCAGTTGGAGGGCGCGTAGTTCGGGGGTGCCGATCGTGTAGGTGTAGGTGGCCGCGGTTGTTTGTGCGGCGATACCGGCTTGCGCTCGGATTTCGGCTCCGAAGGCGGCTTTAGGGGTGCGGGTGAACAGGGCCACTAGCCGGAGTTTTCCACATTTGTGGCTTGGAATCTACGAGGATGCGAAAGCGGGTCGCATTCGGACGGTGGGTTTGGAGGCGAGGGCGGCGGCGACGATCATACAGCGGCACAATTCGATCGGCCCTGGGGACTTTTGTGAGGAGACGACGAGGGAGGCGTTGGTTTTAACTAGGACGGCGCGGTTGACGTGTTCGGCCAGTCCGAGGTTGCCGAGGTGCCATACGCGGCGTTCGGTGATGGCTTTGCGGACGAGGTCGGTGTATTTGGTCAGTTCTCCGTAGCCGAAGGTGGTGGTTCGCCGTTTCAGATTGAACGGGGTATGGATCTCGAGCCCTGGGGTGATGGTCAGTTGGACGTTGGGGTCGGTGAGAACTCGGGCGATTTCGTCCCACATTTGGGGTTCGGATTCGGTGATGAATTCGACGTGGATGAGGACGCCTTCGGGTATGGGAACGGCTCGGACGCCGACGTAACGGGAGTCGTCGAGGCTGGAGTCCACGGCGAGGATGCCGCCTGCTGGTATCGGAATGTCCACTTGGAGGGCGTCCCAGGTGCCGTAGGGAAGCCAGGATTTTGCGGCTGAAACCCATAGGTTGAGGTGGGCGCGCATGAAAGCGGCTCGGTCGCCTCCGTCGGCCATTGACTCGAGGGCTTCCATGGTGATTGTGGTGCCGAGCGCAGGGTTGGCGTATCGCCAGTAGCGGCGGTCGTCGGGGTCGATACCTGGTGGCATTGACCATTCGGCGAGGTAAAGACGGGTGGAACGGCCGGCGTCTATGTCGGCTATTGCTTGGGATCGAAGCCGGATCATGGTGGTGGACGATTCGTCTCCGGCGGTTGACCACATTGACATGAGGGGGTTCCGTCGGGCGATCATGCTGGGCCGGAGGGCATCAAAAATCACGGAGGGGCTGATGTCCCATAGTTCGTCCACGACGATCAGGTCGTAGGTGCCTCCGTGGTGGTTGTCTTTGGCGGCGGCGATCTTGAACACGGAGCCGTCGGGCATGGTCACCGACTGCGCTCCGTTTGACCAGCGGACGGTTGCGCCGAATGCTTCCTCGAGGATTTGTGCCAACTGGCGGAACATTGGCATTGAGCGATCAACTTTGTTGGCGACAAGCAGGACATTCTCCGCTTGACCACGGCGGTGCGCCTCATCGGTCAACCACCAGCCGATCAGGGCTTGAAGCGCCACCGATTTACCGTTTTGACGGGCCGTCGAAATCAACGCCTCCCTAAACCGGAAGTCACCGGCCTCCCAACCAGCCAACTGATCCGCCAAAGCCTCAACCTGCCAAGCCATCAACTCCTTACCCAAGTATCTCGAGGCAAAAGCCACCAGGGCAGGGGGACAATCCGAATTCCTAACGACCGGCGTTTTCAACCTCGGCTCAATCCGCCCCAATCCATCACAATCGCCCAGCGTATGACCCAAATCCGCCTCGTCTGCTCTCCCAAGGGGTATTACGGGAT
>Ga0208147_1000395_pt1 | contig 15420 bp, 21 predicted proteins | sample DEB3_08_DNA_FD_184520 | JGI IMG/M metagenome (GOLD analysis project Ga0208147, IMG submission 184520) | Aqueous microbial communities from the Delaware River and Bay under freshwater to marine salinity gradient to study organic matter... | ecosystem: Environmental > Aquatic > Marine > Coastal ... | reverse complement strand
AGCGGTAGTAATGCCAACCCCAAGAGCAGCCCCAACCTAAGTTCCTAGAGAAGTAATGCTCATTGGACTTAGCGTTAGGGCTCTCCCGGTTAATAAAGAACGAGGAAAGCCTTTGTTGGATAAACATAAAAGTCAAGCCTTTACGTTAAATTAGACTTAGACCAAGACCTCGACCTAGACCCAGACCTAGACCCAGATTGAGACCTAGACCCAGACCAAGACCCAGACCTAGACCAAGACTCAGACCTAGATTGAGACCAAGCCCAAAAGTTAGCGTATTGGTTCACAAAAGTCAAGCCTATTTGTTAGAATCAGATCAAAACCTAGATCTACACCAAAACCCAAATCCAGACCAAGACCCAAATCCAGACCTAGATCTAGACCAAAATCCAGACTTAGACCAAGACACAGACCAGTGTCCAGACCAAGACCTAGATCTAAATTTAGATCTAGACCAGTTGTATTGGTTCATGGAAAGTCAAGCCTGCCTGTTAAACCAAGACCAAGACCAAATCCAAGATCCAGCAGAAAAAGACCCAGACAAAAATCTACATGAAGAACCAGTTCTATGTCTAGACCAAGACCCAGACCTAGGTGTATACGAGAACTTCTTAGCGTATTGGTTCACAAAAGTCAAGCCCCTATCAGAAGGGGCTCTTGCCAAAGCTCTCGATGCTGGCGATCTGGACATACCAGTCGCTGCTCCAAGTATTCTCACAGGTCTCCCAAGAGGTCTTACCCTTTTGGTGAGCCCCGGTGTCGTAGACGATCTTCGCATCCGACAGCAGGATGCAAGTCGTGTTAACTCCCTTCAGAATACCGGTATAGATAAACCGGCAGGAGTAAATCACCACCTTCTCACCGAGAAGACGGTCAAGACCCTCACCACTAACTTCTTCGACGATCTTACGCATGGTATTACCTTTTTAGTTAAAAGTCAAGCCTCACTCCACAGCCCCCAAGTATAGCACCTAGGGGCTGAAAAGTCAAGCCTTTACCCACTCAAAGTCCACAACCTCTTCGTCCCTGATTTCGTCGTCATTCCAACAATGACCCTCGATCCCTTCGTTATAAAGGATGTCCAAAAGCTCGCCCTTCTGCTGAAAAGTTAGGGCTTGGTTCTGGATTACGAAGTCATCAGGGACTTCCACTTCGTATTCCCAAGTCTGGAAGATCTTCTGCCGCGTGATTACTTTTAGTTTTTGCATGAAAGTCAAGCCTCACTCCACAGCCCCCAAGCATACAGCCTAGGGGCTGAAAAGTCAAGCCTTAGCTTGCTCTTCGTCGTCGTCGAGTTCTTCGATTTCGTCGAGTTCGTATTCCTCGGACTCGTCATCGTCGAACTCGTCCACCTCTTCCACCTTGCTGTAGTCCCAAGATTCCACGGCACGCATCGCAATACGCTCCGCAGTATCTTCGTCCTTGGCGGCGAGGGTAACTTGCACGGGGAACTTAACTACCTTAGTGAATGTGACTCGGAACTTTGGCACGGGCTTTCTCCTTTTTACAGAGATTACAGGTTGTTTGTTTTAGGTAACGGGTGATATTACCACGAATGACAATACCACACCACGACTTTTTTGTATCAGGATTGTAACAATGCACCTTGAACTTCACGCGGTCGTCTCCTTATCCCTTGGGGCGACTTTCGCAGCTTCCAACAAGTCGCCCGTGACCGCAAGGATAAGATTGACGGCTGGCATTGAGGTTTCGTTCCACAGTTGAGATGCGACCTTTTGGTCACCCTTCAATGCGATGGTATGCGACTTGTGCAAGGCTTCGACCGCTTTGTGGAGATTGTCGAAAATGTCCAAGAGTTGGTTTCTGGACAACTTGGTATCGGTGAGGTTCATGCGGTCGCCTCCGCATCTTCCTTCGCCTGGGCTGCCTTCAAAAGGTCGCCCGTAACGCCGAGGACAATGCCACCGGCTGGCCATGCTACTTCCTTCCACAACTGCGATGCGAGGATCGGATCGCGGAACTTTGCGATATTGTAAGCCTTGTGCAAGGCTTCGACCGCATTGTGAAGGGAATCGAACACGTCGAGGAGTTCATTCTTCGACAACTTCGTATCGGTTAGGTCCATGCGGGGAGTATACCCGAAAATAGGCTAGGTTTCAAGCACATGCCATGAAAAAAGTTTGGCATGGCGTTTGCGTTGGCTTTTGACGTAAACCCTTGAAAACAAAGGACTTAGGGCGGGCGCGGCGGCCCGCCTTGCCATAACCCCTTTATTTTCAAGGGGTTACGTCGAAACTAGGCGCAAACCCTATGCCGTAGCATAGGATTCGGCCAACTGCCAAAGTGACTGGTTCAAGTCCACCTCCTTGCTAATGTTCGTAATGGCACGCGCCCTGCGGCGCATTCCGGCGAACCGAACGCCGCCCCCCACGATATTCTCTTGGACACGGTTAAACGTCTTCCACAACGAATCGCCCTGGTCCGCAACGCGGCGCGGATCCAACAAGCTGCCCGCGTATACGTTGGATTCCTGGCCGAATCGCAACACCTTAGCCTTTTCGGCAAAATCCACTTGCTGTTCCCAGGTGAGGGACACCGAATCCCAACGGCGCGCAGTCTCGATAGACTGCATGGCATCCGACTTGAAAAGCTCGCCGAGGACCGTAGCCGTATCCTTCGCACTGCGGTCGTGACGGAAAGAAATCTGCGAAATCTGCCCGGACGATACCATCAAACCGTTCGAGCAAATCAATCGGAAGATGCCCAAGATAATCTTGGTCCGCGAGGTTCCGTTGTGGGAGTTCAACAAGTGAATGCGGGGAGTGAGCCCGCCAAGCGATTCCGTCCCAGCCGCATCCCATTGGCGGCGAAAGGTAACGGCGTGCAAGCCGTATTGAGGGTCGCTCTTGCGAGCCTTGGGAGCCTTGGCGCTTTCCAGTTGCCAGCCCTGGTTTTCAAGTTCCGACACGTATTCATGCGTCGGCACGAAACGGTAGCGTTCGGAGACCTTGGGGGAGGGGGAAGTAGAGTATACTGCGGGAATCATGGTAGTGCTATTGTAGTCTATTTTGGTTTGGGTTTCAACTAGTTTTCTTCGGAATCGTCAGCGCCGAAAAGTTCTTGCCATTGTTCGTCAGTGATTCCGGTCTTAATGAACTCGCGCTCTGCAGGGGTGAGCGTCGGGAACGCATTTTGAATCAGTGCGCCATCTTCGTGCCAAGCATAGAATGCGGCATCGAACTCGGCCTTGGTGAGGGGAATCTCGATAGTGCGTTCGACGCCATCGAGGAACGAGGTGCGGGTCACTTGAACCATGCAGGGAGTATACCCGGAACTAGGCTAGTTTTCAAGCGCAAGCTATCGAAAAAGTGTGGCACGGGGCTTGCGTTGGCTTTTGACGTAACCCCTTGAAAACAAAGGACTTAGGGCGGGCGCGGCGGCCCGCCTTGCCATAACCCCTTTATTTCCAAGGGGTTACGTCAAATGTCCCCCTGCATCGCACGGTAGCCTTCGGTGGCACCGAACCGCTTACCATCGGGCGCAATGGCAATGTGCCTGCGCAAACAACGGTAGGCTGTAATCAAATCGTCTTTAATGTCCTCCGACATATCTTCCACACTAATCGTGTGGAAGATAGCGGCGACTTGTAAGGATACGCTATGCAGTAGCATATCACGCTTCGATGGCTTGCTCATTTTTCTTCTTTTCCTTTCTTTGCTTTGCTAGCTTGTCGTGATCAATGAAAGTGATGGTCTTATTTATCGACCAGCACAAACCACAATCCAGGCAAGAATGAACCTTTCCCGTTTGTTCTGGGCACGTAATGGCATTCGCTACCTTACCTTCTTCTGCGGCGAAGATATTGTAGCCGTTCGCTTGTTCATTACGTGAAAAGCGAACCCACCAACGTTTGGGGTGTGTAATGCGGAGCGATTCGATTGCACGGCCAATGTCGCATCCGTAACGTGCGGAGTATCCGTAAATATGCAGGTTCGGATGCTTTTCCAGCAGCGAGCGCCATAGTCCCACGTATTCTACGGAATAGAAGTCCCCCAGGATATGAAGGCGAACGGCAAAGCCCCTAGGATAACGGCGAGCAAGTTCGGCCACTTCCAAGCGAAGCTGTACCTCCAATGCAGTCCCATGCTGGAAACGGTGGCCGAATGCCATGCCGTTACCGTAGCACACTTCCCAACGCAAGCACGATGGCGGACACGTTGCCCGCTCCTCAAGGGTAAGCGAAAAAAGGCGGAACCCAAACCAACCGCCCTTGAGGATTGTTGCCTCGCCGTCCCCCAGTTTGGTATTGTCGGATACGGACTTGAGAAGTCTAGACGATTCCGTAACTTCGCGGCGAGCCTTGATGTGGATCGTGCGAGCTTCGGAAAGGGCGGGATGAGCGGGATTCAAGCGCATGGGGGGAGTATACCCGGAACTAGGCTAGAATGCAAGCGAATGCTACGGAAAAAGTGTGGCACGGGGTTTGCGTTGGCTTCGGTCGTAACCCCTTGAAAACAAAGGACTTAGGGCGGGCGCGGCGGCCCGCCTTGCCATAACCCCTTTATTTGCAAGGGGTTACGTCAAAAGCTGCGCGAGAAGCCACCACACTAGGATCATGGCCAACGCGAACAGCGCCAGCATGGTAAAAAATACCCGGTCAGAAATGGCTTGGTCGCTCATCAGTTCCACCGATGGCTTTCGTCTTTTTGAGATTTCCCTTGCATTTCGTCCGTCATGCTCTGCGCTTCGTATTCGGCCATTGCGGCCAGCGTGGGGTTGAGGCGGAATGCCATCCCCAGGAAATCATACTGCGGTGCGATTCGGTGCATAAGCACCAAACCCGCAAGGTATGCAACACCAAGTTCTGCGGGAACTTGCACCTTGAGCACACCGCTTTCATCGTATGCGCGGCCCAGGGTATTAGCCCGAAGCCAGTCCCACATTGCGAGAATCGGGGAGCCACGGCCAGCGAGGCATTGCGTGAGGGTAACGTCTGCCGTCGAATCGGCAATGGTGTTGCAGTCTTCGCGGTAGAACGAAAAAGTGATTTTTTCCATGGTTCACCTATTCTATCAAAAGGGGCGGGGACTATCAAGCCCCCGCTTCGTTTTCCTGCGCACCCTTACGAAGAGCCTGCGCTTCGTTGAAGTCTGCCTGCGCAGAAACCAGCGACGGCGAAGGGTGGAATGCGGCGCGAACAATCTCGTCGATTTCCGCATCCGACACTTCCAAACCGTTTGCGATATCCTTCGCAACGGCTTCGATTGCGCGCTGCAGTTCGATCTTGCGACCGTGCAAGCACACAATCGAGGCGCTGGCAAGGTCTCGCGCCTTGCTGATTTCCAGAATCCAGCGATTGTGCGATGCGATACGCTCGTCGAAGCTCTGCGGCCCCTTGGAGAAACCGCGCTGCTGGGTTGCCAGCATACCGTTAATGTCGGCAAGCGCACCCTGCAGACGTTGAATCTGGGGGCTAGGGTTGGACTTGGCGGCCCGGACGGACACGCTTGCCATCTTGGCCTGCAGGTCGGCGAGAATCTGGGCGGGGGAACGACGCGGACTACGTGACTTGTTCATCTCTAGTTTTTCCTTTCGGTGAGGGATTCTAGCATTTCCGGGGCACGATTTCAAGGCCCCACCCTCTATTTTCTCTTGGCACGCTATTTGTGTTGGCTTTTGCCATAAGTGCTTGAAAACAAAGGACTTAGGGCGGGCGCGGCGGCCCGCCTTGCCATAACCCCTTTATTTGCAAGGGGTTATATCAGTATCCAAGCGCCTCCAAGTCGCTGTAGCCGAAGTCGTCCGGCTCATTGCCATGATCGCGGTCGTCGTGCGACATAACCCAATCCATGACGACATTTTGCACGCGCTCCTTATCGTGTTCGGGAAGGTCCAACCTTTCCATGATGTCGTCAACGTCCAACCCCTTGTCGAAAAGGTTGCAGATAAGGGAATCGAAATCCTGCGAGAAGTAGTATGCCATTGGTTCGCTCATTCTACCAAAAAGGTTAGCGGGATTCAAGCGCACGCTCTACTTTTTTCCAGTATCCAATAGTGGCCTTGCGCTTGTGCCCTTTTGGGCCGCCATTGTGAGTGCGAGCCATTACTTCGTAATCCGATGCAGCAACGGCCTTCGGGCAGTATCGCATAAGATACGCTACCACGCAACGCTCGGCATAGACTTTATTTGTAACATCCTTGTATCGGCCTTCGATTTCTGGGCAATAGTCTACAGCGTCCTGCCAATAGACTTGCCATAGTTGGTAGCGCCCGAGCGCATTCCCATTGTCCCCAATGGCATCGTCCTTGCCATTGGATTCGACCGTTGCAAGGGCATTGAGGAATGGGCGCAATGCATCACGGGCCTTGTCGATATCCGCAATGCTAGGGCCTTGGAGGAAGGGAAGGAAGAACGCTAGGATCAGTGCGACCATACTACTATATCGACATGCCGCATGATGAAATGAAGTGGAAGATTGTAACAACGATGTCCCCCCACCCTCGACCGATTTGTAACAAGTATGTCCCACCGGAAAAAATCGCGTCTTAGGGTCCCATACGGTAGGACCGAATCGCGCTTTCCGCAGGACCTGTGATCATAATTAAAAATATAATTTTAATTAAAATCTTAAGGTATCCTTTATTTGATACCTGATTCCAAAAGAATCTAAAAAAATCTTAAGGAATCCCTTATTTATGTAAAGCCCTACTAGATGGAACTAGTAGGGGGGAGATAAGGATCTTCCTTCATGAAAAAGACGAAATCGTTGGTTTTATCATCCCAGGACATTTCAAGGAGACCATCCTTAACTAATTGGTGAAGTGTATCGTTAATCATCTCACTATTAAGTTTCATGAGGCGGGCTTCACTCATAATATACATTCCAAACTTAGGTGGGAACAATTCCTTATATTTATCGCAAAGTTCCTCGGTGGGGCATTCCTTAAGCATCTCGGAAGATTGTTTAAGGTAGTCGATAACCTTCTCAAGATTATCTTCAGGGAACTCAAACTCCTCGTCTTCCATGTATTCGTCTTCGTTCATGTTAGTATGGGTCCAAAAAGACTTGTGGGCCTCTCCAAGAGTTTTCCATAGTAAATTCCTGATGTTTAATCTCGTGTTCCAGTTCGTGAATTTCATCTATAAGGTTATTATAATCCATCTCAAGTGCTTTATACTTGCAGGACAGATACATCATACCTTCTACAGTAACTGGGACACGCTCTCCGAGGATCTCGATAAATTGTGTCGTTTCAGTAATATCTTGCCACATTATCATGCGATTCTCCTGGTTTCTTGTTTGTGTTCTTCTATCTTCTTATTTAGTTCTGATGCGATGTTGGAAAACTTAATATCTAATTCTAAGATTCTTGCATCGAGGTATGCAAGGCGCTTGTAGAGGAAGTAGTCGTATATGAGCAGGTATAGGGTTACTATAAGTGCAGTTATTAAATACATCATGATGCGGAATCCTGATAAAGATCTACATTCCAAATACCAACGTTACGATCTAAATTAATTGCAAACGCCTTGTTGGTGAGCTTCCCAGGTTCTCTGTCATTGATAAGATAACGTGGGCCTGAACCACAATCCGTAATTAACTTGTGAAAGAAAACGCCTTCGATAGCTAGGAGACGCTCAAGTTCATCTTTCTGGGAGTCTGGGCGTCCAGTCGTAATAATAACCTTAAAACCTTGAATGTGCCAAGACAGAAGTTTATCTTTGGCCCCCTCTAAAATTTTAATCCTGAGTGGAGAAAAAGATCCGATGTAGTCGTGAGGGTGATAAAGTATGCAGCCGTCGAGATCACAAAAAATTGTCTTGGTCATGGTCATATTATACAGAAGTAGTTAAAAAATTCAACCTCCAAGTGCCTAAATACTTTAGGAGGTAACTATGCTAATTAAACTACAGTTTGGACTCAGACCCGTCACTCACTGTGCTAACGGGTGTTGACTTACTATCTGATGAGCAGGACTTGCAGGGCTTAGATTTAACTTGTGGAGTATGATCTTCACCCATCATTCTGCTGTAAAGTAAAAGGTGGATAATCCAAGCCGCTGCACTACCAAGGAAACCGTCGAATATAAGTGCGGTTAGACTGAACGACCAAGGATACCACATAGTGTTGGAAGTTGGACTGTATATTCCTAGGGAATAAATAATTCCAAGCCAAAATCCAATACACATCGGACAATTAATAAGTTTACCTAGAAACTTAAAAGTTCTAGATTTACGTAGTGTTGCAGAAACTAAATGTCCATACGTGGGATCGTAATTCCTATTGGAATACATGATCCAGTTACGGAAAGGTTGCAGCAACCTGGAATAAACTATTCCATTAGCTCCACCATAACAACTTAAGATAAAGATAACTAAATTTACTAGGTCACACATTATTTACACCATATTGGAAGACGAAACATTCGTTGGAACGCTTTACGATTCTGGTCCCAGGTATCGCGCATCATACCATCTGAGTTGTGAAGAATCAAGACCGGAATAGCTTTATTTGTAAACCCTTGTTCGTAGGCAGTTAAAGTGTAGTAGAGATCGTAAAAGTCCCAATTAGTGGGAAATTCTTCAGGTTTTTGAACACCAATCTGATCTAGGGTTGATTTTCTGGCAGCAAGAAACAATCCATCAAGCACTACTACATTTCTACATGGGCCAAAATAATTGGGGGTCATGGTTTTATGGTCATTACCCTGGAAGACAAATCCACTATGTAATCCCTGTTGTCTTCTCCCCATGTCCCACCAGACAGCATCTTGAGCTAAATATGTAGTTCCCGCTGGACCAACAAACCCTACTTTCTGGTCGGACAGAGACTTAGTTAAAGTCTCTACAAAATTATCTCTATCTGATAATATTTCAATGTCATCATGACACAGAATAACTATATCTTCAGGTTCAGGAGTTAATACTTTTAACCCCTCTTCATACCCCTTAAACATACTTTCCGCATCGTATGAGATATGATATAATATATTAGCTTTAGCTAAGTAATTAACTAGTTTAGGTAGAGATTTAGTTTGTTTATCTCTCCTACTACATATAATAGCATATATCATATAAGGATATAATAGAATGGAAATTTTATCTGATGCAAAAAAATTAAAAGAACTTAAAAAATGTTCTTCAGACCCAGTATATTTTATCTCAAACTATATTAAAGTAGTTCACCCTATATTTGGGTTAGTTAAGTTTGATTTGTATCCATTCCAAAAAAACTTAGTTAATGAGTTTAAAAGTAATAGATTTAATATATTAAGAAAGTTTCGACAGGCAGGGTGCACAACTTTGGTTGCTGCCTACTCACTTTGGAAGTGTATATTTACCGATCACTTTAAAGTTGTAATTCTTTCAAAAGATGATGATGCATCTATGGAAGTATTATCAAGAATGAAAACTGCTTATGATGAGCTTCCACAATGGATGAAACGTGGGTTAGTTAAAGATTCTGCTCACTCTATGAAATTTGATAACGGTTCTGAGATTAAATCTAAGTCTTCCAGTAAACAATCTGGTCGTTCCGTAGCTGGATCTTTATTAATTTTAGACGAAGCTGCATTTATTGAGAACATAGATACTATATGGGCAGCAGCCTTCCCTATAATTTCAACAGGTGGTTCAGTAATTGCATTATCTACCGTTAATGGTGTTGGTAATTGGTTCCATAAACAATATGTTGGAGCTAGGCGTGGGGAAAATACTTTTCATGCTATTGATATTAATTGGAAGGACCACCCACAATATCATCGTCATGCTGGCTACGAGTTTATGTATGAAAAACTTAAAACCCAAGATCCGCCAATTGACATCGACAAATGGGAGACTACTACACGCGGGGCTATCAGTCATAAAGAGTGGCTTCAAGAATACGAGGCAGAATTCCTCGGAACAGGAGATACATTCATAGATGGTGAGATACTCAAACAACTTAAGGAACAGGTCAATGATAACTTTTCGACGAAATTCAACAACCGACTCAGGGTCTGGAAAGGACCTGATCCGAGATTTGATTATATTATCGGCGTGGATACTTCTATTGGTCGTGGTCTTGACTCATCTGTAGCTCAGGTAATTAATCTTTACAACGGCGAACAGGTGGCGGAATTTAAATCTGACCGCACCCCTATTAATGAGTTTGCTAATATGTTAGTCCAGATAGCTCGGGAATATAATACTGCTTATATTATTCCAGAACGTAATTTAATTGGTCACAATTTAATTTATCAGATTAAAGAGGTTGAACAGTATGAAAACCTTTTTATGGATGATAAACATGAGGCTGGTATTCAGGTAGCAGACGCTAATAAGCGTCAAATGCTTGTTCAAATGGATGAGGCAATAAGATTAAATAAAATTAAAATTAATTCTGAACGCACAATAGACGAATTATTAACTTTTATTATCGACGAAGTGGGTAGATATACTGCAGATGTTAATTGTCACGATGATTTAATTATGGCTTTAGCCTTCGCAGTTCACGGTTTTAATGAATTAAGAGGGAATACCCCTATGATACAGCATCGTCCTAACGATGATAAATTTATTTTACCTGTAAGCAAAGCTAAATATTATGTTAGAGCTAATGGCGGCAAAATTGAAGAAGAAGATCTTAAATGGCTACTAAGTTAAACGAATCTGGTTATACTCAATTTAGTCCAAGCAGAGGTAGTATCTCTAGCTGGTTTGGTTCTTGGTATTATCCTATCGGAAGAACTGGTAGATTTTTTGCTAAATTTCTATCTAATAGAAAAGATCCGGGAGAACTATTAGATCCGACTACAAATAATGTAAGAATAGTTCCTCCAGAGCCACACCCTTTAGCTGGTGATACTGTATTAAGAAACCAACCATTAGGCTCTGTATCTCCTTTTAGATCTACAGAAGCCATCCCCATGAATGAGGATGAGCTAGAAAGAAAGCGTAGATACCAAGAGTTTGAGGACATGGATGACTACCCAGAAGTTGGAGCGGCTTTTGATATTTATGCAGATGATTCAACTCAAACTAACTTAGATGGAACTAGCTGGGCAATTCAAAGTGAGATGGATGTCATTAAAGATGAACTAATGACGTTTTTTGAAGATATATCTTTAAGAAATTTTATTTGGGATATAGTAAGAAACACCATTAAATATGGTGATTGTTTTATTGAACTTGTTGTAGATGTTAACGATATTAAAAAGGGAGTTCAAAAAATTAAAGTCCTTGATCCAAATTACATCTACAGGATTGAGAATGAATACGGTGTATTGACCGATTTTTTGCAAGAAATACCATTAAGGGCTGATTGGTCTATCTTTGGAAAAGTCGGAAATAAGATGGATCAAAAAATTGTAGTGCCACTTGATAAAAATCAAATTGTTCACTTTAGAATGTTTACTTCAGATCCAACTTATTACCCATATGGAAAATCAGTTGCTGCTGCGGCAAGATCAATTTATAAATCATTAAAGATGATGGAAGACGCGATGTTAATTTACAGATTAACTCGCGCACCTGAACGTCGTATATTTTATATTGATATTGGAAACTTACCTAGCTCTAAAGCTGAACATTACATTGAACAACAAAAAAATAAATTTAAGAAAGAGAAGTATTTTAACAGAACCACTGGGGAGATTGATGCTAGATTTAATCCATTAAGCCAAGATGAAGACTTCTTCGTTGCTGTGAATGGCAAAGGTTCTGGAACCAAGATTGATACACTAAAGGGTGCTGAAAATCTTGGAGAAGTAGATGACGTTAAATACTTCAGAGATAAGCTATTAGCTACTCTTAAAGTTCCTAAGGATTATATTGTTGAAAAAGAACAATCTCCAGAACGTAAAGCTAATTTAAGTCAATTAGACGTTAAATTTGCTAGAGTTATTTTAAGAGTTCAAGAGGCAATTCAAATAGGATTAGAGACTATTGCTAAGAGGCACTTACTTATAAAAGGATTCCCACCTCTTGCTGTATCTAAACTTAAAATTAAACTACCAGAGCCCTCTGATATGTCTGCAAAGAGACAGCTTGATATTGATGAGCAAAAAGCTAGAGTAGTTCAGGCAGTTAAAGGTTTAAATATATTCCCAATAGAACACATCTATAGAGAATATTATCAAATGAATGATCAAGAGATAGAAGATCTGAAGAAGAAGATGGAGGAGGAATCCCAAGATCCAATACTGGCTGCTATTGCAGCGGGTATGCCACCAGGAAGTCCAATGGGAGGACAACCTGGGATGGGTGGTGCTCCTGGTATGGGGGCTCCTCCGATGGGTGGTGGGGCTGGTCCTGGCCCCATGGAAGCTGGTGGTCAAGAGGGTGCTGAGAATGTTCCACCTACCCAACAAGAGGATATTAATTATTCTGAACTTAAAAAACTAATGTTATCTGAAGGTTTAAGTGAAGAAGCAATTAAAATTGTTGAAGAATTATCGCTAGAAAAGGAATTAAATAAAATTTAATTATTAAAAATCCCTAGATACTTTTGTAAAGGTTATATTATGCTAACTAACTTATTTGAATCACGTAACAAAACTTTTTTAAACCTAGTTAAACTAGGTGATTACCTCGGTAGATCTCTGAGAGAGAATGTAGAGTTATTCTCTGTGGATAACGATTCAGTTACTTATTTAACTGAATCTGGGCACGTAGTTAGAGGTAATTTTGATAAAACGGCATTAAAATTAACTAATATTAAAGTAGTTGACGCTAATGTATTCAAGGATAAAGATACTTATTCTAAATTAGTTGAGAATAAGATAAGTAATTTCCTTGCTGATATACTTGAAAGTGACTTAGATAAGGTTGGGGATAGCTTTGAATCTATTCTTAATTCTTGGGAGTCCAGACTTCATTTTGATAGAATTGAAAAAAGATTACAAGATAAATGCGAAAAATTTAATGAAAACTTAAAAATAATTTCAAGCCCAGAGTTTGAAAGACTTAAAGAAGTTAAAAATGATTTAATTAAATTACTAAAAGAATCAACTAATTTTATTGATATCCCAGAAATACGTAATACGATAAAACTATCTTCTGTTATTTCTAAATCTTTTAATATACCCAAAATAACTTTACAAAATTTATCAGAAGCTACTAAATTTCAAGTTCCAAACAATGTAAATCATACTTTATATGACCATCTCTGCAAGCAAGAATTAATAGCAAAAGAATTCTTAGAAGCTAAAAATAATATTGATCAACTCTGGGTCACTAATGAAAAAATTCAAAAATTACCATCATTTATTTATGAATCCAATGAAAATGTAATGCAATTGGTTGCAGAGATAGTTAGTGAACTACCCTACTTTGCTATGTCAACTAAAAAGCAAATAACTTATTTAGTTGAAAATAATTTAGATTTATTAAGTGAACGTAACTTGGTATCAAGTAATGATATTAAAGAATTTGTAGCAAAGATATTTGAATTTAAGAAGCCAGTAAAAAATCATCTACTTACTATATTAAATGAAAAATATGGAATAAATATTCAAAATCTTACTGATGAGCCAACTTTTAACTCATTAATAAAAACTCAAATTGTAATTTTTGAATCTTTGGCTAAACTTAGTCCTAAGAATTCATTACTCAGAAAAACTTTACAGGAATTCTCTGAATCATTAAAAATTAAATCTGGTGTAGAATCAATTGATGTTACCGATTTCTTAAATGAAGTATTTGAGGAGTCTGAATATACTTCAATTATTAATGAAACTAGTTTAATGAGTTATCTAAATTTTGACAAGGTTGCCGATGATCTTGGCAAGATTGGTCAAGTATTAAAAATGATTCAATCAAACATGGGTGGTGCAGCTATGGGTGGAGCGCCGACTGATATGGCTGCTCAAAAAGGTGAGTTACCCCAAGGAGCTATGCAAATGGCTCAACAACCTGTAGATGGTGAGGGAGATTATGAGACTGATGGCGGACCTTTGGCTGGTATGGGAGACGAGGCTGATATGGAAAGTGAGCACACTCCAGTTCCCGCTATGGATGCCGAAGATGCAGCATCAGAAGTTTCTGCTGAAGATGCTATGCAGCAAGATGGTGAGGAAGAGGAAGAAGGGGAAGATGGAGAGGTTGAGTTTGTTGAGAAAGATGAACTCATAGATAATTTAAAAAATCTAGAAATGCTAATTGCAGATCTTAAAACTGACATGGGCCTAGAAGGTGAAGAGGGTGAAGGCTCTGAAGATGGTGAGATGATGGATGCCGAGTTCTCTGATCCTGATGAAGAGGGTGAATCAGAAGAAGGCTCTGAATTTGGTGGGGAGGCTGAGTCCGAGGGTGATGGCGGCGGCGAGGATGAAGCTCCAAGTGATGAAGAAGAGAGTGACGAAGAGGAAGAAGAAGCTCCTCCACCAAGTAAAAAAGAAAAAAAAGGAAAGCCCAACTTTAATAAGTAATTAAAAAATGGGCATCGGCGAAAGAGATAAACCGCGCCCAGTAATCTTCCACTACGATGATACTGGGCAAGTAAGGCGACTTGCAGAAGCAAGTTCCATATACTTAGCAGGATCTGTTTCTGCTTTAAGTATTAGTGCAACTAATATTTATGGATTAAATGCTGGAAATTTTTCTTTTACTGGTATTACTGGTGTAGGAAGTGTTGGTGATGGTGTTTCTATACTTTGGTCAACTGACCCACAATTTGTTTCATTTAGATCATTATATTCTAGTGATAAAAGTTTAGAAATCACTCCTCTTGAAGATGGAACTGTAGATTTTTCTGTAGTTGGTGGCGGTGGCGGTGGTGGTATTGGACCTACTGGGCCAACAGGACCTACCGGACCAACAGGACCTACTGGTTCGAAAGGATCTACTGGACCTACTGGATCTACTGGACCTACTGGACCTACTGGACCTACCGGATCTACAGGGCCTACCGGACCTCAAGGGCCTACCGGACCTCAAGGGCCTGCTGGAACTGTAGGAACTTTAGGAACTATTTTAGATAGTTATTACACTAGAACTCAAGTTGATGGAACTATAGCAAGCTACGTTCAAGCTACCATTGGTGGAAAATACTACACTAAGACTGAAGTTGATGGAACTATAGCAAGCTACGTTCAAGCTACCATTGGTGGAAAATACTACACTAAGACTGAAGTTGATGGAACTATAGCAAGCTACGTTCAAGCTACCATTGGTGGTAAATACTACACTAAGACTGAAGTTGATGGAACTATAGCAAGCTACGTTCAAGCTACCATTGGTGGTAAATACTACACTAAGACTGAAGTTGATGGAACTATAGCAAGCTACGTTCAAGCTACCATTGGTGGTAAATACTACACTAAGACTGAAGTTGATGGAACTATAGCAAGCTACGTTCAAGCTACTATTGGTGGTAAATACTACACTAAGACTGAAGTTGATGGAACTATAGCTTCATATGTTCAAGCTACCATTGGTGGTAAATACTACACTAAGACTGAAGTTGATGGAACTATAGC
>Ga0208147_1000390_pt1 | contig 15516 bp, 17 predicted proteins | sample DEB3_08_DNA_FD_184520 | JGI IMG/M metagenome (GOLD analysis project Ga0208147, IMG submission 184520) | Aqueous microbial communities from the Delaware River and Bay under freshwater to marine salinity gradient to study organic matter... | ecosystem: Environmental > Aquatic > Marine > Coastal ... | reverse complement strand
GAGCGGCGACGTTTGCGACGAATGGGAAGGGCATTGAATCTCTGGCTTCTCTGTGATCTCTGTGCCTCTGTGTTTCATGTTTTTGATTCGAAGGGATAAAACGCGATGGCGAAAAAGCGGGTTGTTGACGATCTGGATTCTGTGACAGAAATTGATGACGTTCCGGCGGAGTTCAGCGGGCCTGGTGCTGGGCCTGCTGTCGATCCTGTTCCTGGAAGTGCCGGGTTGACTCTGGCCGATGGGGCGGTGTTTTCTGCGGAGCAGATATCGCGGGCGTGTGTTGACATTCCCATTCTTTTAATTGACATTGACGATCCGGGTTATTTAAGTCGTCGGATTGATCTGACTCTATCGGGCGACGAGGGCCAATTCTGGCAGCGGGCTTTGATCTCTGCCAGGAAGTTGCATCTGACGTTTCACGGACGAAGGCCGGATGAGCATGTCGAATCTTCCGCAGATTTGCTGCGGTATCTGGTTCAGAAGATGATGGAAAGCGTTTACTCTGCCGATAGCAGTTCGTCCGAATGATCCGCTGAATCCGATAAGATTGCATCGCGTTTTTAATTGAAGCGACTGGCTGCCGTCCTAAGATGGCGGCCATGTCACTCAATTCTTCATCCACCCGCGACGATGCTATTGCCGAGATTAAGAATACTCTCGGCTGGCGAGATGATACGTCTGGCGCTTTGGCTCGCCGGTTCGTGATCGCGGTGAACTTCTACATCCTGGTGACACCAGCGAACTCGTTGACGTCGCAACGTGCGGATACTCGTTTTCAAACTCAGTTTGATCACAAGTTCCTCGTTGACGAAAAGAATCAGGCGGCTTCCTTTGCGGCTGAGTGTGTCGCTCGCAGTGCTACATCACTGGCTGAGCGTGCGGATGTGCCGCGACAGATTTCTCTCGAACGAATTCGGGAGGTGATCTGATGGGGGCTCGTACTGACCTGAGTCTGACCGGATTCCGGGCCGACTATGACATGATGAAAACGGGGCCGTTTCGTCCGATCCGGTCTGGTCTGGCTCCGATGGGTGCCGGGGCGGATTGGCATATTCGCAGCGATGCGCAGTATCTGCGGATGATTGAGCTTGCGCAGGATGTGATCCGCAACGACATGATTGTCGGCCAGGCGATGCGACGTCTGACCGATAACGTGCTGCAGGGTGGGTTTCCGGTCGATCCAAAGACCGGAAACGACGAAGCTGATCAGATCCTGAAAGATTCCTGGCAGGAATGGACCGGGGACAAAAAGCATTGTCATTACACCCAGACGATGAGCTGGTCGAAAATCGAGGAGCTGACGTTTATGTCGGCCCTGGGGTGTGGTGATCATTTCAACGTGCCTACGGAATCCGGGCGGCTGGATACGATCGAGAATCATCGGTGTCGGACTCCAATGTTGGGGGCTCGCCCTGCCACAAAAAAGAATGTTGTCCTCGGCGTGCTGAAGGATGACGAAGGGATTCCGCAGGAATTCTGGTTCACTCAGAAGGATGTCGGATTCAATCAGGTGTCGACGGTCGGGGCGATGGTTCGTCGTCCGGTCTGGCTGTCGAATGGTGAACCCGGTGTGTTTCATGCGATCGATCACAAGCGGTTTTCGCAGACGCGCGGTGTCACCTGCCTGGTGCCGATCTTTGATGCGGTCGGGATGAATGCCGATCTGCAGTTTTCCGCGTTGATCAAGCAAACGATTTCTGCCTGTTTTATCTGGGCGCGTGAGCTGGATTGGCAGGTTACCGGCGACGATCACGGGACCGCGGGTGAGGTTGAGGTACGTCAATCGTCGTCGGCCAGCCGGTTGCTGCAGCACATTTTTCCGGGTCAGGAAATCCCGCTCAAGCGGGGTGAGAAACTTGTGTCGCAGTCTCCGCAGGTTGGCGGGCATGACTTCATCAGTCATACGCATCTGGTCCTGCAGTTCATGTCTGTGAACCTGGATCTGCCGGTGTCGGTGATGCTGCTGGATCCGTCGGACACGAATTTCAGCGGGTGGCGTGGTGCGATCGATCAGGCCCGCATCAGCTGGCGACGTTGGCAGCAGTGGCTGATCGATGTTCTGCACTGTCCGACGTACCGATGGAAAGTGCTGGACTGGGCGTCTGAGAATTCTGTCCGCGGTCAGAAACTGCGGGCGGCATTGAAGGGTGGGGCAAACCTGCTGGCTCATGTCTGGCATCCGGCAGGCTGGCCGTACATTGAGCCATTGAAAGACGCTCAAGCGGACTTCCTGGAATGGACGGGCGGGCTGAATTCGCGGCGTCGTGTTCTGGCCAGGAAGCAGCTGGATGTCCGGGTGATCGACTCGGAAGAGGTTGGTGATCTGGAATTCCGGGCCGATCTGGCGCGGGCGGCTGCAACGCGGCTGAATGACAAGTATCCGGATCTGCCTCCGGTGGATTGGCAAATGTTCATGCCTGGTCTGCCGAAGGGCTTGACGATGGCGCTGTCGGCCGCACAGGAACCGCAGGCTCAGCCCAAGAAACTTGCTTCTGATGGGGGTGGTCAATGAGTGGTCTTCGTCCGGCCTTGATTCGTGATCCGATGCCTTGGGAATGGAATGAACTCGAGGCACGCATGGTGCGTCCGGAGTATTCGCGGGTGGGCGATTACTTCGATTTGTGGGCAATGCACGAACCGCAGTTTGCGGGTCTGTTCGATCTGGTGATGCGGATGGATCTGGCGGAACATGTCAAGGCTTCACAGGCGGCTCCGGTCGCGAAGTCTGACGATCAGGGTCTGGCGGTCAGTCGTGACGGGATCGCGGTGATCTCGCTGTCTGGTACGCTGATGAAACAAGCCAGCAGTTTTTCCTCGTCAACGTCGACCGTCGATGCTCGCCGCAAGGTCCGCGATGCCAAGAGTCGGGCGGATGTGCTGGGGGCTTTGTTTGTCATCGATTCGCCTGGCGGAACGGTGGCAGGCAATCAGGCATTGGCTGAGGACATTGCGGCACTGCAGGCCGAGAAGCCGACGGCGGCATTTATCGAGGATCTGGGGGCATCTGCCGCGTACTGGCTGGCATCGCAGACGGGGCATATTGCGACCAATGGAACGGGCCTGGTCGGTTCGATCGGGACGTTTATGGCTGTTCGTGACACCAGTAAGGCGGCTGAGGACATGAACGTCAAGGTTCATGTGATCCGGGCAGGTGCTTTGAAGGGTGCTGGCACGCCTGGCACTGAGATTACCGACGAAATGCTGGCTGCGTGGCAGCAGATGGTCAATCAGTTGAATGATCAGTTTGTCGGTGCTGTGGCCAAGGGCCGCAAGATGACTGTTGAGCAAGTCCTGGCGATTGCCGACGGTCGGGTTTTTGTGGGCCAGGAAGCGTTGAAAAACGGCCTCGTCGATGCGGTCTGGTCGATTGAGGATTCTGTCCGGCTGCTGACCGAGCGTATCGGATCAGGCCGCAAATCAGGCTCAAATTCAAGTAAAGGAGGTCGGCAGATGACGGCGGCGACGTATCAGGAATTGAAAGCAAATCTGGTGGGGGCTGATCCAGCCTTCATCACATCCCAGCTGGACGCCGGGGCAGAATTGCCAGCGGCAATGTCGGCATGGATGCAGGAGCAAAACAAGCGGATCCAGTCGGCCAAACAGGAAGCGGCCGATGCGGCAGCAGCTGCAGCGTTGAAGCCGGCGGCAGGTCCTGGGATCGGGGCTGGCACCGAAGACAACCCGGAAGCGGGTGGCGAGTCTGGCGATGTTGTCGCCGACTGGCACGCCTTGATGGAAGACTGTTTGGCGAAGACTGGCGGCGATCAGGACGCGGCGTTGCTGCGTGCGGCCGGAAAGAATCCCGCCCTGCACGCTCAATTCAAGGCGGCGACGAATCCCGAGTTTGCCGGGCAGATTTTGAAACACGCCAAGAAACTTGGCGTTGATGTCTGATCAGTTCAGTCGGTGATCACAGGTTTCTCAGGCTTTGTGTGCTGTTCGTTCAATGTGCGTTTTTCTCTGTTGAGGAGTTTTCATTATGGTGAGTGCTGCCTGCGTGATTGACGAAAGTCTCACGGCTCAGTGTGCGGCCGCAACAGCGCCGTATTTGCGGCTGTATCTGAATTCGTCGGGCCAATGGGCGATTGCCGGTGCGACGAAGGCCCATGAAGCGATTGCGGAAGCCAGGACGTATGCCGCGGACGAAGCGCTGTCCGGTCTGTGGCGTAATGAAGGTGCGATCGTTCGGATGATTGCTGCGGCGGCGATTGCTGTGGGTGATCCGATCTGGTCTGCGGCATCTGGAAAAGTGACCAACGTGTACGCCGAAGGGGCGGACTTCATCGGTATCTGTCATGTGGCTTCGTCTGCCGATGGTTCCATCGTTCAGGTGCGGCAGAAATCCCTCGTGCAGAAGACGGGGCAGCATACGACTGCCGCGGCCTCGGACACGATTGTCACGGGGCTGTCTACCGTGCTGGGGGCTATCGCCACCCTGGATTCTGCTCCGGTTGATGATCCGTTCCTGGTGATTGCCTCGATCGGTGATCAGGCCGGGACTCCTGCAGCGGGTTCGATCCTGATCAACACCTACAAAAACACGGGCGGGACCGATCCGACTCCTGCCGCGGCAACGACTTTCAGCAAGAAAGTCAATTGGCTTGCCTGGGGTTACTGATCGGGTTTCGGTGTCGAGTTGCTTTTGAATTTGTTCCGACGATTGGCCGTCGTCCGGTTTCCTTGAATCACAGTCCGCGATGGAGCCATTGTTTCGAAAGGTGTGAAAGATGGCTCAACCTACCAGCGCGATCACTCGTTGGGATCTCGCTCTGAATTACAGTCAGTTCAGCCTGGCATACAACCGCATGGGGTTCGTCGGCCTGGCGATTTTCCCGATCATCATGGTCGGCGAGCAGGCAGCGAACTTCCTGAAAGTGAAGATTTCTTCCTTGCTGGGTCCGGTCGAGGATTTGAAACGCGCGCCGAAAGCTGAATACAAGACGGCCGATTTCGAATTCGACACCGACAGTTACAAGACTGATGACCACGGTGCTGAGGAAGTCCTGGACGATCGGATGCTGAAGATTTACCGGAATCTGCTGCGTGCGGAAATCATTCATCGCAATCGAGCGGTGAACCGCGTGCTGCAGTCCTACGAATCGGAAGCGATCACGGCGGCTCAGAGTACGAGCAACTTCAACAATGCTGCCGCCTCGGTCCTGTGGTCGACCGCAGCGACGGCAACGCCGATTCAGGATTTTCAGGCGGCCATTGAAGCGGTCGAAGGTCGGGTTGGTCGCACTCCGGATCAGGCAACGATCGGCAAAAAGGCTTTGCGAAAGCTCAAGCTGTGTGCGCAGATCACGGATCGGATCAAGTATGACGGTTTCCACGACGCGACTTTGACCGATCCTACGGCTCTGCGAGCCCTGGCGGATCTGTTCGAGTTGAAAAAGCTGAATGTCGCGGGCGGGAACGGAGGCGGATTCAAGAACACGGCGGGCGAAGGGGATACCCCGACACTCACCCGATTCTGGGATGCCACCAAGACGCTCGTTCACTGCTCAGACGATGCTGGCGGTGACCTGGAAGCTCCATTGGCCCGCATCGGCAATACGCTGTGCTGGTCGGAAGAGTCAGCTGGCGTCAACGACGGTGAAATGGCTCTGATCGTCGAGGAATACCGCGACGACAAGACTCGCGGAAGTCGCCTGCGGGCTCGCGGTGACTGGACTCTGAAGCTGTTGCACACGGACGCGGGGCAGCTGATCACCAGTTGCATCTCCTGATTGAAATTGCTGGATCTCCATCGCGGAGAGAGGGGCAAAGGCGGCAGGTCGGCCCACCTGCCGCCCCTTCTTCCTGCCTAAAACCAAGAACGCTGTTATGTCGATCAACCAGGAAAATCTGTCTGTTTTGCTGTCGACGCGCGGCACGGAAGTGACGCGGATCGTGGCGAACGGAGACGAAACTTCCGGGCTGTCGGCATTGTTCATGGAAGACACGGATACCCGGCAATTCAATCGTGATACGGAACGAACGGAACGGACGGCCACGCTGCATCTGTACTCAAATGTGGCTTATGCCGAAACCGACACGTTCCGGGTCGACGGTGAGGTTTGGCAGCAATCGATCCGGTCATCCGTGGATGCGGGTGTTCGGACGATCAAGCTGCAACGCAAGGACGGCAGTAGAACGAGTCGGCCAAGTACGAGGGCCTGGTAATGGCGGTGCCACCAAAAGGGAATTGTGCCGGTCGGCGGACATCGCTGCGTAACACCGTGGCCGCATCGGCGACGTTGCGGAAGCTGCTGGGTGCGGCCAGTGAAGCGGAAGCCCTGCAGCATGTCTATGACGATTTTGCGGCGGATGAAGCCAGTGCGCCACCGGATACGTTTCCGCGAGTGATCCTGCTGGCGGAAGGGCGAACAAGGGTGGATGTGACGGGCGGACGTTCCGTCCGGTTTTCTCCGCAGGTGTTCATTCAGTTTGAGAAGTTCACAGATGCGGCCCTGGAAGAATGGTACGAAGCGGACGGGATCACCGGGCCGTTTGACGATCACGATCACAGGCAGCACCTGATCAACATATACGGTCTGATCGAGTCGGAATTTCTGGATCTGGACAGAACGGCGGGCTGCCTGGAGTTTCAAGCTCTGATGCCTATTGAGGCATCGGAAGTTGACGCAAAGTCTGAGAACGGGCAGCAGTTGTTTCAAATCGTGTTTCAGTTCGAAAGTGAGGGGTCTCCCTGATGGCTCAGCTTGTCGGCGGGACGATCACCACAAGACTCTTTCAGCAGCGGCAGCATGATCAGTTGATGAACATGCTCAACCGTAACCTGATGGAAACCTTGCGTGATCAGTTTCTGCCGTTCCACTTCATGACGGCGGCATTTACCCGGTATCCGGGTGTATTTGCTTCTCGATCGCAGAAGTGGCGACAGATCAAGCGGCGGGTTGTGCATCACGACCGTCCGAACGAATGGACGGGGGCATTAAAGGCGGAAGTTCTGTCGGGGAATCCCCGGCAGATCACAGCGACAAAAGACCGGGCGACGTTCCGGGCCAAGGCTCCTTTGGACAGCAAAATCCTGTCGGGGCCAAAGGCTGGGCAGACGATCCGGCGGCCGTTGACGGAGCAGCGGCGAAAAGAAATGGAATTCGTGTCACCAGAAGAGATTGAACTGCTGAAGCAGCGGCAGGCTGGGCAGTACGTTGCTGCGTTGTATCACCCGGAATGGAACGTGTTCGCGTTGCGAAAATACAGGTTTTAAGGAGTCATTAAAATGCCAGATGTTGTCTATAGCGCGATCCTGGGTGGTACGACTGTCAAACAGATCGCGTCGAGTTCGTTCAACGAAAACATTGCGATCCTGGCGGCCAGAACAAGCGGATCTGGTGTGATCGCCGATCAGTTCATTGACCAGATTTCTCCGATGGGAGAAATCACAACAACGGATATCGCTAACTTCCTGGCTGCGTTCGGTGTGTCGGGAAGCCAGATCACGGACGGGTCGACCGTCAAGATCCCCTATCAGAAGCGTGCTAACGGCAGCACGTTTGGCGGGGCTGGCACAAACATGATGATCAAAGGCAAAGCGGACAATCCGGTCCAGCTGGTGCCGCAATCGGTGACGGCTCCTCGCCAGGGTGCCGTGACTGCATCCGGCCAGGTTCACTTTCTGTCTTCTGACGGTCTGACGATGCCGCATGATGTGTTGACCGCGCAGGATCTGACGGCGGAAACCTTCAACTCGATGTATCGCCTAGGTCCGGTCTATATCAACGGGACGCAATTGCCGAAAGGGGTTGGGTTCACGGTCAACTTCGGGGTTGGTCTGTCGGAAAAACAGCACTTTGACGGGGCGACGTACCCGACTGAGGTCTACAAAGAGACGTTTGATCCCTATATCGAAATCACGGCGGAAGACTTCGATATCCTGGACACGATTTCGGGCGGTCTGGCGATCACCGATGTCCGGGCGTTCCTGCTGAAACGTGCCTCGGGTTCGACCATTGCGGCCTATGGGTCGGCAGTGCATACGAAATTCAGCTTTGCAACCGGCCTGGTGACACCGCAGCAGATTTCTGCCAGTGACACCAAGCACGGGCAGGCGGCGATCCGGTTCAGCGGTCGAACGCTGGTGGTTTCGACGTCCTCGGCGGTTGCTGGTGCCTGATGGTTTTTCTGTTACTGGTCACGAAGTTCGTTTCGTGACCAGTCTTTTCTCAAACTCATTCAAGGCGACAATTGAATGGCAAGTTTTCTATTGTTTTTCCCGAACTCCGCCGGCCGCAGTGTGCGGTCGCTGCTGGAATCGGCGGATATGCTGGACTTTTTGCCGGGTGCCGCGCAAGCGTCAGTGGTGCTGGATGGCGTTTCGGGGACTCTGATCGGCTGGGGAGACAGAATCGGGGTTGAGCCCGATCGTCAAACCTGGGGCGAAGACTGCGGCGGCTATCGCGTCGGATTTTGGGCGGATGCAAAAGTGACTCCGGAAGACCTGGCGAAGCCTGATCAGTTTTCCGGCTATCGGGCTGTGCTGGCCGACGGCAACGAATGGGTGATTCCTGCCGCGTCGATGCTGCCGACGTCTCTGGTTCGCGACAAATCAAAGCATTGGAAGCGGGTTCGGAAACCTCAATTCGATCAGTTCTGGCGTGAGTCGGAAGTCTGGTTTCGCCGCAATCTGAAATGCGGCCTGGATCTGCAGGAGATGCTGAAGGAATCCGGGTTGTCGGAGCAGGCGTTTCTGGATGCCTGGGTCAAGTTTGTCTGTTTCGTACTGCGGCAGAATTACCGGGTGACTGAGGATGTCGTGTCGTCCCTGCGGCTGCTGGATTCCCGGTCGCTCTACATGGTGACTCTGTATGCCGTCGACGGGATGGCGATCGAGGAACTTGAAGCGGATCAGGACGCGGAGAACATGACGGAAAAAAAAATCGCAGAGTCATCACCCCCCGGATGATGGTGACGCGATCGTGGAAGTCGGGTCTGTTACCGGACTATGCCCCAACGTGGTTTGATCTGTGGGTTTATCCTTTTGTGTGAGGTTTGATCATGGGGATGAGTGAAAAGCAGTTGCAGGAAATGCGTTCGAAGATTGAGACGCATTTGAAGTCTGGCGGGTCAGCGGATGCCCGGACGGCGCTGGATCAGTTGTATCCGGATCGTGTGACGTTGGGGGTGTTCGAGCTGGAATTCCAGTCGGTTCAGGAGTCTCTGAAGCCGAAGAAAGCTGCCCCGCCGGCGGATGAGGTTCAACCAGCGAACGATCAGGAATAGGTGACCACGAAGGACACGAAGAGACACGAAGTTTTCTTTGTGAGTGTTGTTTCAGGTTTCGGCTCTTTCCCCTCTTGGTCGCATCATGTCGAATGATATTACCATCGACTGGCATAGCAATCAGTCTGCGTTGATCGCGGATCTGCAGAAGCAGCTGGCTGAAATGAAGAAAAACATTTCAGGTCTGCAGCAGATCGGCCAGGCGGGGACTGCGGCGGGGAATGCGATTGTTGCGGGGGCAAAAGCGGGCACTGTCAGTCTGCGGGAAGTGGGGCAGATTTCTGAGGCGACTCGGAACTATCAGCGGGCTCAGATCGAGGCGGCCCGCGAACAGTACCGGCAGACCAGCCAGGCGATCAGTCAGCAGCAACAGCAGAAACTGATTACCCGCGAGCTGGCGGCTGCACAACGCCAGGCGGCCAAGGATGCTCGTGATGCCAGGCTGGCCGACATTGCCGGTCAGCGGGAAGCGGCGGCAAAGTTCGAACGACATAAGCGAGAGCAGGAGGATCTGATTCGGCAGGCGGAGCGGATCCGTCAGATGAACCGGACGCCGAAGGAAGCGGCACGGGAAAACTACGCTGCTGGTCTGGCCAAGGCTGAGGCGTTGCGTCAGGGTGGGAATCTGTCGGATGAGGATTTCCTGCGTGAGCGGTCGCGACTGATTCAGGTCTACAAACAGGAATCGGGCCTGATCGACGAACGGAACCGCAAAAAGAAGGAATCTGCCGAGATTGCGAAGCAGGCGGCCAGGGATGAGGCGGAATGGATGTCTCGGCTGGCCGAGAAATCCAAACAGTTGTCCGGCGAGCGTGCCAGGGCTGGAGCGAGTGATGCAGCAGCACAGCAGGCGGCCGAACGTGCGTCCAGAAAGCGGGCTGACGCTGACAAAGAAGGTCTGGCGGTGACTCGTTCCGTGATGACGAATGAGGAGCGGCGGGCTCAGCAGATTGGCAGGTTGAATCGGCTTCTGTCGCAGGGTTCGATCAGCCAGGAAACGTACACGCGGGCCGTGCGTCTGGCCAATGCCGAAATGGTGTCTCAGTCAAGCCTTTGGCAAAAGCTCCCTTCGCAGTTGACCAGTTTTTTGACGGTTGCCGGCTTAACGTCTACGGCGATTGCCACGATCCGGGCCGAGTTCGAGAACCTGAAGCGGGTTCAGAAGGAAGCGGAATCGACAACGCTCTCGTTCGCGCAGGCTGAGGAGCAGGCTCAGCAATCTCTGGATGAAACGATGACTCCGGAGCAGCTGAACGAACGTATCAAGGATATGGCGCGAGCCAAGCAAATGAGTCCCACGGCATTGATGCGGCAGGCAAATCAGGTCCTGGGGGTCAAGGACGATAAGACGACGGCCAAGGAAGCTCTGGACGTCATGGAAGCGATGGTTGAGTTTTCCCGGCTGAATCCGGAAGACGCGGCAGCAAATGTCTCTGCCGTTCTGGGAATGCGGGCTGCGATGCCGGGGCAAACTCCGATGGAAATCCTGGGAGCGATCCAACAGGCGAAGATTTCCAGCAAGGTCGCGAAAAACTCGGAATTTGCGTCAAACATCGTTCCGGGGGCTGCGGCTGCCCGTGCCTATGGTGATACGCCGCAACAGTTTTTCGGTCTGGCATCGGCGATCGGCGGCCAGATGCAGGACATCAGCGGTCGGCGAACTGGCACAGCGATCATCGATCTGGAAAAGGATCTGGCGATTCTGTCCGCCGGTGTCGAATCGGGATCCCTGGGGGGCGAGCCTGTGAAGGGCGGGCTGGGTGCGAACACATTGGAACGCCTCCGCAACATCGCCAAGAATCCCGCGTTTGCAGGTCTGCGGGACCGTCTGTTGGGCCAGAACGAAGATCCTGAGATTGAGGAGTTGTTCAAGAAAGCGGGCCGCATGACGACGGAATCCAAGTCATTCGGTGCGATTAGGTTGCTGTATCAGAACGACGAAGCGGCTTGGAAGTCTCTGGAGTCGAAACTTCAGGAGCAGGTGACGGGCGGGGCTGCGGCGGCTGTTGTGCGTCGGCAGCTGGCGGGATTCAGCGCGACTCCTGAGCAGCAGACAGCACGGGCCCAGGATCGGGTGAAGTCTGTCGCAGAGCTGGCTCAACTGGAGAATCAGACAGGTGCGCGGGGGGCGATGTCGCGCGAGGGTCTGGAAACAATCCTGCGATCGGCGGGGATCAGCCGGACTGAGCAGTATCTGCAGGGGATTCGGTTCGAGGCGCAGAGCGATCTCGGGCGGGACGATCCGGCAACTCAATTGCAGCAGATTCTGACAGGTCGGGCTCAATCGCTGCGAGGTCCCAAGCGTGAAAGCCGGGGGGCCGGGTCTGACAAGTTCCTGGTGGCTGGTCTCGAAGCAATCGGCTTGCTGACTCCGCAAACTCGGGAAGCGACTGCGGAAGAGAAAGCGGCCGCAGACAGTTTGACGGCGGCCGCGGCGGCTTTGATGGAGCTGGTGAAACTGGAGCAGCAGCGACGGGCTCCCGTGGTGCAAGTGAACATGCCTCCGGGCCAGGGTAACGATCGTCCGGATGTGCCGCGGGCTGAAGGGCTGCAGAACCGGCAGGGGGGTAAGTTCTGATGCCAAATCCGGGATTTACATTCGGAACAATCTCAGCGACGGGCGTCTTGCAGGAAGTTTCCTGGGGTGTCTGGGGTCAGCGGATCCAGAAAGCGGGAGCGTTCGGGGTCGAAGGGGAATCGGTTCTACATGGTGGCCGGACAACTCGGGAGCTGAGTTTCAATCTGACGTTGACGGGCTACGGTTCCGCGGCGGCTCTCGAGACAGCGATTCAGAATTACGAGTCGTTTCTGGGTGCCGTGGCAACTCTGCAACTACGGGTTGGCGGCGGGACTGTGATTTCGACCGAAACGAATGTCTTGTTCAAGGGCCTGGAGCGGATGAAGTCGGGGTTTGACGCGGTTCACAGTTACTACCGGCATTGCCGATGGACGTTTGAGCAATTGAGCCCGCAATAGCGGGTTTTGTGTGGGTTAGTGTGGGTTTTGTGCGGGTTCCGTTGGGGTTTTCCTGATGAGTCACTGGTATCTGGGTGGTCACACGATTCGAAAGGCGGGCTGGGTGAATCCTGGCGCGATCTTCGTGGATTTTGTGAGCCAGTACACCAGCGGATGGGTTTGGCAGTTGTACTGCAATCGTCAGCTTTGCGGTGCGACTCGTGGACCAACTGAGCGGCGGGTGGTTGGGGAGATTGTCGCGTCTCCGCTTCCCTCGCCGCTCACGTTGATCCGCGTGGACGCCGCCCATGCGTTTGATGATTTTGGCGACGAACTGCCGGCGATTCCCTGCAATCGTTACCGGCTGGACTGGACGTCTGCCGGGGAGTCGGCGGATACGCATCATTTCGACGTCTGCCAGGGGGTCGAAGCGGGCGGTGCCTTGGATGAAACGAACATTCTGGGGCGAGTTCCCTATATCGGCGACGGGGCGTATTCGTTCGTGTTGCCTCCGTTCGTGGCTGATGGAACCTGGGCGGTCGGCGTGGTCCCTCGGGATGATGCCTATCCGTTGGGGAATGCGGGGACGGCCGTGGAATCCTCGGTTGTGGTGGCGACTCCTCCGCCGGATGTTTCGTGGAGTGGCGATCAGCGATTTGAGGCTTCGATGGCGGGCGGGGTGTTGACGGTCAGTTTCACGTTCTGAGGTTGAGTGATGTCTAATCCATTGATGGGCAAGATACTGCCGGTTGCCAGCCTGACTCGTAACGACAGCAGTGTTACGGGTACGACGGTGAAAGATGCCCTGGAAACTCTGAAAGCCGATTTCGACGGGATTGATCTGTCGGGATTCGGCAATGTTTCTGTGGATTCACCCACGACTGAGATGACAGTTCCGGCGTGGTCATCGACAAACAAGAAACTGCGGAATTCAACGGGCGTAAAGATTCACAGCGATGCGTCGGACAAGTTTGAAACGGTCGCGAGTTTTCGCGCGGTGGGGGCCGCATCGGACGGGGCGACAATCACGTTTGACCTGAACACTGCGGATTTCTGGACGGTGACACTGGGGGGCAACCGGACGCTGGCGGTCAGCCATGTCTCTGTCGGGCAGTTAATCGCGATCCGGTTAAAACAGGATGCAACTGGTGGCCGGACGGTGACATGGTGGAGCGGGATTCTCTGGAATCATTCACTCGCGCCCGTTCTGGATCCGACGGCGGGCGGGACCGATCTGATCGTGTTGCTGTGCGTCGGCCTGGACGGCTACGGGGCTCCGATCTGGGAAGAGGTCTGCCGGAAGTCGTCCGCGCCGCGTAAGGAGATTTATGCCAATACGGACGGAGCGACGATCACATTTGATCTGAGAAAGTCGCCGATGCACAAGGTAACGCTTGGTGGAAACCGGACGCTGGCTGTGGTCGAAAGTCATTCGTCTCAATTGTTCACTGTGCGCATCACGACGGCGGGCCACACGGTTATCTGGTGGAGCGGCATCACTTGGGCGGGCGGTTCAGCACCTACTCTTTCGGCCAGCGGTACCGATGTCTTCGGGTTCGTCCAGACGGCCAGCGGTGCCTATGATGGTTTCGTGATCGGACAGGGGCTGTAATGGACACCAGATATTCACTGAACGCAGGATGCGGGATCCGCTACCCAACGGCACCAGCGACTTATGGCCTGGATGACTGGGCGAATTACGCACATGCAACGGTGAAGCTGGGCCAGCAGTCTGGTGTTCAGTACACAGGGCTCGCTCTGTTCTCGTGTCCCTGCAATCGGTTTGCGACGATCAGCAGTGCGTCCTTAACGCTGGATCTGTCGGGCGGGACGCTCGGCAGTAGCTTTTTTCAGATTGCCGTTTTTGCGATTGCGGCAGACAACCAAGGATGGCCATCTGACGGGTCGCAGGTTGCCCTGGATTTCAGCCACCGCTTAACGACCGGCGCAGGCCCTGTCAGTGCCGTGTCTGGGGCGCACGCCTATGACGTGACTGCGGCGCTGCAGGAGGTTGTCGATCGCGTTGGTTACGCTCCGGGCAACTTTGTGATGTTTTATATCGGCTGGTCCGCGACTGGTGACTGGGCAAATATCGCGACCAAGGGGATTGACACTCCGAACGGTCCGCCAGTGTTGCAAGTAACCTGGTCTGGCGGCGATAGCGGTGGAAGTGGCGGCGGCGGTGGGGGCGGTGGTCAGTCTGGTGTCAATGCGTCGTTTTTGGTTGGGATGATGTCTCAGGATGAGGGTTTGCTGTGAATTTGCTTTCTACTGCTCAACCGGCGGCTGTCCGCAGTGAATTGCGATTGCAGGAACTGCGATCGAGTTTTCCGGACGATCCGCAGCCTGCTCCGGAAATCAATCTGGGCCTGATCCTGGAAGAGAGTTCTCCGATCCCGATTACGCTGGGCGAAGGGCGGGGGATTGTGATTCCGGGGGGCGGGATCTACCTGCGATCGGCCTGGGTGACGATCCGGATGATCCGGCATTTCGGCTGTGATCTGCCGATTGAGCTTTGGTTGTTACCATGGGAAACAGTCGCCGATGACGAAATGTTTCAACTCCGTCTGCTGGGCGTGAAAATCCGGACGGCGATTCCCGGTTACTGCCTCGACGAAACGATCACGGGTTACGCCGGCGTTCCGGTCTGGCTGGCAGGCTGGCAGTTGAAAGTTCAAGCGGTCTGTCAGTCGGCGTTTCAGGAAGTGATTTTCCTGGATGCAGATTGCTATCCGGTCCATGCGGACTGGATTAAGGCATTGACGAGCGGCCCGACGTTTCTCGGGGACATCATCGAATCCGATCACCTGCTGTCGGAAGCGTCCTGCCGGGCTATGTGTGTCGGTCGCCGCACTCCGGTGGATTCCGGGTGCTTTTACGTCGTCAAGGACAATGCCGCGTGGCTGCAGCTGCTGGCTGTCCTGAATGGTCCGAATCATGTTCGGGACACCTATCGGCTATTTTTCGGGGACAAGGATACCTGGTGGATCTCGCACGAATTAACCGGGTCTGCGTATCAGATTCTCGGCCGCGGCGGCGTGATCGGGAATCTGGAAGGGATCTATCACGCTGTCGGTGTCGTGCATCGGACGGGCCATAAGCTCACCAGCGGTCAGCCTCGGAACACTCCGCAGCGTTCTCAGTTCAGCGGTCCCTGTGAGGATCTTGTTCAAACCAAGCTGCGCACCTGGCCGCCTCTGCATGTCCGCGGTGAACGTGATTGGGAGATTGTCCGGAGCGTGATCGAGCTGGACGAATACCACCTGCGCGATCTGTCCGATCTGAGGACGGTGATTGATTGCGGCGGGCATGTCGGTTCGTTCTCGGTGGCCG
>Ga0208147_1000388_pt1 | contig 15525 bp, 18 predicted proteins | sample DEB3_08_DNA_FD_184520 | JGI IMG/M metagenome (GOLD analysis project Ga0208147, IMG submission 184520) | Aqueous microbial communities from the Delaware River and Bay under freshwater to marine salinity gradient to study organic matter... | ecosystem: Environmental > Aquatic > Marine > Coastal ... | reverse complement strand
AACAGTTCCTCAATCGACTTAAGTGTGCGCACGCTCTGCGCCACCTGACGCGCAGACTCTGCCGTGTTGCGCTCAATGCTGGCAAGACTGCGAACCTCTGGGCGGCCTCCAACAAAGAGTCCGATTCGGGAAAGGGAGTCTCCTGGTTGGCCAAGGCTGATGGCGGATGCGGCAGGTGTGGATGCGGCGATTGAGGATGACTGGATCCCGGATGGAGACTTGACTGGTCCAACAAACGTATCGGAAGCCATTGGCTCCAACATTTCCTTCATCCCAAACAGCTTTCTAATTCGCTGCGGTCTGGTTGATGACTCCTCAAGGGCAGAGGATATTACATTTAGGATTCCAGACAACGCTGGTGCACCCGCTACAGTTGCCCTCCGTTTGGCCTCCTCAAGCTTTGCGTTCGCCCTGTCAATTGTCTGGATCTGCTGCTCTGAAATCAGTTCAATAGACCCTTGCGCTTTTAATTCACCAACAACTCCCTTCAAGATTCCAGCCTTGCGCCCAACCATGTCAAACAGCAGCGCATTCTCACGCGCTCCACGCGCAGAAGCTTCCACGGCCTGCGTCAGGATCGAAAGCGCGTTACCCTGCGTCGGGTCAATCCCAAGGCCAGCAAACAGCCCGCCAGCCGCAGCGTCACCGCTTGCAGCCTGAGACCTCAACGCCTCGATCCGCTGCAAAGCTCCGCTGATCACCGTGAACTTGATGCCCGCATCGTTCGCGGCCTTCTGCATCCGCTGGATTTCATCCGTGGACACGCCCAACTGCTCCGACATGTCCTTGATGTTATCGACCGTCTCAACGACGTGAGCGCCAAACGAACGAACCGCTGAAATGACAGCACCGGCAGCAAATGCGCCAACAAGCTGCGATTTCAGTTCCGATCCAATGCTGCCGACGTAGCTGCCTGCCTTCTTTGAAAACGCAGCAACGCCACGCTCAGCCGCGGTTGCGTCAGCGGTCAGTTTGACGACTAAATTCATGTCGCGGATTCCTTCACCTTAGCCAGCAGTGCGTCAGCCTGGGCAAACAACGCGGCTTCATCGTCGTCTCGCAAACCTTCGTCAACCGAGATCAACCCTTCCGCTTCCATGTGCCCGACGTAATCCCACATCGCTTGCAGGTACGGTGTGCGGTCCACCTCATCCGGGCTGTACCCAAGCTTGGACAACAACACAGCGCGCAGATGCTGCGCAAATGGAGTGCCCAGCTTCCTGCCTTCGCCTTCACCTTTTGACTCGTAGACTGGGATACGGGTTGATTCGTCTAGGTATTCAGCAAAGACGCGCACCGCTTTATTGACCTCATCTGGCGACCGCATCAGGCGTCCACGACCAAACGCCAGCCAAATCATGCGCAGACCAAGAAAGCGCGAGCTAATCCATTGTTCCGCCTCATCCGCTGGCATTGAGCAAAGCTTTGCCGCCAACAGACAAGATGCGCCGTCGTTGATTTCGTCGAGTTCGATGCGGTCCAACAAGCGAGCATGGCCGACGGTAAACGTGACAAGGCGCAGCCCAAACACGCGGAAGCGCGTGGGCAGCGTCATGCGTCGGAATAGCTCGGCAGCGGTCACGAGGAGATTGTCGTGTACGTCGAAATACCATCCCAGCGTTTAAGCGACAAGGTTACCACGGTCTTGTCCGTGTTGGTCTTGCGCTTGCTGGATGCAGTGACAAGCCAAGTAGTCCCGATCTCGGTATCGTTGGCATCGGTCAATGCGACGGTCGATCCTGGCGCCGGAATGTTTACGGCGGCATCGGTTGCGTTGGCGAGCGTCGTACCGGCTGGATACACATCAAGCTCAAGCGTCCGAGTGCCATTAAACGTGGTCGTTCCAACCACTTCACCGGTCGTGTCCCGGTGCTCAATCATTTCAATGTCCTTCGCCAGCGCCTGCTGCGTGGGGCGCAGAACGCCGGTGCCAGCAGTGACATTGCTCGTTCCAATCCCCCAAACCACTCCGATGCCTTTTTGCGTTGCCATAGATCAAGGTGTCGTTAGCCCCGCGCAATACAGCTTGAGGGCGATTTTGTGCTTGCGCATGTGGCCGTCGTATTCACTGGACGTACTCCGCCCAGCGACGCCAATCACAAGCGCATTGAAAGTCGTGTAGACGTTCCCAAGCAATTGATCCGGCAGGTCGTCCACGAAAAGCAGATCAAGCATGCGATCCGTCTCGGTATTCAGCCTGGCAAACTGATCTGTAACCGTTGACGTAGCGTCTACCGGATAAGAAATGGCCACCTCCAGATCAATCAACTGGTTGCCGCTGTCGTAATCCTCCTCACCATCAGACGCAGTAATGACCAGCTTTGGCAGCGTCTGCTGCTCGGTTGTCTCTCCGCATCGGATATTGAGAATCTGACCGGCAATTGATCCACCGACAAACTCGACCGTGTACGCAGACAGATCATCATTCGTGACTGTGTGCAGCACGTTGTAATGAGCGGCGATAAACTCGCCAAACATTCGCTCGAGTTCGTTCGTGATCATGCGGTGACGCCTTTCTTTTTCAGCGTCATTCTGATCTGCTTTTCAATGTTCCGAACTCGGTTTTTCATCGCCCAGTTGATGATGCCCAATTCCCGGCCTGTGTCTTGAATGTATGGGACACCGTTTCCAACTGTAATTGCCTGCTTGATGCCTTTGCCTTCACGGCGAAAGATTCCAAAGCCTGCCCCTTTTTGTCTCTTGATCCATTTTGGAAGTTTCAAGCCTAGATTTTGGGCAGCCAAATCCCATCCAGATTTCGCGTTGCCAACTCGAGCAAGACGCTCTTCCAAAAGTTCGGTCAAAATTGGGTCGCTTGGGCGATTCTTGTCGTTGAATGCAGATGCAATGAATTCTGGAATCGTGCCGTCATGAATCAGCGTCACCTGATTCTTCCGATACGGAACCTGACCCCTTTTGTTTCGCTGCTTTTCAACGTATGCGCGCGTGGCTCTGCGCTCAATTCCGACCACATTAATGCGCGACAATTTCAACTCTTCTACAGCTTTGGCCTCGTCTCCGCGCATTACGAGTTTGGCGATGCGCTTCGCAAGACGACCTTGAGTGAGCGATTTAATGCCGCCAGCTTCTCGATACACGCGAGCGAGATCACGATGGACAGCCCGCTCGCCAACAGCCTTTTGCTTTGCCAGTGATTCGCTGAAGTTTTTACCTGGCGTAAATGGAGGCGTTGCCTTGACGCAATCCTGCACCAGCAGCTTTGCCTGACCGTTCAGCGTCTCCTCCATGGTCTGACCAAGCGCAGAGTTCAGCCTGCGCATTTGGTTGGCCCAATGGCCGCGATCTATCATTGCCCTGATCATCGGTTGATGGAACGCAACCCAAGCGTGATTGATGATGCGTCAATCTCACGCGAGGTTATCAGGTACTTCCTGGAATCGTGCGTCAGTTTCTGACCTATTTGCGGAAATACCGAATCGTCGTTTTCGATCATCAACGCTGCCTGAGACTCTGTGACTATCTGGTCGCCTTGCTCGGTAGCAATCCCAAGCAGGATGTCGAATTGCAGGCGATTGCAGACGATTACGGCAGAGATCTGATCGAGATAACCGCCGTCAGATGGAGCGCTAGAATCCTGATGCCGGTCAAACGTGCCAGTGTATGTGCCTCCAGACCCATCCAGTGTAAATGTGGATCCCCAAGCGCTTTCTGCGGCAGACAATCCAGATTTGATGATGTCGTCGAAAAAGCTCATTGCATCAACTTGTAGACCGCTTCCTTTTCGGCCATCGAAAACCATTCAGGAACAATGCCTGAATCCGCAGCGTCGATAAGCTCCTGGGCAGTTGCCCTAGCGGATCTTGCCAAGAATGGAGTCGAGGGCTTCGAGCGCTCGGACTGCATTGGTTCCACTGGATTCTTGGGAGAGACTTCCGACGCTTGCTCCTTGCTGCTTTTCGGTTTGGCTGGCTCGGAAGTTTGCGAGTTGCGACCGAGATGTGAAGAGCGTGGAAGCCGAGACGATCGTGCTGACCTTGGTAATCTGTCCATCTGGTGCCTTTCGTTCGTCGATCTGAGTCGTCTTAAATCTAGCGCAGCCAGCCATAGCAAGCGCGGCAATCAGTGCAATGCTTTTCATTTCTTGGTGATTTCGGTGTTTCCGGTGCGACGTTTAACGTCGTCCGCTGCGCCCTTGACGCCCTGGTGAATGCCAGTCGCGCCGAGGCCAGCGACAAAGCCAGAGACGACGTTGAGCGCATGCCAGCCGCACAACGCGGGCACCAGCAAAGCGCCAGCAACCGCAGCCAGCGTTGGGATGTAGGCGTTTGGAAATTTAGGCCAAGACTTAGCCAAGGCTCCTAGACCGAGGCTTGCCGTGGTCGCCAATGGGATGGCTTCAGCGAGTGTCATGTTTTGCGATTCCGGTTTTGGCCTCGATCCTGATCAATCGACGCTCGTGGTCGTCCAAACGGCTGTTAAACGACTCCAGCTTTCGTTCAAGGCTCGCAATTGCGTTCTTGATGTCGGCCATTTGATAACAGTTTGCGGCCAAAGCAAAACCTCCAACCGCAACACCCGCAAGAATGGCCCACAAAAGCCTTAACGAAAGATTGACCCTAGAAGCCTCATCAATCCTTAAGTCTTTCATGGCTCAAGACATTCCGTGGTAATCGGCGAGGTAGTCCTCGACCAAAGTTTGATTCGTTGTTCCGAGGTCTTGGTTGAAAACCATGATTTGCCCAAGTCGGCTTTGGAAAGAATAGCCAGCGGAAGCCGTGTAGACGCCAACTGACAGAGTGGAACCAATTGATCGAAGCGTTCCTCCAACGAGTCCGTCGTTTGTGCAGAATGCGGACGATGCGGTTTCGACCCATGCGGACCCAGCGAACTTGTGCCGAATCACAAGACGGTTGCTGGTGGTGTCCGTTCGGCGAAGAAATCCAATCAACACGTTCCGACCAGACAGGTTGCCTCCGCTGACGTTGGCGGTTACATCAGCACCCGATCCTGAATTTGCAACTTTTAGGCGAATCTGCGCGCTCACAAGATCGATTTGAAGCTGACTTGAGCTGCTGGTTGTGCCTCCAATTCTGCAAAGCCCAACCAAGGGAGTGATGGCATAGTAGATTGCAAATGGACCAGTTGTTGGAATAACATTTTCAGACAAGTCGAGGCGCGTGTCTGATCCGTTACTTGCCTCAATGGTAGGCCTTCCTCCAAGATACCCAGAATCAGATCGGTACGTAAGCGTCCCGGTCTGTCCGGTTGGCTGGCGCAATGTCCGAGTGCTGGAAGCTCGTTTGTCGTTGAATTGCCAAGCGTATCCTCCGCCTGGTGCCGCATTGATATTGTCAGGTCTGCCCCAGAATGAAAGGCCAGTGACGCTTGCGATGGCGCGAAGCACACCAATGTCCACAGACGGGACGCCAGTTGTGTAGGTCGGGGTCATGCCCGACGCGACGATCAAAGTGCTCATACGGTGAATTTCATCTTGTAGCTCCGACGAAGTCTCGTTCCAGACGAAAGGCGTGGGTAATCGGTTCCTGCGTGATTTACCAAAGGACCACCGAGACTCCAGTAGTGCTTGTGATAGCCTCCAGTCACGCGCATTTGGTGCTGGTCAAAACCCGGCTCTGTATTTGTTCCGTATGGATATTCTCCAGATGCATAAATTTCAGGATTGGAAACTGAAATTTCAACAGAGCCATTAGAAGTCGATCTCATTAGGAACGACCTGATTCCGGATATATTATTGGAGATGGCGGAGGAATTGTAATCGGTTGGGATAACCATGGATTTACCGTCGTCTCTCCAACCCGAGGTAAACATCGTTTGTGTGGCAAGAAGTGGTGCGTAGACGTAGCCAGTGAACTGCTCGGAAGTGATAGCGTCCAGCGTGAAATTCATGCCTCCATTGGAAGTTAGAACCCAGGTCTTCACCTGCGATGCCCAAGGCGTGTCCGTTCCGTTGACCTGCGCCGGACTGCGGCCTCGGAGCAACGTCGATTTCTGGATCATGCGGAATTCACGTCCTACGACGCGAGCGCGTGAGGCAGGATCGTACGAGATCCCGTCGACCATTATCAGCGGAACAGCGGATCCGCCTGCAACGCTCATGTTGGCCGGATACTCGTCGCCGTGAGCGGTGCTCCCAATAAACACCTCCTCCACGGTTTGCGCTGGATAGTCAATGGATTTTGACGATCCATCTTTTGATTCAACCCATACAACGTCTGAAGCTCCTCCGCCCATCACTTCGGAATTGTCTATAGCACGAAGGAACACATTTGGCGCGACGGTGTATCCAGATCCAGCAGATGTGACAGTGATTCCAGTCACATAGCCATTACTGTCAATGGCAGCAACTGCAACCGCACCAGTTCCGCCTCCGCCGCCATCAAATACAACGTTTGGCGCTGTGGAGTATCCCTGTCCAGAATACGTTACTGCAATCGAAGATACTCCACCTGAACTTACAGATGCACTTGCAGTAGCTGGCTTTGACCATTCCCAAGATGACCCAGAGAGACGGCGGCAGATTTGCACCGTATCAAAAATCCAGAGATTGAGAGAAAGTGGATCAGATGACCTCAAATATGTCCACCGATACCAAAGTGCAGACGGACCTTGTGACGGCGTGTAGACGTAAATGAACCCATTCACTCCGTCGATGTCGACCAGTACGGAAAGCGGATCCGATTCGTTAAAAAGCCTGCCAACAGAAAACGTTCCGTCGCTTGAAAATCCACCAGCAATGCGACCAGTGGCAGATCCAAACCCAATCCCGTAGAGTCCGTCAGATATCCCTTGGACCCGCTGCACTCCGTCGGCTGGCTTTGCTTGGATCTCGCCCTCTCCGGTGTACGACTTTCCAGCAGCATCAACCCAAAACGCCAACCGACCATCTTGCTCCGAGATTACACCAAATGGAGGAACAGGGTTTCCGTCTGACATTGCGCCAGAGTCTGTGTAGGAAACCAACTCTGGAGGCAGGTCAGACCGAACAGCAAGAGTCGAAGACGGCGCTCGACCGATACGAGGTTCACCAGCAGAGTCGACCCAAAACGCAGCTTTTCCGGTCTGCTCATCAATCACCGCAAACGGTGGCGCTGCGCTTCCGTTTTCCTGCGTTGAAATCTGAGTTTGTACAGCGTCAACAGAAGCACCAACTGTAGCATCCAGCTTTGGCCTAGTCACCGATCCATCTGCAATTGTTGTCGGAGGCGCAGCGTACTTTAGCCACGTCGTTCCGTTGCTGACCACGCGATCACCGATGGCAACAGTGATTCCAGAAACGTCTGGATCAGTAAGAGCGCCAGCGACTGCGGCAGAGTACCACTTGTTGGCATTGCTGGAGGCCGCAGGGATTGATTGCCCAAGTGAAGTGATTTCACCCAGGTAATCAGTAGGAGACAAAGCTCCGGCCATCGCGGTGATTACCGCGCTCCCAAGGTTGGAAATCTGAACTTTGTCGGCATCAGTAGTGGTCTTGAGCTTAGACGATGGAATCGAGTTGTTTGCCAACTGGTTTCCTACGTCTCCGAGATCACCAAAATCAGCCTCTCCAGTGGACGGATCGGTCAAGCGCATGACTTGACCGGCAACCGCGGTCCCTGCAACGACCGATGGCGGCAACACGTAGAGGTGCTGGTCCGCTCTTACACTCACTTCGCCTTGTCCGGCGCCAGATCCAGTCGATGCCAAATCCACGCTTTGGACGCCTGACAAATGCAGAGTCGTCGCGTCCAAAGACATTGTTGCGATGTCGTTGAAATCGACGTTTTCAGTCAGATTGCCATCAATTGTGATGTCGTTTGAGAGATTTACCCCAGCCTCCAGCGCCGACTGGACAAGCGCTGATGGTGTTACTTTTTTGGATTGCTCTGCGGAGACATCAGATAACGGCAAAACATCCGCCCCAGCGTTAATGCCAGAAGCGGGTATCTGATCTAGTTCCGTTACCTTGATGTCAGCCATATCAAGCCAGTGTTCCGCGTTGAGCCAGGACGCTTCCAGAGGTCAGCGTGAACGACGCAATGTCTCCTTCCAAAACAGTGCCGGCAGGAAGCGCGACGCCAGTGATCGTCGAGCCAGTGAGATTGGCCCAAGAAATCGCCGAGAATGTCGCAGCGGTCACCACAGTGATTTTGCAGAACGGTCCGGTCCTGGCTGTGGTGCCAGACTCATAGACAGTGCCGATGATGCCGGCGCGCTGAGTCTCAACCCTGTTTGCTGACGCGTTAGAGGATGCTGCGCTCACTTGGTCGCCTTTCGCTTAGGTTGCTCGACAGATTCAGACTGAGGCTTGGAAACTGATTCAGCAGACTTCTGCTTGGATCGGTCGACATGCTTGGCCGGTGCGCTTCGCCGCGTGTACTCAGGCCGAACGAAAAGCTGGATGGCGTCGAACTTAGGATTCTCGACGTTGGCAGCGTAAACCTCTTTGGCTTTACCGGCATCCATGCCAGCAAAAAGCACCTCTGGTTTTCCTGCGGAGTAAGCGACAACGAAAGACGGTAGCATGCGAAAAATGGTTGTGGGGCGGCCCCAATGCGGAGGAGCCGCCCCGTTTGCGTTTGGCTATTAAGCCGTGACGATCTTCAGGCCGCTGGACGGGATGCCGAACTTCACGCCGTACAGCACGCCCATGCTGTACATGAGGTAGCCGGTCGCAGGGTCGTACCACTTGCGGAACTGCACAGGCAGCCCGAGGTCAGGCAGCACGACGTTCTGGAAGTCAACGATGCGCGTGGCTTCGGTCGCGATGTCAACCGAGCGGGCAGCCATCAGCATCCCCTGACGACCAGTCGCGAGACCGGCCACGTTGACGCCGTTGCCGTCGCACTCAGGCGACTCATACACGTCAAACCCGTGCAGGCGAGGAATCACGTTCTCGCCGATGGTGATGCTCTGGCCGGCGCTGTCGACGGCGTTCAAATCCTTGGCGAGCGCGGCGTAATGGCCGGGAGCCAGGATGAGCGAGCGACCAGTCTTGGAGACGCCGTTCGTGGTCAACTGCTGCGCGATGTCCGCAACGTCGTCGCGGTCGAAGTTCGCAGCCGTGACGGTCAACTCGGTGGCAGTGGCCGCCGGATAGTTGGTGTCGTTGACCAGATTCCAGAGGTCGCCGAACACCTTCTTCGCGATGGCGTAGGCGGCAGGCTGGATGAACGTGTCATTCAGGTTGATCGACGACTTGGATCGCTCCAGATCATCGAATCCCCACACGAAACCGTAATAGGTGTCGAGCGTGGTCGTGATCGCGGTCAGCGTGGTGTCAGTCCGGCTGTAGCCCGAGGACAAGTCCTGGGCGGTCGGATTGGTCGCGTACCGCGTGGTGACGGACGCGCCACGCTGGGCGATGTCCGAGCTGAAATCCGTCGTGAATGCCCGCAGGGGCAACAGGGCGGATTGCAGCGGTTGAAGCGACATCTCGGCGATTGCGGCGAGATTCGCACCTGCGATGGTGTTGGCCATGTTAGTCTATGTGTTTGTTTCTGCGTTTCTCCCGCGTCAGAACAAGATGCTCTTGTGCTTCGCGAAAAATGCGGTGCGCTCAGGCCCGGCAGGCATGGACGCAAACTTTGCCTTGATCTCCTCGATGGTCTCAGCGGACGCAGTCGAGGCCTTGGCGGTTTCAAGCGGATTGCGGATCCCTTGGGCGGCGAGGATCTCGGCAGCCTCAGCGGATGCCTTGACCTTTACGGATTCAGCCACAGCAGCGGCTGGATCAGCGGGCGCTTCGTTGATGCCCAGCGCAGCCAAAACAGCCTTGGCAGTGGCAGCCTGCGCGTTGGCGATGGCTTCCGCGTCTGCGGCCCGTTTGTCTGCGACGGCAATCCGGTCCTTGATGTGACTGGCGAGGAAGTCCGTGGTGCCGGTCTTCCGCGCCTCCGTGATGGCCTCGGCGGTGACGCCAAGGTCAGCGATTGCGGACGCGAGGAAAGTGTCCTCGGCGTTCGGTTGCACGCCCAGGAGGGCGAGCAGCTTTGCGGTCTTGCTCATTTTTTCCTGTTTGTTGTCCGAAGACTTAGCTTCGGGAGATTCGACTTCGATAATTCGCGGCGATTCGACTTTGGTCAGCTTTGAGAAAAGCCGAGCCACTTGGACGTCGGTCTCCTCAAAGTCGCCGGTGCTGCCGATCTCGCGCAGTACATCGACGAGCGCAGCAGGATCGTCTGCCGTCGCCTCGACAACTCCATCAGCGCCGGACGCCGGCCCACTCATGATGATCTCGACGATCTCTCCTTTTGTGGATCCTTCTCCGTATTGGAAAGATACGTAGTCGCCAACAACCAGATCACCAGCGGCAGCGTTTTTCATCTCAGATTCCAGTTCGTTGTACATGCTTCGGAACCAATCACGCCCTGCGGCTCCGCCCCAGAGGTTGGCAGCGACGTCAGCAGGCGAATTAGCCTCTGCCTCAAGGAATCGCTCATTGCGCGCCCACCATGAGTTCGCCTTGCGGACCTTGAATTCGGTAGGTCGTTCTCCGGCTGCTAGAGACCTGGCCTCCTTGATCGTGGTTGCCTCAAGACCGTCACCGCCAAGACCGTCCTCAGACTGCTGGATGCCCTTGCGGAATGCGCTGCGCGCAGCTTCTGGAGCCGTCCAAGTTGCTCCCAAGATCATCGACGGCGTTTTTGCGTAGCGCCCAGCCTTGACGCTCGCCTTGACCGGTCCCACATCAATGACGTTGGTCGCCCATCCGCCGGCCAGCGCGTCCTCGCCAGCCATCCACGTCTCCGCATCCATCAGTGCTTTGACCGCATCGATGGCCATGCCGGTAACACGTGCGTAGACATTGGCCAATCCAGCGCCAACTCGGTCGAGTGTGTCGGCCATTTTCCGCATCTCGTCAGCGTCGCCAACGGCACCGCTCCACGGATTGTGGATCATCAAGTAGGCAGACTTCGGCATCGTGCGCTTGTTGCCGGCCAGGAACGGCAGTGACGCAGCAGATGCCGCAAGACCGTCCACAATCGTCTCCACGTTGCCGCGAGATGCCAGGTAGTTGTAGATCGCCAAACCCTCAAAGACGTCGCCGCCGCCAGAGTTGATGCGAACCTTGATAGGACCCTGAAGAGTCTTGATCTGATTTATGAACGTCGATGCGTTCACTCCGAAAGCGCCGATGTCTCCGTAGATCGAGACCTCTGGAACACCTCCAGCGGCTGCGGCTTTGATGTTGTACCAGGAAGATGTCATGCGCGTTCGTTTGTGACCGTGATTTCGGTTGAAGGAGGCACTACAGCAGACGGATTCAGCACCCATTCCATGGGCACACCGGCAGCGTCCGCCTCTTGCTTGGCGAGCAAATAGTCAGCAATCCGGCGCTTTACGTGGTCTCGCAGGTCAATGCCGTCCTCGCCAACAACTTCGGAGAATGAACGGAGTCCAGTCTTAACGTCCTCGCGTCGATTCTGGGAATCTCGTCCCATATCAACCGAGAATTTGGCAGGCATCGAGAATTCCCAACTCCACCAGTCAGGCGAAAACGGGATTGCCTTGCCCTGCATGTAGACTGCGACCGCCCACAAAAACGTGGCCATTGCTGGCTTATACATCACCGCCTGACGGTTCTCAATTGCACGCTGAACCTGACCAACCATTGATCTGATTCCAGCGCCACCGATCTGCGAGGAGTTCCACGCGAATTCGATCGGCATGTCCATGCCGAGAAACGCGCCACGCGTGATCTCGTCCATGAAGTTCTGCCAAGCCTCACCTGGGCGATTGGTTTCGTGCGCGCTGATGTCGCCGGACGACTTGATGTATCGGATCAAGCCCTTGTCGATCATCTGAGTCTGAAGCGACTGGCGGCCAGCAGACGGAAGCCCGCCAGATCCAATAGCCTCACGGCCAATCTCACGTCGTCCGGTCTCATTCTTCTCGACCATGACCAGTGAAGAGTGAGCCTTGACCGCGATCTTTTCAGCCTCGCGGGTCTCGCCTAGATCATACCAATCAAGGATGGCGCGGATGATTGACGGGATGCCACGCGATGCGCTGAACCAGTCAGGATCAGAAAATGACTCAACCGCAGATGCCGGGATGATGTTCCATTCCTGATCGGAAATCATCGAATCATCTTCAGACGGCAGCAGGTTGTACCCGACAGCCCGCATGAATTCGTCGTAAATGACGCCGGAAAGAATCGGGAGGCCTGCGTAGCCACGCGTCTGCTCGTTGTCTGGGACGGTGTCAGCCTGCTGCCAGCCGATCGTAGGCGTCCCGATGCGATGACCTTCAAGCCACTGGATCCTAGGAGACCCTTCAGGCGTGATCGTTTTGACGGCGAAACAATCTCCGTCGCGATCCATCGCAATGGACGCGCAGCGCAGACCGAGTCGCCAATCGAAGACTCCGCCGCGCATGTCGCAGAGGCGAGTCCATCGATCCATCAAAGGCTGCGCAACTTGCCGGAAAGCTTCGTTTGTTCCGGTGTAGGTAGGAGACCAAGACCAGCCAATTGCGTAGTCAGCCTTCTTTCGGACGGCTCCAGATACGGCTCCAGATCCACCAAATACATAGCGCGAATCCGAGATCATCGCTCGGTGCCTCGCGTTTGGCAGCATCTTCCAGACGTCCCGATCCAGAGACGGACGCCAGCCGCGCAGGTTGCTGTCTCCTGGCGAAGGGAAGAGCGAGTCGGAGGAGGTCCAGGAGTAGCCTAGGCGAGAGCCTCCGCTAGCTTGCGGCTGGGTCTGCTGCGCCCTCATCCGGCGCTGATGTTTGGCGCGGATGCTCAAGTGAATGCGACCCTTGTTTCGGACGGCAACGCAATGACGTTGTCGTCGACTTGTGAAAGAGCGTCCTGGATTTCGGCCTGCCACTGGGCAAGCGAAAGAGATCCAGACGGACCATAGGAAAACGACTTACCGTTGACGCTAGCGGCCAACACGTTGCGAGGCCCGCCAACCATCTTCTGCACCTCTGACTTGTAGCGGGCAAGCTCCGCCTGCACCTCTGCCAAGGTGAAACCGTAATAAATGCCCGCCTGTACGCTGGAGTAAGCCAAGCGAGGCGCAACCGATGGATCCGGTGCCTATTTGTCAACGCCTATTTCATCTGCTCCCAAAAGCCCAGCCATTGACGCGCACACGATCTGCATCGTTTCACAGTCGAAGTAGTGGTTGTCCTTGTCCACCTTCTTCCAGGCGTGCGTAAAAGTCAGGCCGTCGGAGCCGAACACTTTGACCTTTTGCTCGGCTAGCATCTGCATCTTGTACTCGTCTCCGCAGTCCTGAGACGCGGTCCACATTGGGATGCCGTCCGATCCGTTTTCCTCGCGCAGCACCTGCATGCGATCCTTCGCAGCGTCTGCCACGAAATAGAATTGCAGGACACGCTTGCCGTACTGCTCCTCTGATCGATGCGTGCCGGACAATGGGTCAAGATATCTGCCCTCGTCGTAGATTCGATGGATGCCGTCCGAGTGTTTGAACGCGTTGCGCTTGTACGAATAGAAGGCGTGGAACCCATGCTCCGCGCAGATCCGAGGCACCAATCCAGCCGGTGAATACTTGGAGTCCAGGAACACCCTAGACTCACACACCTGAACCCATTGTCCTGTCGGCAGGCGTTGCTCAAACCACTGCCCATGCAGCACTCCGTTGTCCCGTGCCATCGCCTCGATTTCGTGCGGAGTCAGCAGCTTTGACCGCGCCACAAGTCGAGACCTTCCATCACGTGACCATGACCGGACAACCGCCCAGAAATGGTTGCGCTGGACGTCGACAGTCATGAAACGGAATGGCCTTTCCTGCTCGTCCATGCCCTCGTCAGGCCATTTGTCGCCGAGTTGGTATGGTCCAACCTCGATCTCGCCAACAGGCTTGCGCTCGCGATTCGGATCCCATGCTTCGCAGAGCATTTTGATTTTGAACTCGCGGATCTGTGACGGATCGCCTCCGCGCTTGGCGTTGATGGCGCGCAGCCATTCGGCGATCACAAGCCGCCAGTCGTCAGTGGCAAAGACGTTGAATCGATAGCCGGACACGGCGGGCGCCGGATGCTCGTTCGTTTGCCTGTACCCTGCTCCACGCGCCTCATCATTCATCCGCTTGCGGATCTCTGGCGTCCACCTGATCTCCTGCATGCAGCACGGCGGAATCATCCTGACGGTTTGAGCCGCCTGCTCGACCAGGTAGCGACCCTGCGGATCAACGATCTTCTCCCACTGCATCATCTCCTCGGTCAGGCGCGGAATGAATGTGCCGCCGCAGTGCGGGCAGGCTACGTGCCATTCGTGCTTTGTGGACGACTCCCAGAGCACGTCCAACTCATGGCCGGCATCTGGCCCGGTCGTCATGATTACCTGCCTCCTGTTCCACTTGTAGCCGTCGCCACGCCGGTAGATCTCAGCGATGCATCGAGGATCGTATTGCCAGGCCTCGTCTAGGTAGATCTCAGATCCAGACCTTGAGTTCCGGTGGCTCTGGACGTCAGCCGACAGAAGCTCGATCGGGCCCGTGTGAAAGCGAAACAGAAGCCCGCGACCTCGCTTGTCCGGGTCCGTGAACGCCACATCCTGCACCGCTCGTGTCTGCTCGATCAGCGGCTTCAGCTTTGCGTCCGACAGCGAGCGTGCATCGATCTGAGTCTTTGAGTACCAGAGCGCCCTGCGCGGCTCGATGGCGATGTTGCGCAAAAGCCTGAGCTGGCCGATCAGCGTCTTGCCGCGTTGCGGTGGCATCATGGCGATCACCGTGGATCCGAGTCCGCTGTCGATGGCCTCGATGACGGCTCGCAGGTACGGCCTGTCGGCCATCACAAACGGTTGACCGTCCAATGTGACGCATCGCTCCGCAAAGCTCACGGTGCCACGCCAGCGCTTCAAGGCGCATCCTCCACTTGCAGGTCGACTCCAGAGCGCAGCGCCGACACAAGCCAGTCGGGTAATCCATGGCCGGCAGCCAGATTTAGCGCCTGCTCAAACGGCGCGAGGTAGGCGTCCACTGCCAGTACGTCGACGATGATCGGATGCTGAAGCCTTGGATCGGTGATGCCATCCAACTTGTCCACCAGCTTCACGGCAGCCCTCTGGAGCCCCAAGGCGGCGTTGTGCGTGATCGCCCTGGCCAGACGCTCGACCTCCTGCCTGCTGATGCTGTCGTCCTCGGTCTTGCCCTGTCGACGAGCCTGCACCATGGCAGCGTTTCGCTGGTCAGATAGAGCCTTGCGTTGCTGGAGGAGCTCCAGCGCGGTCGGAATCGCGCCGGTCAGCAGCGATTGCTTCGCCGTCTGGTCGACCTGAGACAACATCGCGTTCAGGTCCGCGATTTCCTGCCGCAGATCACGCTGCACCGGAGCCGCGCCTTCGGTCTCGACCACTGGACATTTCGCCGACTGCTCGTCGAGCCATGCGCGGACCTTGGACATGTAGACACGGCTGCCGACAAAGCCGGGAGCGCCCTGCGACTTGGCTGCCTTGAGCGTGGATTTAGGGACGCCCATCAGGGCGGCAGCCTGCGCCATGCTGGAGGCGTAGGCGGGCGCGCCCTTGGGGTTTCCGTCGGGTTTTTTGGCCATGTGTCAAAACGGTGTAGGAGGTTCCCTAGA
>Ga0208147_1000387_pt1 | contig 15543 bp, 21 predicted proteins | sample DEB3_08_DNA_FD_184520 | JGI IMG/M metagenome (GOLD analysis project Ga0208147, IMG submission 184520) | Aqueous microbial communities from the Delaware River and Bay under freshwater to marine salinity gradient to study organic matter... | ecosystem: Environmental > Aquatic > Marine > Coastal ... | reverse complement strand
TCGAGGTGGTCGTCAGAGCCTTGCCGATGGTGACGGTGCCAGTGGTCGAAATCTGACCAGAGGAACCGAGGTACAGCGTATCGCCGACGGTTACGGGAACCGCAGCCATCGTGCCCTTGAGGGTGCCATTGTTGGTGAGGAACGCGACAGAGACGTAATCGCCAGAGGCGGCGTCGATGATCGCGAAACCATCGCAAGCGGTGGAGGTCGAAAGACCAACTCCGCGATTGGAGGAAATCACAACGCCGAGGGCGTTCGTGATGACGGTGTTGGCGAGGAAGGTTCCCGCGCCGATGTAATTAGTAGCCATGACGGGTAAAGGTTAGAGTTTGATCACTTCGCCCTGCGCGACGCGCTGGCGGTAAGCGACGTATTCGGTGGAGTGGTTCTTGGTGCAGAAGAGCATTGCGGCGGCAAAGTCGCCTTTAAGCTCATCGCGCTTCGCCTTGAACAAGTCCTCGAATTTCTTCGACTCCTCTTTCTTGGCGGCAGGAGCTTCAGCCGAAACGACCGGAGCGGCGGGCGCACCGAAGGTCTTGGCAAACTCCTTGAGCGCAGTCTCGGCGGCTTTGTTGGCCGCAAGCTGCACCACGTTTTCCTGCGCGCTCATCGCGGCAGGCTTGTCTTCGGGCTTCGGAAGGGCGCTCTCCAGCTTGGAGAGGCGCTCCGAAAGGCCCATCATCGCGGACTCAATCATGCCAGCGATGGCTTTCTTGGTCTCTTCATTCATAGGAATGGTGATTTCGATTTCGGGTTCTTCGGTTTCGGTCTCGCCCTCGACGGTCTGAAATTGCTTCAGCTTCCGAGAGAAAAAGCCGGTGGGATTCGCGGCGGGTTCGCTGACGATATCCACGGAGTAGATTTCGGAGCACCGCTGCAAAATGGTTTTCTTGTCCGCGCCGATCTCGGACGGACCCGAGAACGCGATTGAAAGGCCGAACGTGTCGGGAATCTTCGATGCGATTTCGAGAATGTAAGCTCGGTGCGGCGAGTTCTCCAGCAGGTGCAGATCGCCGAGCAGCTTCGGTCCGTCGATGCGGAGATTGTCGATAAAGCCGACGATGTCGCCTGCGCCCGAGTTGTGATCGAGTTTAACCTTGAGCCCGCCATCGTAAGCCTCGGCGGCGGTCTTGACTTGCTCAAGCGTCTTGGCGTCCACCATCACGCCGTGACCCAGCGCCGGTCCCTCGGTGATGAGTGAAACGCCGCGAATGAGACCAGCCTTGGCATCTATTTGCCCAGCGGCAGCGGCAAATGTGATTGTCGGGTTCATTATTTAATAAGCACTTTCGTCAGAATCGGAATCAAAACGCCGACCGCTCCAAGCGCGCCGATCCATTTCCACAACTGCTTTTCGTGGCCGGACAGCTTGCGCTCGATCCATTCGACGCGACTTGCGAGGCCGCGATGGCCCATCTCCTCGTCGCCAATGATCGCCTTCTCGATCCGATCAACCGAGCTTTGCAGTTTGTCGAAGTTCTCCGGTGTCATTTTGAGCGAGTAAGTTGATGACGGACTCCCAGCCAAAAATACACGCACGCGAAAGAGACCGTCAGGATTTCCGGTTGTAGTCCTGCCAGTTGATCGGCGGGTCGCGTCCAGATGTACGCGCAGGCACCTGCGACCATGCACGGACGGACCATCTGCGTTGCGAAGGCGGCGATGGTCATGAGGCCGTGCATCCAGCTAGGTGCACCGACTGGCGGTGTGTAGCCGCTGCCCGACGTTCCTTCGACGGCTTTCGCAAACGCCTCGACCTCGGCGATGGCGATTTGCTTTTCCTTCATCGCGGCGATTTCAGCGATCCTCCGCTTGCTCGCGCTCCACTCCTTCGCCTCGCCTACGATTGAACCTAGGAGTTGCGTTGCGCCGCCGAGGATTGTACCACCGGCGGCAGAGGCTAGGAATGACCAGAAACTCATGGTCAGCCAAGCGCCAATCCCAGCGCGAGCATCACCGCGCCCGTCACGAACAAGACGAGCGCGGCCTTTCCTAGCAGGTCAGGATCATCCCGCAGTTTGCTGCGGAGGTTCGACACCCGTTGCGAGAGTGCGGACCGCACGTTCAAGAAGTTCATGTTCTTGTCGCGTGCCACGGAATTGAGCCGCGGCTTGCGCGAGGATTATTCTCAAGGATTCGTCGCGGCCACAGCGGCGCGAATGTCAGCGGCGGCAGTATCCTGATCGGCAGGGTTGCCAGTCACGCCGTTGACCTGCGAGGCCAGCGATCCGTCAAGGGCGATCAACTGGAAGCGATAGAGGTTGCTGGTGTAGTCGATGGATAGCAGCATCGCGCCTTTGGCGATGCCAAAGCCGGCGATGTAGTTGCTGGCGTCTACGGGAGAAGAGAAGGTGAGGTTCATGGTTTAGAAGGAAAGAGGTTCGATGTCGCAATCGACCTCGACCACGTCGGTCGAATTAGAACCGATCCAGATGGCTCCGGGAGACGCGGGGAGGTTGTTTGCGATGGTCAGGTTCTGCCAGTACTGGTTCAGCGCAGTAGAACTGACGTATCCAGAAGTGCCCGACGAAGCACCGATGGTGATTGTCGGCGTTCCGGTACGAGAACGCGCACGCATCCGAGTGATATGCGTGTTGCCCAAATAAGTGCTTGCACCGAGTAACTGCTGATTGCCGTTCGTGCTGGTCGTGCCTCGGATTCGAGTCTGTCCCGTTCCCGGCACGTTCCACGAAACGCCAGAAGTCGGGAGAACTATCTGCGCTCCGTTGCCTGACATATCCGTCCAGACTAGACCATTGCCGGCCTGATAGGCGTCGGGGGCGAGGAGGAGGCCGATGGGGACAAGCGTTACATCATCAATTACGATGGAGCCCGCACCCAAATTATTTTGCAGGCCGAAAGCAGCATAACCTGTCCCTGATGCCGTAAATTCAAATGTTTTAACTCCGGTTCCAGTAATATAACCGTATCCAACATCGGCCATGTTTTGCACATAAAGACCAGTAGTTTGATTTGTGATTATGTTTACGCTTAGGCGATACTTAGTGCCTTTAGCCAGAAGACCAGCACGGTAAATCGCACCGCCACCAGTAGGCAAAGTGCATTGGCCGCTACCAATTGTTGCGCTGTTCGCCTTTGTCCAATAGCCAGTATCAGAGGCAAATGTCGAGTTGTCTCCAGTAATAAACGAGGTGTTGTTCGCACCACCGCTGGCGTAATCACTTCCCGCCGGAGCCCCCGCCTCGTACAGCGCGACCACCTCGGAGGAAGAGAGGGCGCGGTTGTAGATGAGGGGAGACGTTACGGTTCCAGTTAGCTTTTCATTAGTGCCATCAGCGGAACCAAAAAATGCCACGCTACCGCTGAAATCCGTGTTGCTTGGAAGTGTTGCGGTCGAAAACTGGATTCCGTTTTTGTAGACAATGACGCTAGTTCCGCTGCGCGTCAGGGTGATAAGCGCACTTTTTCCGGCTTCAAATACACCGGCAATGTATGCAAACAACGAGCCACCTTGCTTGTAGAAGGTCAGCGCACCAGCGTTGTTTTGAATGAGCGGACCGGATATTCCGCTGACGATAGACTGAATCCCAGAAACACTCGGAAGAGAGCTAACAAATGAGATCGTGAAATCGTTCAGTCCTAAAGTCGGACCACTCAAAGTAGCGTCGTCCGTCCCATCAAACACCAATCCCTGACGCGGCGCACGGGCATTGACCACGGGAGCCGCCGCATATTTCGCGTTCGCCGGAGTCACGAACGTAGTCGTGCTGGTTCCGGCAGCAGCCTGCGCGTCGGTCGCGGCAGTCGCGCTTGAGGTAGCAGCCCATTGCGGAGCAGCACCGGAGCCCTGCGACTTGAGCACGGTATCAGCGGCACCAGCGGTCAGCGAAGTCCACCCGCTTGATCCGCGATAGAGAATGTCGCCAGTCGTGGTCGAGATTCCGTCAAGCAGCGCACGCGCACCAAGCAGCGCGGTGGTCTGTCCGGTGCCACCTTGATTGATTTCCGCAACACCGGCGATTGAACCGAAGTTTGCAGCACCGCCGCCGCCGACGTTCCCAGCGCGAGCAGCAAGCACCGTCCACTTGTCCGAGTTCTTCGTCGGCTTGCTCGCGTTGTTATCGACGTTCGAGACGTAGCTTGTCCCGAGCAGCGAAACCACATCGAGCCGCTGATAGAAAACGCCCTCCTGCCAGTTTCCTTTGGGATTCAGCGAAGCACCCGCCGGACCCTGCGGACCAGTTACGGCAGCGAACTTCGTGATCTGCTCCTTCGCCTCTAGCTCCACGCGCTTGATCTGCGCGTCGAACTGGGAGGAAAGCTGCTGAACATTCGCGCAGATTTCTGCGAACTGTTGCTTCAGTTCGGCAGTCTGAAGCGCAATCTTCTCGTCGTTCTGCGCGTCCGCGCCCTTTAATTCGCCGACGATCACGTTGATCTGGTCGTCGATCGCCTTCCGCTGCTCCTCGACTTTCAGCGACAAGGCCGAAAGCGAGTTGTCGAGGACGTGATGTTGCAGCGTCTTGATGCCGGTCATCGCAGCCGACAACGCGGCAAGCGCCGCCTCTAACGGGCGTGACTGAATCGCAAATTCAGACTCCACGCGCTCAAAACGCGCTTTGATGTCACCGAGGGTCTCGGCAAGAACTAGAATTTCGTCGGTGAGGGTGTTCCGGTTGTCGGCCATGATCGGTGCTTGTTAAGAGTTCGCCTCGTTTGCTTTGACTCGTTTTGACAAAATGGAAGAGAGCTTCGCCATCCGCTGTTCCTTTGCCTCGGTTTCGAGCTTTACCTGCCGAGCTTTTTCCTCCTCTTCGGCTTTCTTTGCGGCCTCGGCGATGGCTCGCGCTGCAGCCTCGGCGTCGAATTGACGAACGCCAAGAGGATCGAGCGCCCTGCGAATTCTGTCGGTGCTTTCGACATTTTGCCCGAGCGCACTCCGCACTTCGGAGAGGCGCTCCTTGCGTTGCACCAGTTCCTCCAGCACTCGCGTGCGGCGTTCCCTTGGCGTTTCTAGGGCATCCTCGACGGAGAGCGGGCGACCCATCTCGGCGCGATCGAGTTCCTTCGCTTTGCGGTTCGCCCAGCTTTGACCGGCGTCGCCACCCCATAGCGCCCACGCAATGCGACCAGCGGACGGGAACCCTTTCTGCGACGGGCTAAATCCTTCGCCCTGCTTGTCCACTTCGTGCCGCGCAAAGTAGGAAACCATGCGCCGCACCGTGTCGGGAGATAGGTTCTTGCGGTTCGCAATGTCGCGAGCCCGAGCTACGCCGACTGCGGTTCCGCCTCGATTGTAGGACTGCCGCCAATCGAGACCGCGCTTCGCCTCTTCGACCATGCCATCGGTCGGCGTAAGATCGACGGCAGCGAACCGTGCTCGCTGAATAGCCGTAGCGGAATCGGTCTTGAGGTTTATTGCCTTTGCGCGGTCAGGCGAAGGAGCGCCGCCTTCAGTCGTGGCAAGTTCCTCCGCCGAAGGATCGACAATCGCGGTCGGTGTCTGGTCGGCTGGCGTCTCTTCTGGATTGACCGGCTGGCCATCTGGCCCGACCGGAATCGTCTCGCCAGCGTCAGTTGACCCTTTGCCCGTCGTAGCATTAACCGCGTCGATTGCATCTTGCGTGACTTCTGTTCCTAGCGCAGCGGCCATCGCGGCGTTGGCCGGCAACTGCTGGGTCGTCATGCGGATGGCAGTCTCTGGTATGCCGTACTTCTTCGCCAATTCCTTGACGTATGCTGCCTCGGCGGCGATCTGCTCAAGGCGAGCAAAGGCGTCGGTGCCTTCGGACGCGGCGATCTCTTGCAGCGATTTCGCGCCCTGCCGGTTTTCGGCCATGTTCGCGACAGACTCGCGGCCCACGTCAATCGTGAGCTTGGCGGGAAAGCGCCATTCGCCACGGGTCGCGCGGCGTAACGCCTGCACCATCGTCTCACCAGCGGCCAGCGGAGGCGGCGGAATTTCCTGACGCGCAATCGCGTCGAGCAGCACCGCGTTCTTGATCGGGTCGAGAACCTTGTCCTGCAAGACACCTTGATGCCGGCCAAAAATGCGGTCGGCCTGCGCGAACTCGGCGCGCACGCTCGGTCCGCTGTAGTCCTCGGTACCGAATAGCACGCCCTGCGGGATACCGGTTCCGATGGCGATTTCGTGCATTAGGTGCGCGATGAAGCCGGAGAAAGCCTGCGACGGACGCGACGGCATCACCTCGACCTTGTCGGCGGTTCCGAAGTAACGAATCGTGGCGACTTGCGAGAATTCGTTCTGCTGCTCCTGACCGTTCGGCAGCACGTTGGTCGGCGGTCCAGCCGTGAACAAGTTGCGCGGGTTAGCGGTCGAGCGATCGGAGAATACGAGCGCGGCCTGCTGCGAAGCAAAGCGCACGCCTGCCTTTTCGGCCTCAAGGATTTCGTTGAGCATCCGAATCGTGCGCTCGGAGCAATGGAAATCCGTGACGCCGCGCATCTGGTCGATTCGGAACGGGTCAAAGTAGTGCGTGAAATTCGACGCCGGAATGTCCTCCGCGCCGAAATAAACGCCTTCGCGAGTCACGCGGTAAATGCGATACGCGACCGGACGACCGAAGTCGTCAACGATCACGCCCTGAAAGTAGTTGTCACTCTCGGCTCCGACCATGTTCGGATTGCCGATGCGTGTCGCAGGAACCAACTGAATCCGCAGCGCGTCCTCGACGCGACGAATGGCAAACCCGCAGTCGCCATCGACCGGACGCTCCTCGCAAGCAAGCTGGATCAGCTTACGAAACGAGTGCCTGCCGCTGATGTCGCAGTTCTTGCACCAAGCGTGGAAGAACTCGGAGACGATGTCGTTGTATTTCTTGTCGCCGGTTGCCGGTGAGTACTCGGTCGGCGTAAGGAACTGACCGAACTTGCGCGAGACGGCGCGGGCCTGCGGCACGTTCTCGACCAACTCGCGCGCCTCCCACATCATCACGATGCGCGACCGGCTCGTTTGCGTGCTCTCGCTCGGCTGACCGTAGGTGCGCGGCGCGTAGATGCGATTGGTGACGCTGGCGTTGTACGAGAAAAGCTCGCGCTGCACCTGCGCCTCAAGACGCTTCAGCGCGTAAGAAGGCGCGACCGCCTCAAGCGCCCGCTCGTACCAAGGCCGATTGGCAAGGATTGGAGTCGGGTCGAAGGCTGGGACGTTACTCATGGTCAGAAACCGTTGAACGAAACGTAGGAAACCGTGGTGCTCTCGTTGTTGGCGTCGTCGATCGCAGCCTGCAACTGTCCGAGCATCAGGTTCAGTTTGTCCAAATCGGCGCGGTTCACGCTCTTGCCGTTCAGGCTGTAACTCTGATTCAGCAGAACGGCTTGGATCGCATCCAGCGTTTTGGTTTTCAGCGAATTGAGCGTTCCGACGTCAATTCCGAAGAACGGATTGGACAGACTTCCCATTTGCTAGAACGCCTATCGTAAAAACGGAGGGCTTCCGCACTACTATGGAACAACTCGCCTGCCTCTTTCGCGCCGCCCAGCTTTACGCTCATTCCGCCCACAATCAGGTGCGCGGCGCCTCGTTCTTCGCCGACCATGAGTTCCTCGGCGAATTGTACGGCGAGTACGAGGAGGCTTACGACTCCGTGATCGAGCAGATGATCGGACTCAACATGGGTGCCGACATTTCCAAGATCACCAAGTGCGCCTGCGACATCGCGACCTCACTTGCCGATCCCGCGCTGTTCCCGCCGGAGATGAGCTTTCAAGTTTTGCTCAAGGTCGAAGGCGACATCCAAGCGGAGATCGCCCGCCTGACTCCGACCGCTGACATCGGCACGCAGAACAAGATCGCGCAGTTCTTCGAGGATTCGCAGCACCGCGCCAACTACAAGATCGGGCAGCGGCTCAAGAAGTAGGTCGCCCGCTACTCCTTCGGCGGCGTGTAGCGAATGATGCCCGCGATCGTCGCCATGCAAAGCATCATCGCGCTGGTATCGAGACCGTGATTGGGCGCGTTGTTCTTCACTTCGCGCCACTCCCAGACTCCGGCGCGCACCTCGGTTTTCGATTCGCCCTTCAGGTGCTCCAAATACAACGGGTTCACGTCAGCGGGAAGTTCCCACTTGAGGTCGCTTTTGCCTTCCAGCGCGCTTTGGAGGATGTCCTTGAAGTAATCGCCGCTGAAGTTGTAGAAATAGACGTCGCCGCCTCGGAAGTCTGAAACGTGCGGATCGCTGAACGGGTAGTTGATGATCTGGCCGGTCGCCTCATCGCGCAGCGCCCACGTCTTTCGCCCGTAGCCGCGCATTGATCGCCAGCCGAATTCCGCGCAGTCGTGGTCAACGTCGGCGGGTCGGTAGCCTCTGTCCTGCGCGACGCATTGATCCGAGACCTTGTAGCGTTTCTGAAGTAGCCGGAGCGAGGCGCGTGAGTCCACGCGACCGAAAAACAACTGCCGGTAGCGCGGACCCGTCGCCGTCGAAAAAGCGCCGATCTCGGCCCACCAGTGATCCTGCTGTCGGTCGATCGACATTAGCCGGATCACCTCGTTGTCGATTGCCTGACCTTGCTCGTACTGCGCCATCGTGTAGTCGCTGCGCGGCACGAATACGTTGAGAACCTTTCGCTCGACGATCCACGGCTTCGCCTCGCGCTTCGTCCTGAATTCCTGCATCGGCGTATCGTCGCCGGTCCGCACGTTGTGATTGTGCGCCTCGCAAAATTCCTCGACGAGCAGTTTCATCGGACGGCTGACGAGAGCTTCGATGCGGAACGAGACAACCTCCTTTGGCGCTTTCGGGTTCGTGGCAATGTAGCGTCCGGTTTTGCGCCAGTGCGCCCGCGTCGTCTCGTCGTCCGGTGATTCGTGTCCGCAGTTGATGCAGCGGAAGCGCACCGTTTCTGTTGCGCGCTGAATGTCGATCGTGTCGTCGTCGCGCTTTGCGGTCTTGTCCCAGACTACGCCCGCGACCACGTCCTTGCCGTCGCGCTGCATGAATGAGACTTCGTGCAACTTGCGGCAGGCCGGACACTCGGCCATCCACTCCTGCTGATTGCCGGAGCGGTAGGACAAGTCCTCGACGTTTCCGGTGTCGGCATCCATCACCGCCGCCTGCGACACGTTGTAGATTTTGCTCCTGCCGACCTCCTCGAATTTCGACACGCGAGCGACCGCGTGACCGTAGACCTCCTGCCAGCGCGGAAGCCAAATCTCGTCGTTCACCTTGTAGCGGATCGACTGCGACTGCTGGGTCGAAAGGTTGGCTGGATTGAGGGTGAGGAAAAACCCGCCGAAATAAATCTCCGTAGTCGTCCTGTTTGTTCCGACCTTCGGCAGCATCCGAGCGACCGGCTTGCACCGCTCCAGCAGCGGATTGAGCCGCGACTTGCAATGCCGCTCGACCATGTCCTCCGTCTGCATCGTCCAGCTGATCGGTCCGGCGTCGTTGCAGATCAGCCACGGCACCCAGATGTCGGCGACAAGCGTTCCGCCGATTTGCACCGCTTTCCTGAAATGCACGCGGCGAACAATCGGGTCTTGCAGCGCGTCGAAAATCGGAATCAGCCAAGGCGTGATGCGGACGTTGAAAGGCCCGCCGGTCGCGTAGGACTCCGGCAGAACAACGTGCTTCCTCGCCCACTCGTAAATTGGCGAGCGGTCGGGCTTGGAGAATTGAAAGCGGGAAAGAACCGCCTCGACGTCGGTCATGTCGCGACCGGCTGCGGCTGCTCGACCGGCTGCGCCTTCTTCGGCCTGCCGCCGAGCTTCCCGTTGCGTCGATTCGCCTCCGTCTTGCGCGCCGATTTCACCCGACCGCCGAGGCGACCTAGCGCGACGGCTGCGGGATTTTTCGGTGCATCGCACTCGAAGCAAACCTGCCGGCCATCCGGCAGGGTTTCGTAGGTGTGGTCGTGGGTAGTCATTTTCAGATAGTGCGCCAAAAAATTTGAGCCTTGTAGCCCTTAACCAAAAGCCGCGCATGAGGCTGAACTTGGAACTCTCGCTTGTCGTACTTCACAAAAACGGAGCCATCACGAAAGTGAGGAACTCGAGCTTCGACTGGCTCGCCGGTGAATACTCGGCCCTTGCCGCGATAATAATCATTGAACGGAAAACGAACCGCGATCTTGCCAGTTGAGCGAGCTTCGTACTTTGCGGCTTTTTCTACGTTTCGGATTTGGATTTTCTCGAAGGTCATGGTCGTTGTTTTTTGTTGGTTGTCGTTGTTGACGCGATGAGGAAAACCGAACCGCTTGCGTTGTGCAAGACATATTTTCAAAAAAAAGCGCCTCGGTTTAGGAGGCGCTTTGCGCTTGAATCCTCAAGCCGCAACCAGATTCAGCAGGTTGCCAGCGCGCTTCTCCAGATCGATGCGGGCGTCGAGGTAGTCGAAGTCGCGAGCGTAGGCGGTGAAGCCCTGCACCAAATCCCACAACGTCTCGCAGCCACCTTCTTCGCGCTCGGCAACTTCCATCGCGCTGTTGACCTCGGCGCGAGTGAACTTGAACGGCGCAAGCATCGTGTCGAGATCGTCGCCCTTCGGCAACCGGCGATTCATAGCGCGAGTGATTGTAGCCTGATCGTTGATGACAGAAGCCTCGGCATATTGCGCGAGCATAGGAGCCGCATCGGAGTCGAAGCGGTACGGACCATTCTTGCTGTGACGAATGACGAGCTTGTTGATCTGCTGCGCTCCCCACACGATGTGATTTCCGCAAACCTCGTTGAAGAGGAACGTCATCAGGCCGAAAGTCTTGCTGCCGGTCTCGCTGTTCCAAACGAAGAAGCCTCGGTTGAGCTTGGCACGCGGACCAGCTTCCAGCCTGCTGCCGCCGTCGATCATGAACATGAACACGTCGCGATCGCTGGCGTAGAGTCCAGACGGCTTAGGCGTGCCGGTCGCACGATCATAAGCCAGCGGATTGTAGAACCGGCCTCCCGTGCGCTCAACGATACGCTGCACCGCGTCCACGCAATCGGCGTCCCAGATGCGTCCGTAGGTCGGGCTGGTCACAGCCTGCAGAGTATTGAAACTCTGCGCCTGCGGATCGACGACGGTCATGAACTTGGCTTCCTCGCGAGGACTCTTCGCGATGCCGTCGTTGATGCACTGCACCGCAAGTTCGGTCGGCAGGCGGCGCAGGTAATTGGCCGGTGCGCCGATCATGCTGGCAAACTGCCCAAAGGCCCAGTGACTCGGCTCGCACGCCGAGATCGCAGAGTTGAGCACGATGGTGCCGTTGCGCTCCTCGGCCTTGAGCGCACGCACGTCGAGATCGACGGAGCGAGAGACCATCCGGCGGCAGTGAACTGCGTCGCGCAGTTGCGTGAGGGTTTGATAGCGTTGATCGGCAGGGCGTGAGGCCCACTGGCGGCTGGCTTCCATCAGGTTGGTTGTAGTCATTGTCGTTTTGGTTTTGGTTTTTGGTTTCACTCTGACGGCCTCGTCAGCAGCCGCTCAACGGCTGGACGCCCGAAGGCGTTTCGGCCTTTAGCAATAGACCTCGTAGCCCTCAACGGTCTTGGTGATACCGCCGAGCGGCATTCCGTGGAACCAGCCGCCGTTGACCGTTCGGCCTTTGACCGCCGCTGATACTTTTTTCGCAGCCGCCTTCGTGCGAACCACGATCCGATTGTAGCAGATGCCGCCGTTGTACCAGATGAAGTCATCGGCTGAGATGCCGAACTGTTTCGATGCCCAGTGCTGCGTGTCGTTGTTGGTTTTCATTGTCGTTGTGGTTGTGGTTGGACTAACGAGAAATTAAACTTCGACCTGATAGAACCGGCCCACCGCGCAGCCGTTGACCTTGTGCGTATTAGGCACAACGCGCAGCGTCTGGGCATCGCACGCGGCGAGCAGCGCCGCCTCGGCTTTGTCGAGAGTGTGATAACCCTTTGCGGTAAGTTTCTGAAGGACTGCGGCGATGCGGCTCTGGGAGGCTTCTATTGTGATTTTCATTGTCGTTGTTGTTTTGGTTGTGGTTGAGCTAACGGTGCAGAGCAAAAGCGAAGCGGTTCGGAAAGTAAAGAAAAAAGTTTAGACCGATTTGATCAGGTTGGCGTACAGCCCGCCGAGATACTTGCGCTTGGCGGGCTTCCACTTGGCGCGGAAGGCGGCGAGGCTCATTGCGCCATGATTCACCAGCTGGCGGTCGAAGTGTTTTTTGGCTTGGAGGTTTTTCATCGTGGTCAAAGAAAAACCCAACCGCTTGGCAAAGTAAAGCTCTTTTTTTAAAAAACTTTTGGGAGGGTTTCGATCCGCTCCCAAGCAAGTTCATGGATGAACCAGCACCACGGCGCTTGCCTTGATCGCTCGCCGCGCTCCGGTGCGTCTTTCGCATCAAGCCAGCCGAGCAATTCGATTTCAGGTCTCAAGCCAACCGTTCCGATGATGAGTCGATCGTTCTCGATGTCTCTTTGCGTGACCTTGCAAAGATTGCGGCGACGAGACCAGCGAACTTCGATTCGCGTTCCGATAAGATCGGGAACGGAATAAACGTCCACGCCGAGCGACTGATCACAGCCAAGTGCGACGGCTACGGCCAATTCAGCGCACGCAGCGTTGAGATGATTGTCGAGAAACTGTCCGGCCCATTGCTCTGGAAACGCCGAGCGGCTTTGCTTTTCCTCCGCACTTCGCTGGCGGGCGTTTCCTATCTTCAGAGCGTATTCCAGCTGCGCTTCATTCAGACGAACTTTCATCGCCTTCTTGCCTCCGCGTTTCGCGAATCGCCTCGGCCTCGAAGGTGGCGATGTTGTTGTTCACGACCTCTCGAATTTCGTCGAGCATCATGCGACCCTCAAGATTCGCCTCCGCTGCATTTTTGCCGACGACTCGCGGACCGAGTTCGACCTCCAGTTTGAGCCGGAGGAGCAGGTCGAGTTTCTGAGCTAGGACGCCTAGCATTTCCTCGACGACCTCACGATCAATAGTCTCTCCCGACTCGCGGGCAATCTTCATGTCGCGCAGCTTAATCTCGCGCTGCATGAGTTGCGCCTTGAGGTCGGCGAGGGTTTGCGTGGCTACGTCTTTGCCGATAAGCTTCTCGGCGCAGAAGCGTTGCCAAGCGTGCAGATTTTCCCTGCGAGAACCGACCTCTTTTTTTGGAGCCTCGTTCGGATACTTGGCGCGGGCATCGTAGATTGCCCTGCGGTTGAGGCCAAGTTCCTTTGCCAGCGCGCTCGTATCTTTGACCCATTCACCATCGCTGACTTCCGATTCCCATTTCTCCATCGCCTTCTGCTCGGAGATGGAAAGCGTCTTACCAGCGCGCAGCTTCGCGACAATGTTGGAGATATTTTGCCGCGCTATCTTAGTCGCGGCTTGCGAGATGTTTTCACCTCCGACCGCTGCGGATTGATTGCTCACAGATCACCAGCACCAAACGGTTCGACAAGCAGGAAACCAACTGTCCTGCCATTCGGTGTAACCTTTCGCATATCCAGAATAAAAGATATTCGGATACGTTTGCTTCAAGGTCGCTATTACTTTCTCGAAACGGCCAAGCGATTTATCGATATCAAATGACCACTCGAAAACTAATTTCTTAACCCTGACTGATCCGTATTTTTCCAGAATCGGCATTTCGATTCCTTCGGCATCCAGCTTGATGCAGTTTGATGAAATCCAGTACGGTTCTACTGGAGAAATCTTCACCTTAATCGTTTCTCCTCCGTTCCATTTCCGCATCAGACTATTTCGCCAGAGATTTCCGTTGGCTGTATTTCTGTAGAACGCGGCTTCGGATGATTCATTTTTTTCTGTCAGGCCGACGTCATTAACGGTTACGAAGCGTGCGAGCCTATTCGCTTCGACGTTTGCTCTCACGATGCTCGCGTTTTCTGGATCAGGTTCGAACGCGATGACCTTTGCTTTGTGAGAAGCAGCCAATACAGAAAAGGCTCCGCAGTTTGCTCCGATATCGATCCAAGTTTCTCCGGCTTCGATTCCGAATCCTCTTCGTTCGTAGCTCCGATCTATTACGACCTCCTTGATCGCCTTGAAATCGCTGGTGCCTTCGCGCACGGCGAAGAGCAAGTTGCCCGCCTTGATTGTTTTTAGCTTTGTGAACGTCTTCAAGTTTTCACCCGCTTTCCCGCCAAGCGACGAAGCTCAACCTGCTCGCGGCGCATTCTTGCGCGAGCGATTTCCTCGCGAAGCGGCGCGCAATTCCACATAGCCCGCAGCGAATAGTACACGATGGAAAAGCGGCGTGCGTCCGGCTTCAGCTTAGTGATCGGAGTAACGCCGTGCAGAATGTTCTGCCCGTCGAAGTAGAAAATGGTTTTATCGCGAACTTCGCACATTACGCCATATTCCGGCATAGAAAGGTAACCGCCGCCGATGTCGCGCTTGAGCACGATCATCGCGGACCAAACCTCTTTGAAGTTGCCGGAGTCGAAATGGTAGCAGAGCGGATTGTTGTCGTTGATGATTCCGGAGGTGAATGGCACGTCGGCGTGGCGATAGTCTTCCACCACGCGCTCCTTAGTAGTTTTCAGATGGTCGGCGTAGAGTTCGGGATTATGAAGCGCGTAATGCTTCGCTGCGATTGCGCCTCCGGCCATGATCTTCGCGTGCTGCGCGGGTTGCTCGGTAGCGAAACTAGTGATCGAGCAGAAGTCCTTACGAATCGCGTTGCGCGGATTGTATCCGAAAATTCGGCTCGTCGTTTTTAGTCCACTTGTTCGGAAGGTCTCTTGATACTTAACCTTCGTGCAGCAGTCGAACATCTCGTCCAGCGCAGAGGCGTCCTCCGCTGGCTTGACGTAGAGGCAAACCACCTTGCCGCTTTCTTTATCTACGAGCCGGAACTCGTCCTTCAGCAGCGTCGGGCAGTCGTTCTCGTTAGCGCGCCGCTGAACGAACTCACGCAGGTTGAGCTTCTTCTTTTCCAGAACAAGAGTTTGCATATTCGCGGATCGCCGTCATCGCGGCGGTAGTGTTGCTGTCGAGATCACGGGCTTTCTTGATTGTTTCAAGCTTCGCCATGATTTCTTCGAACTCGGCGGTGTCCATGATTAGGACGATTTGCCGCACGGTGCTCTGTTCGTAATCCTCCAGCTGATCTTTCGGAGTTGGACCCTGCTCCTGTCCTGCGACTACGAGATCGTTTTTCAGCCACTCGTCCAGATCATCTCCGCTAAATCCGGTTAGGTCCAAGTCGAAATTTCCGTCGCGCAACTCCAGCATCAGCTTCTTCAACTCGTCGTGATTGGTTTCGGAAAGCTCGGCGATCCGATTGTCGGCGATCAGATCGGCCCACTCAGATGCTTCGGTTTCGTATTCTTGGAATTCTACGGGAACCAACTTCGCGCCTAGCAGCATCGCAGCGGCCAACCTGCCGTGGCCCTTGACGATGAAGCCGGATCTCTTGGAAACGACGATGGGCGAACGCCAACCCTGCGTTTTGATTATGCGCGAGAGAATTTCGACCTGCGAATCTGGGTGCTGATTTGGGTTGCGCGGGTTTGCCACCAGCCCAGCCGGATCGACCAGCTTGTCGTGAGCGCAAAAAACGGGAATTCCCTCGGCGTCGGCGCGTTTCTTCATTGGTTTTTGTGTTGGTTTGTCAAAATGGACGGAACTCGTTTTTTTGAGCTAGGCGCAAACGACC
>Ga0208147_1000384_pt1 | contig 15630 bp, 10 predicted proteins | sample DEB3_08_DNA_FD_184520 | JGI IMG/M metagenome (GOLD analysis project Ga0208147, IMG submission 184520) | Aqueous microbial communities from the Delaware River and Bay under freshwater to marine salinity gradient to study organic matter... | ecosystem: Environmental > Aquatic > Marine > Coastal ... | reverse complement strand
ATCGGACACTTTGGACCTTATGGTGGTCGCTTTGTTCCTGAAGCTTTAATTGCCGCACTAGAAGAGTTGGAAGCGGCTCACATAGCGGCATCATCCGATCCAACTTTCCAAGCCGAGCTTTCAGAGTTACATAAGAGTTACACGGGCCGGCCATCGATAATTACCGAGGCTAAACGTTTTGCAGCCCATGCCGGTAATGCAACAATTCTTTTGAAGCGAGAAGATCTCAACCACACCGGCAGTCATAAAATAAATAATGTTCTAGGTCAAGCGCTGCTAACAAAGCGAATGGGTAAGAAACGCATCATCGCAGAAACGGGCGCTGGACAGCATGGCGTCGCTTCAGCCACCGCAGCCGCTTTATTGGGCTTGGAGTGCGTTGTTTATATGGGAGAAGAGGACACCAAGCGTCAATCACTCAATGTTGCACGCATGAAATTATTAGGGGCGAAAGTTATTCCAGTAACCACTGGTTCTAAAACATTGAAGGATGCCATTAATGAAGCGATGCGGGATTGGGTAACAAATGTTGAAACTACCCATTACCTGTTAGGTACAGTCGCAGGTCCCCATCCATTTCCCACAATAGTTCGGGATTTTCATCGCATCATCGGAGTTGAAGCGAGAGAACAGGTTTTGCAATTAACTGGCCGATTGCCAGATGCGGTTTTAGCCTGTGTTGGCGGCGGATCAAATGCAATTGGAATATTTCATCCCTTCATCGAAGATGAAAAGGTAAGGCTTATTGGCCTAGAGGCTGGCGGATCAGGTGTGGAAACCGGCAAACATGCCGCGACAATTGTGGGAGGAACCCCAGGTGTATTGCATGGAACCCGAACCTACGTTTTGCAGGATAAGAATGGTCAAACGGTGGAATCACACTCCATCTCTGCTGGACTTGATTATCCCGGAGTAGGTCCTGAGCATGCCTTCTTGCACGATATTGGTCGAGCTGAATACCGAGCTATTACCGACGACCAAGCTATGCACGCCTTTGCTCTTCTTTCAAAAACTGAAGGAATTATTCCGGCAATTGAAACCGCACATGCTCTTGCAGGTGCGTTACAAATCGGAAATGAATTAGGTGAAGGGGCAGTAATCTTGATAAATCTTTCTGGCCGTGGAGATAAAGATGTTCAAACAGCTGCAAACTACTTCGGAATTCCACTCTAATAACAAAACATGAATTCAAAGCTACAAGAGGTCTTCGCCAAGGCAAAGTCGGAAAATCGAGCCGCGTTAATTGGTTACATGCCAGCTGGGTTTCCCACCTTGGAGAGATCAAAAGAGATAATTGCTGCGATGATCTCTGGAGGGGTGGACATTATTGAGGTTGGATTTCCTTACAGTGACCCAATAATGGATGGACCAATAATCCAGCAGGCTGCAGAGGTCTCACTGAGAAATCAAACAAGTGCGGCGAATGTATTAGATGTTGTTTCCAACACCTCTGTTCCAGCATTGGTTATGTCGTATTGGAATCCGATCGAACGTGCCGGTGTGGGTAATTTTGTAAAAGGTCTTACTACAGCAAGGGGAGTCGGCGTAATCACCCCAGATTTAACAATTGAGGAATCTTCCGAGTGGTTTAACGTTACTGATGAAAACCAAGTGGGTCGTGTCTATGTTGTAGCACCAAGTTCCAGTGATGAGCGATTAGAAAAAGTTGCACAAGCTTGTTCCGGTTTTGTTTATGCCGCTAGCTTGATGGGGGTCACTGGGGCACGTGCGACGGTTTCAGATGCCGCTGAGAAACTAGTGCAAAGAGTTCGCAAAGTGACCAATCTTCCAGTTGCGGTTGGGCTTGGAGTCTCTACCCGGGAGCAGGCGAAGCAGGTAGCCAGTTATGCAGATGGCGTGATAGTTGGCTCAGCATTTATTAAGTTAATTTTGGAGTCGGCCAGCGAGAAAGAAGGACTGGAAGCGGTTAAAGTTCTCGCCTCAGAGTTAGCCAAAGGGGTTAGGGGAGCCTAACTTCCATTCGTTGACTGGCTCGCTAAAGAATTATCACAATCTATAGAGGAGTTAAAGTGCCAAAGGAACCACGCCCGCGCGAAAAGCACAAAAATAAAAACACTGGCGACACAGTTACGCGCAATATCGTAATCGGAATGGTGGCCTTAGTGGTGCTCTCAGGGTTGATCTTCACTGTAATTGACAAGCGCAGCTCCTCCGAGGTCGCTTTACCTGCCACAATTGAAAGCATTGATTCATCAAAAAATGGTGCACCACTTGTTGGTCAATTACTGCCGGAGAATGATTATGGAGTTTCTTTCAATGAGGAGAATCCTTTCCGCATCGATATCTGGGAGGATTTTCAGTGCCCATATTGCAAGTTTTTTGAAACTGAGATGAATCAGTATTTAGAGTCTTTGGTAAGAGAAAATCAAGCCAAGGTTGTTTACCACATGGCCTCCTTCTTGGGTCAGGAATCAGTACGGGCGGCAAATGCCGTTAACTGCGCAGTAAGTGAAGGTCGCTTCATCGAGTATCACCGCGCGCTTTATGAGGTACAAGCCGCAGAAAATAGCGGAATTTTCTCAAACAAGAATTTGATTGAAATCGGTAAACGTTTGGGAATTTCAAATCCAGAGTTTGAATCTTGTGTAAATGATTCAAAGTTTGCCGACGCGGTTTCAAATGTTGCTGGTTCAATGAAGAAAAATGGCGTCGAGGGAACTCCGACCGTTTTCCTCAATGGCAAACAGTGGAACCGCACAAGTTCGGAGTTCCAACTTGAAGAGTTTAAGGCGGCGGTGGAAGCAGCCAGACAATAATGTTTGCTGCAATTCCTTCACCGACCCAATCTCAATTTGAAGTTGGACCGTTAACCTTTCATTTCTACGCTCTGTGCATCATCCTCGGAGTTGCTGCTGCCGTTTTGATTGGCAACCGTAGATATGTAGGTTTAGGTGGCAAATCTGGTGTTGTTGGTGATGTGGCGGTTTTTGCAGTCCCCGCTGGAGTTATAGGTGGGCGGCTTTACCACGTTATTACCTCTCCAGAGAAATACTTTGGAGTTGGCGGAGATCCAGTCGCAATATTTTTTATCTGGCAGGGAGGATTGGGAATTTGGGGCGCGATTACACTTGGTTTTGCCGCTGCATATTTGTCATATCATCGCAATCCACAAAATTCAGGAATTGAATTTTCCAGATTTGCTGATGCTTTGGCTCCTGCTTTACTTGTGGCGCAGGCAATTGGTCGCTGGGGTAATTGGTTCAATAAAGAGTTGTTTGGCAGACCGCTCGATGCACCTTGGGCATTAGAGATTCCATCCGCTTATCGACCAATTGGTTACTCTGGTTATGAAACCTTCCATCCTGTCTTTTTATACGAGTCCATCTGGTGTTTAGTGGTAGCGGCTTTTCTTATTTTTTACCCGAAATTAGGGAAGCTTAGAGCCGGATCTATTTTCGCTCTTTATGTTGCACTTTATAGTTTTGGCAGAGGTCTAATTGAGTTAATTAGGATCGATGAGTCAAATCTAATACTTGGTCTCCGACTAAATGTTTTTACCAGTATTTTCTTGATTTTAGCTGCGGCAGTGTATCTATACCGCCACAGAAACATCCAGAGTGGCAAACTTAATAGCCCTCAAAGTAACTAGTAGAGTACGACTGTGGGTTTAGAGGAAATTCATCTCCGTAATGAAAACCATCGCACGCATCGTGCCGGGTGGCTGCGTGCCGCTGTTCTTGGCGCAAATGATGGATTGGTATCAACCGCATCGCTAATGATCGGCGTTGTATCTGCCCAGAGAAATGATTTTGTAGTGACGGCAGGTCTTGCCGGTATCGCAGCTGGTGCTATGTCAATGGCGGTCGGAGAGTTTGTTTCAGTTAGATCCCAAAATGATATTGAGGAATCAGATCGTAAATTAGAGATTGAACATTTAGCCCTCGATCCTGAGGGCGAGTTAGAGGAGTTAACTCAGATTTATCAGGCTAGAGGTTTGAGTCGTGAGACCGCATCCCAAGTAGCCAAGGAACTTCATGAGCATGATGCGCTAGGTGCACATTTGCGTGATGAGTTAGGACAGCATGATGCGACAAAGGCCCGTCCTATGCAGGCCGCAATTGCATCAGCCCTAAGCTTTACAGCAGGCGGAGTGATTCCTTTGATTGGCGCTTTGGCGCCGAGTTTAGGCAGTAAGGCTCTGTCGATCGTAGGCATAACACTTGTAGGACTCATGATTGCAGGGTTAATTAGTGCGAAGACCGCAGGTTCCAGTGTGGTGCGCACTACCGGTCGAATTCTCTTCGGAGGCATTTTAGGTATGGCGATTACCGCAGGGGTAGGACAGGCCGCCCACATATCAGGCATTTAAAGAGCACTGCACCTTCCCGAATCACTTCTCTATCTCTAGAGATTCTTGATACATTTCACCTCTTATTCGGGCCATCGCCGTCCCAAACATCACTAGATAAGTAACAGTAGAAACCAGTGGGGACAACCGTGGCAAGCAAATCGCCTTTTTCCGCTCTGCCGAGCGCACAGGGTTTGTACAACCCTGCCTACGAACATGATGCCTGCGGTGTGGCGATGGTTGCAACCCTAAAGAAAACTGCTACCCATGAAATTGTGCAACAAGGCTTAACTGCACTTCGAAACTTAGAGCACCGTGGCGCTTCTGGAGCTGAGGTAAACAGCGGAGATGGCGCGGGGATCCTGACAAGAATTCCTGATGAGTTCTTCCGTTCTGTTTTGAATTTTGAATTACCAGCATTAAGTAAATATGCAGCAGGTGTTGTTTTCCTTCCTCATGACTTTGCAGGCAAGGCTCGAATTGCTCAAATAGCAAAGGAGGAAAATCTAGAGATATTGGGTTGGCGAGAGCTACCGATCAACTCAAGCTCACTTGGGGCAACCGCACTTTCAGTTATGCCTAAATTCGAGCAGATATTTGTTTCGACAAATGATGGAGTTTCAGATTTAGATTTAGATCGCAGATCATTTTGTTTCCGCAAAAGAGTAGAACATGAACTTTCAGTTTATTTCGCTTCACTTTCTTCGCGAACCATTGTTTATAAAGGCATGCTCACAACTGGTCAGTTAGAAGAGTTCTTCCCTGATTTATCAAACCCACTCTTTAAATCACCATTAGCTTTGGTGCACTCTCGATTCTCAACCAATACCTTTCCTTCGTGGCCTTTAGCCCACCCCTATCGCTTCATCGCGCACAACGGTGAAATCAACACAGTTAGAGGTAACCGCAACTGGATGGCAGCACGTGAAGCTTTATTAGAAAGTGATTTGATTCCGGGTGATATCAAACGACTCTTTCCAATTGTTGATCCCTCCGGTAGCGACTCAGCTTCATTTGATGAGGTTTTGGAGCTACTTTATTTAGGCGGCAGAACTTTGCCCCATTCTGTATTGATGATGATTCCTGAGGCGTGGGAAAACCATGACACCATGCCCAATGAATTAAAAGACTTTTATCGTTTCCATGCATCATTGATGGAGCCATGGGATGGACCTGCTTGTGTGACCTTTACCGATGGCAAACAAATCGGCGCAGTTTTAGATCGCAACGGCCTTCGCCCTTCGCGTTTTTGGGTTACCGATGATGGCTTGGTGATTTTGGCCAGCGAGGTTGGCGTTTTAGATGTACCCCAAGAAAAGGTAGTTAGAAAAGGTCGCTTACAGCCAGGACGTATGTTCTTGGTTGATATCGAAGCGGGCAGAATTATTGAAGATGAAGAGATTAAAAATACTTTGGCAGCTAGCGCTCCATATGGGGAGTGGTTACATGCAGGAATAATACGTCTCTCAGATCTACCTGCTCGCGAGCACATTATTTATCCGCACTCATCGGTCGTGCGCCGTCAGAGAGCTTTTGGTTATACGGAGGAGGAGCTTCGGGTAATCATCACTCCAATGGCAAAGACCGGAGCAGAGCCAATTGGATCTATGGGTACTGACACCCCAATTGCAGCTCTGTCGGAGAAGCCCCGTTTGTTATTTGATTATTTCTCACAGCTCTTTGCACAGGTAACCAACCCACCTCTAGATGCGATTCGAGAAGAACTGGTTACCTCCCTCGGCGGCTCTATTGGTCCAGAACACAATCTTCTTGATCCCGGCCCTGCATCATGCCGTCAAATTTCTTTGGCTTTCCCCGTGATTGATAATGATGAGCTAGCCAAGGTTATTCATGTAAATGCAGAGAATAATCATCCTGGCTTGTCAGCTTATGTAGTTAAGGGTTTGTTCCCTATTGCAGATGGCGGAGAAGGTTTAAAGGAGCGCATCGAAGAGATTAGGGCAGAGGTTTCTCGAGCGATTGAAGATGGCGCTCGCGTAATAGTTCTGTCGGATCGAGATGGAGATGCCGACAACGCTCCAATTCCATCTCTACTTCTAACCTCAGCGGTTCATCACCATCTAATTCGGGAGAAGACCCGCACCAAGGTGGGGCTAATTGTTGAGACCGGCGAGGTGCGAGAGGTGCATCATGTTGCACTTTTGATTGGTTATGGCGCTGCTGCCGTTAACCCTTACCTGGCCATGGAAACCGCAGAAGATTTAGTATTGCAGGGGATCATTACTGGAATTACCCCAGAAAAAGCGGTTAAGAATTTAATTAAATCTTTGGGTAAAGGTGTATTAAAAGTAATGTCAAAGATGGGAATTTCTACTATCGCGTCTTACACCGGCGCGCAGGTATTTGAAGCGATTGGTTTGTCTCAGGCTGTCATTGATGAGTATTTTGCCGGAACGACCTCGCGCTTAGGGGGCATTAATCTCTCAGTTATCGCTGAAGAGACAATCGCAAGACATCACATTGCTTACCCACCCGGGGGAGAAGTACCTGGTTCAAAACGTTTACAAATTGGTGGCGAGTATCAGTGGCGCCGCGATGGTGAACCACATCTATTTGATCCAGAAACTGTGTTCACATTGCAGCATTCAACTCGGTCAAAGCGATATGACATATTTAAGAGATACACCACAAAGATCGACAATCAATCAAAATCCTTGATGACGTTGCGTGGACTCTTCTCATTCAAAGAAGGTGTTCGCACTCCAGTTTCGATTGATGAAGTTGAGCCTGTTTCAGAGATAGTGAAGCGGTTCTCAACAGGTGCTATGTCATATGGATCAATCTCTCAAGAAGCGCATGAAACATTAGCTATTGCTATGAATCGTCTAGGTGCTAAATCCAATACCGGTGAGGGCGGCGAGGATCCAGCTCGGTTCAAGCCTGAGCCAAATGGGGATTCAAAGCGTTCTGCAATCAAGCAGGTTGCTTCTGGAAGATTTGGCGTGACAAGCGAGTACTTGGTTAATGCCGATGATATTCAAATCAAAATGGCACAAGGCGCTAAGCCAGGAGAGGGCGGACAGCTACCTGGCAACAAGATTTATCCATGGATTGCAAAGGTGCGTTACTCCACACCTGGCGTTGGATTGATTTCGCCTCCTCCTCATCATGACATTTACTCAATCGAGGATCTTGCACAATTAATCCATGATTTGAAGAACTCTAATAAAGAGGCGCGAGTACACGTAAAACTAGTTGCCGAGGTTGGTGTCGGAACTGTTGCGGCTGGAGTTAGCAAAGCACATGCCGATGTCGTTTTAATCTCGGGTCATGATGGTGGCACCGGCGCCTCTCCACTTACATCTCTAAAGCATGCTGGTGCGCCATGGGAGTTGGGCCTGGCTGAAACTCAGCAGACACTTTTGCTAAATGGTTTGCGTGATCGCATCGTTGTTCAAACCGATGGTCAAATGAAGACAGGTCGCGATGTAATTATCGCTGCACTACTGGGTGCAGAGGAGTTTGGTTTTGCAACCGCTCCACTTGTTGTATCAGGTTGCGTCATGATGAGGGTTTGTCATTTAGATACCTGCCCAGTTGGGGTAGCTACACAAAATCCAGAGTTACGAAAGAGATTTACTGGAAAACCGGAGTTTGTAGAAACCTTCTTCGAATACATTGCAGAAGAGGTAAGGGAGTGGCTCGCCAAATTCGGGTTTAGAAGTTTGGAAGAGGCTATTGGCCAGGTAGAGCTTTTGGATACGCAGGCAGCGGTAGACCATTGGAAGGCAAGTGGATTAGATCTTTCGCCAATACTTGCAGTTCCTGCGATTGCTAAAGATGCGGCACGACGTAACACCACCAAGCAGGACCATGGTTTGGAATCTGCTTTGGACAATGAACTAATTGATTTAGCAAAGCCTGCACTAGAACAAGGACAAACCATTAAATTGCAGTTGGCGATTAGAAACCGCAATCGCACAGTTGGAACAATGTTGGGCTCTGAGATCACCAGAAGATTTGGCGGAGCCGGCTTGCCAGAGGACAGCATCGACATCACCTTCCATGGCTCTGCTGGTCAATCCCTTGGCGCCTTTATTCCACGAGGCTTAACTCTGCGTTTATATGGTGATACCAATGATTATTTAGGTAAAGGATTGTCTGGCGGACGTTTGATTGTGCGTCCAGATGAGAAAGCAAAGTTTGCATCCGAGAAAAATGTCATCGCTGGAAATGTCATCGGATATGGCGCAACCACTGGTGAAATATTTGTGCGTGGTGTAGTGGGAGAACGTTTCTGCGTTAGAAATTCGGGAGCAACCGCCGTTGTTGAGGGCGTAGGGGACCATGCCTGCGAGTACATGACAGGTGGCACAGTTGTGATTCTGGGCCAGACTGGTCGAAATTTAGCGGCCGGCATGTCAGGCGGTAGAGCCTTCGTCCTTGATTTGAACCCTGATTTGGTAAACAAAGAGATGGTTGATGTACTGAATGTTCCACAAGATCAATCAGAAAAACTACGTGGCATCATTTCGAAATTCTTTGTCGATACTGGTTCGACCGTTGCTGGCGAGTTATTAAATGATTGGAATGCGGCTCAAAAGCGAATCACCATGGTCATGCCTAGGGATTATGCCAAGGTGTTAGATGTTATTGATAAAGCAGAACGTGAAGGTCGCTCTGCAGAGCAAGCAATCATGGAGGTGCTAAATGGCTGATCCCAAAGGTTTTCTAAACACAGGAAGGGAGACTCCCAATCGCCGTCCAGTGGATGTACGCATCAGAGACTGGAAAGAGGTCTATGAGGAGCAGGAGTTCGGTGTGCTTCAAAAGCAAGCTGGACGTTGCATGGATTGTGGAATTCCTTTTTGTCACCAAGGTTGCCCGCTCGGCAATTTAATACCAGAGTGGAATGACTTAATTTGGCGCAATGAAAAGAGCGATGCGATTGATCGTCTTCATGCTACGAATAACTTTCCCGAGTTCACAGGAAGGCTTTGTCCTGCACCCTGTGAAACCGCTTGCGTCCTAGGAATCAATCAGGATCCAGTAACCATTAAGCAGGTGGAGCTACGCACGATCGAAGAGGCATTTTCCTCGGGAAATGTCAGGCCGATGCAGCCCGATCGCATGACTGGAAAAACAATTGCGGTCATTGGTTCTGGTCCGGCTGGTTTGGCGGCAGCACAACAACTGACTCGAGCTGGTCACACCGTCGTGGTTTACGAGAGGGCGCCAAAGATTGGCGGTCTGTTGCGTTATGGAATACCAGAGTTCAAAATGGAGAAATCGGTATTGGATCGACGTCTCAATCAAATGCAGCGCGAAGGAACCCGTTTTAGAGCCGGCGTTAATGTCGGCGTAGATATAACAGCTAAAGAGCTGAAGAGTAGATTTGACGCGGTTGTTCTGGCTGTTGGCGCAACTCAATGGCGAGATTTAGATATCCCAGGTCGCTCCAACAAAGGTGTTTATCAGGCGATGGAGTATTTGCCCTGGGGAAATAAACAAGCGCTAGATGAGTTAATTCAAGAGCCACCGATAAATGCAAATGGCAAACATGTAATCATTCTCGGCGGTGGAGATACTGGTGCAGATTGTTTGGGCACTGCAATCCGTCAAGGTGCGGCAAGCATTACGCAGATTGAAATTATGCCAAGACCAACCGAGGAGCGCCCCAGCTCTCAACCATGGCCAACCTATCCCATGGTTTATAGGGTTAGTAGTGCGCATGAAGAATCTGGCGAACGTCTCTATTCGATTTCAACTGAGGAGTTCATCGGAGATGGGCAAGGAAATCTTAAGGCGCTAAAAATTGTAGAAACGCGCATGGTTGATGGAAAGTTTGAAAGAGTTACAGGCACTGAAAAAGAGCTTCCAGCCGATCTAGTTTTTCTTGCGATGGGATTCACTGGGGTTGAGAAAAATGAATTAGTAACTGGATTCAATCTAGCGTTGGATCAAAGAGGAAACATCGCGCGTAATCAAAATTATGAAACTAATGTTGAAGATGTCTATGTTTGCGGTGATGCTGGCAGAGGACAATCTTTGATTGTATGGGCGATAGCAGAGGGCAGAAGTGCGGCAGCCGCGGTGGACAAAGCATTGATGGGTAGAACTCAACTTCCTGCGCCTATCGAACCAACCGCCAGACCGTTGACGGTTTAGCGATTTAGTCTCCCGAGAGAAATGGCATAAAATAACCAGATGCGCCGCGCCAAAATTGTTTGCACTATGGGTCCTGCCGTTGAATCTGAGGAGAAGGCAGCCCAGCTCATTGCAGCGGGGATGAATGTGGCTCGTTTGAACCTTTCTCACGGCGGTTATGAGGAGCATCAAAATCGCCTGAATCTCATACGCAAAGCAGCGGCCGATGCAGGTAAACCGGTCGCAATCTTGGTGGATCTACAGGGCCCCAAAATTCGCTTAGGTCGATTTGAGAATGGTCCTCACGATTTGAGCCGTGGCGATATTTTTACAATTACTACAGATGAAATATCTGGGACCAAAGAGCGAGTCGGAACAACTTACAAAGGATTGCCAGGGGATTGTCGTAAAGGCGATCGCATTTTGATCGATGATGGAAAGGTCACCGTTGAAGTCATCGAAGTTAAGGGCAATGATGTTGTTACCAAAGTAATTGAGCCCGGTCCAGTCTCCAACAATAAGGGCATTAATCTTCCTGGAGTTGCCGTTTCTGTACCAGCAATGTCAGAGAAAGATAAAGAGGATCTACGTTGGGGGTTGAAAGCAGGGGCGGATTTCATCGCACTTTCATTTGTTCGCTCAGCAAAAGATATTGTTGATGTGCATCAAATTATGGATGAGGTCGGAAACCGAGTTCCCGTAATTGCCAAAATAGAAAAACCTCAGGCCGTTGAAAACTTAGAGGAGATTGTTGCGGCATTTGATGGCATTATGGTGGCGCGTGGCGACTTAGGTGTTGAAATGCCAATCGAAGATATTCCACTTGTACAAAAACGTTGCGTGACCTTGGCACGTGAAAATGCCAAACCGGTTATCGTGGCTACTCAGATGTTGGACTCAATGATCACTAACTCTCGCCCGACACGTGCGGAAGCAACCGATTGCGCCAATGCGGTTTTGGATGGAGCAGATGCACTGATGCTTTCTGGCGAGACTAGTGTTGGCGGCTTTGCAATTGAAGCGGTTCAAACTATGGCTCGAATCATCGAAAAAACAGAACAAGAGGCTCTACATCTAATTCCAGCTTTACAACACAATCCAAGAACCAAAGGTGGGGCAATAACTAAAGCTGCTACCGAGGTAGGTCTGACAGTTGGAGCAAAGTTCCTAGCTGCATTTACAAAATCAGGAGATTCTGCGCGCCGTATGTCCCGCCTGCGATCACCAATTCCCATTCTCGCGCTAACCCCAGATGCTGAAACCTTCAACCAAATGTCTTTAACTTGGGGCGTCGAGCCAATCCTTACCCCACTAGTTACAACCACCGATGAAATGGTCAAGCAGGTTGATTCCATAGTTCTTGAATCCCAAAGAGTCGCAAAGGGTGAGTTGATTCTCATTGTGGCGGGCTCTCCTCCTGGGATTCCAGGTTCAACTAATGCGATGCGGGTTCATCAAGTAGGAGATGCGGTAGGTGGCGTAGCTCCGGCATATCGTTAGAATAAGAAGTGTAGAACCAGCCTCGGTACTCCAACGGTAGAGAGGGCAGTCTCAAACACTGCATAGTGTCGGTTCAAATCCGACTCGAGGCACATGTCATCTGAAACTTCATTTAAATATCGGATCTTGGTTGCTGAAGATGAAACCTTAATCCGCATGGATCTAGTTGAGATGCTTACCGAAGCCGGTTATGAGGTAATTGCTCAGGCATCAAATGGAGAAGAGGCAATTAACTTAGCCAATCTTCATAAACCTGATTTAGCGATATTGGATGTCAAGATGCCGGTATTAGATGGAATCTCCGCCGCTGAAAAGATTATTTCAGTATCTCCAGTACTCATGCTCACGGCATTTAGTCAAAAAGATTTAGTAGATCGTGCTAGAGATGCCGGAGCCATGGCCTATGTTGTTAAGCCTTTTACAATCAATGACTTAACTCCGGCTATTGAAATCTCCATAAGTCGTCATCGCCAAATGAAATCCTTAGAGGCAGAGGTTGCAGATCTACATGACAGGTTAGAAACCCGAAAGGTAATTGATCGGGCTAAGGGAATATTGATGCAGGCCCTAAACCTCTCGGAGCCCGAGGCCTTTTCCTGGATTCAGAGGGCCGCAATGGACCGTCGAATCACAATGAAAGAGGTTGCTGAAGCAGTAATCAATCCCAGTGCTGCGCTTGAAAAATAAGCCTTGTTTTGAGAGATTGCATCTCAAATAACGAGAAAGTTATCAGTTTTCAGCACCTATTTCCTTGTGCCAATTGTGACTCTGCCGTTAGCCTTCACCCCTCCCTGTCCCAGGGGGCATGATCATGAAGAAAGGTATTACATGAAAAAGCGTGGCCTAATTTCGGTTGCTGCAGCAGCCGCATTGGCAGCTGCTTCACTGGTTGCTTATGCACCAGCGTCAAATGCAGCCGCTAAGACAATCACCCTCGCATTTCAAGGTCCACTAACTGGAGAAGAAGCTCAGGTTGGTCAGGATGAGTTAGCTGGCATGCTCTATGCAGTCAAGCTATTTAATGCGAAGAACAAGGGTAAGTATGTAGTTAAGGTAGTTCGTGCAGATGACCAGGGCGATCCTGCTCAAGCTGCAAAGGTAGCTCCTGGTATTGCTTCCAATAAGAAAGTTATTGGTCTAGTAGGAGCGGCTTACTCAGGTGCAACAATTGCATCACTACCGTTCTACAAGCAGCGTAACCTTGCAATGGTTTCTCCTTCTGCAACACGTGTATCAATCACAGATCCTGCAGCCGGAGCAATTGGTTTCCCTGTATTCCACCGTGTTGTTGTAACTGACAAGGTTCAGGGCCCATCTCTATTCAAGCTTGCAACTAAGGGTGTTTCATCACCTAAGGTATTCGTAGTTGATGATCAATCAGCTTACGGTGTTGGCCTTGTTGATTACATGAAGCCAGGAATTCCTGCTGGACAATCAGCTGGTTTTGACTCAGTTTCAGATAAGACCACTGACTGGTCTGCAACAATTGCAAAGGTTAAGACCGCTGGTGCAAACGTAGTTATATACACCGGTTACTTCCCACAGGCTGCTGTGTTCTTCAAGCAGCTACGTGATAGCGGTTACACCGGAGTTCTAGCAGGTGGCGACGGAGTTCTAAGCCCAAGCTTTGTAACTTTGGCACCAGCTTCAGTTCTTGAGGGTGTACGTCTAACAGCAGGAACTGTTCCTCTTGCTGATATCTCAGATAAGTTGGAAGCAGATTTCCAGAAGAAGATGGGCAAGGCTTCAGGTGTTTATGCAGCTGAGTCAATCGATGCCGCAAACATCTTCCTAAGCTGCGTTTCAAAGGGTGTTTCCACTCGCGCTGCAATGTTGAAATGCGTCAAGAAGTTCAAAGGTAAGTCCCTAACCGGAGCAAACCTAAGCTTCGATAAGAACGGCGACGTTGCTGGTGGCGTTATGAACGGCTTTGAAGTTAAGGCTGGAAAGATCGTATTCACCGGTCCAGTAAAGTAATAAAGTAGCAAAGTTATTTCGGCGGGTCTCGACTGGGGCCCGCCGAAATCTCATTAATCTTTACCTTCAAATGCAAAGAATAGGAAGTCGATAAATTGTTTGGAAACTTTCTTGATCAATTCTGGTCTTTGACCTTCGGTGGTTTAAGCCTCGGATTCATCTACATTCTCATTGCTTTGGGTTACACAATGGTTTACGGAGTTCTGCGCATGATCAACTTTGCGAACTCGGAAGTTTTCATGGTTGGCACCTTTGCCACGATCATCATTATTAGAGATGTATTTAAATTTACCCAGACCTCTGAGTACGCTACGGGTCCAAGATTGTGGTTGATACTTGGCACTGCGCTTATCGCTTCCATGCTAGTTTCAGGAATTCTTTCTGTAGTAATCGAGCTTGTTGCATACCGTCGTCTGCGAAGAATGAACTCGGGAATTCTTGCCCCATTAATTTCTGCAATTGGCGTTTCTATGGTCTTGGCTGAGACCATGCGCATTTTGACCGATTCCCGTCCAGTAGCCAGCCCTCGCGCCATGGAGAAATCCTTCATTGGCAAGTTTTTTGATGCTGATATCCGCTTGGATAACACCATTATCATCGTAGCTGCGATTATTTTGCTAGCAATCCTCATGGCATTTGTTAACAAGACCCGTCTTGGTAAAGCTATCCGAGCTGTCTCTATGAACGGCAACGCAGCCAAATTGATGGGTATAAATATCGATGGCGTTGTATCAATAACTTTCTTGGTGGGTGGATTGATGACCGGTGCCGCTGGCTTTTTCTATGTTTTGAAGTATGAAAACAGCAGTTTCAGCATTGGTTTTGAGCTAGGTATAGCTGCCTTCACCGCTGCAATCTTGGGCGGAATTGGAAACATTAAAGGTGCTTTCTATGGAGGTTTGGTCCTAGGCCTCCTTGAAACCTACGCTTCATTCTTCCTTGGTACCCAATGGAAGGCCGTTACGGTATTCGTGATTCTGGTTTTAGTTCTGTATACAAGACCGAATGGATTATTCGGTGAAGCTATGACGCAATCGAGGGCATAATGATAAATCTTCGAGATAAAGGCGCAGATATCTGGGAACGTTCAAACCGTATTGAGCGCACCTTCATTGCATTGGGTTTCATTGCCATAGCAGCCTCTTTGCCATTTTTCGGTGGAACATTCCTAAACACACCAATCGCTGATTATGAATCAGTTTTGGTTTATCCAATCGCAATGTTTGTACTGATGGCTATTGGCTTAAATATTGTTATTGGAAAGAGCGGATTGCTTGATCTGGGCTATGTAGCCTTTTTCGCCATTGGCGCATACACAATGGGATTACTTGGAACTAGAACCAGTTTGAATACCTGGGAGATTTTGCCAATCGGAATTGCGATGGCGATGTTTTCTGGTGTCATTCTTGGAGTTCCCGCGTTAAAGCTACGTGGAGATTATCTGGCCATTATTACGCTTGGTTTTGGCGAAATCGTCCGCATAGTTGCACTCAATCTAGGAGCGCTGGGTCGTTCGGAAGGTATTTTGAATATCCCAACCCCGCCATCAGTATTTGGTGTCGAGTACAGTTTTGATAGTCATCGCATCTACTACTGGACGCTTCTGATAGTTATTCTTTTCGCAATCTGGATGGTACGCAGATTATCTGTCCGTCGCGCCGGAAGAGCGTGGGAGTCCATTAGACAGGATGAAGATGCGGCGGAATTAATGGGTGTTCCAACCTTCAAATACAAGA
>Ga0208147_1000383_pt1 | contig 15632 bp, 24 predicted proteins | sample DEB3_08_DNA_FD_184520 | JGI IMG/M metagenome (GOLD analysis project Ga0208147, IMG submission 184520) | Aqueous microbial communities from the Delaware River and Bay under freshwater to marine salinity gradient to study organic matter... | ecosystem: Environmental > Aquatic > Marine > Coastal ... | reverse complement strand
CTCTGCCTCGCCATGGCGCTGGGCGGCTTTTTTTACGAGGTGTGGCATGGGTGAGCAATTCGTCCATGCCCCACGCTTCGACGCGCTGGCGGCGCATCTGCCGGAAGTATCGCAAGACCCGGCGCAACGGCAAGGCTTCATTGGCGGAACCGACATCCAGCACGTCCTCGGACTGGAGCCATACGGCTGCGCTCGTCGGCTGTGGTACCAAAAGACCGGCGCGCCGCAAGATCGGGAGTTCCGCAAGACCGGCCCAATCATCGCCGGAAAGCTAATGGAAGACGGCATTGCCGAGATGGTCGCGGAAATGCGGCCAGACTGGAAGATCCGGCGCAAGCGGGCCAGCGCCAACGGACACGAACTCCAGCGGGTTGACCGGGCCATCGTCGGCCAGGAGCGCGGGCCGGGAGTGCTGGAAATCAAGACGGTATCAGACCGAGCCTACTGGGACTGGAAGCGCGACGGCGTTCCGCTGGGCTATCTGATGCAGGTGCAATGGTATATGCGCGTGCTTGGCTGGACGTGGTCCTGCATTGCGGCGCTGAATCGGGACACCGGGCAACTCGACCTGTACGAGATCGAAGCGCGACCCGACCTGATGGCGTCCGTGGCCGAAAAAGTCGATTGGTTCATGGTGCACCACGTCGAACAGCGCGTGGCACCGCCATGGCTGGAGGAGCGCGACGGGCGTTGCGAGTCCTGTCAGTGGGAGCCGACGTGCCAGATGAACGAATGGTCTGCGGTCAGCGACCAAGGACTTGTCCAGATCGAAGGACTGGCACCGTTGGTCGCCGAGTATCAACGGGCCAAGGATTTGGTAAAGCGTGCGGAGAAAATGGCCGACGTTCTCCGCTTGGGCGACGAGTCAGCGGAAGACGAGCCGCACCGGCTGGGGATTGATGCGCTGTTGGGCGTCAATGAGCAAGCACGGGCAAGCGCTGACGAGCGGGTGTTATTCCGGGTGGTGGAGACAATGCGCGTGGATACGGACGCGCTGAAGACGAAGTACCCAGACGTGTATGCGGATGTGCTGAAGCGGTCGGTAAGCAGGCCGCTACGTGTTTTCAAAATCAAAGGAGCAAAGTAATGAGCACGCCTGCCTTTAAACAGCAGTTGCTTAGAAAATTCGACACCGCCGCGGCTCTGGAAATTCCAGTGAAAGAACTCATGAAGCTGCATCGCGCGTTCCGTGGCCCGCGATGCGTGAAGCTCGGCGGCCAATATCGTTGGTTCGCGGCAAGCGTTTCTGAATACGTGGAATTGAAAAAAGGAGCAACGAAGTGAGCACCCAGCAATTTACGCCGGAACAAGCACCGGCAACGACGACGAAGGCGCAGAGCGTCTTGGATTCGATCATCGAGAACACAGACGCACGCAAGCAAGCGGAGGCGGCAGGCGCGGACCAGTTGACAGCGAAGATTTACGCCAACGACGCGAACGCCTACGCGATTGCTATGGGCCGCGACCTGGGGCTGAACGCGGCGCTTTCACTGCAACTCATCCACATCATCGGCGGCAAGCCCGCACTCAGCGCTGGCGCTCGCGCCACGTTTCTTTCCCAGGCTGGCTACTCCTGGCGGCCGGTGGTCCACACAGACAAGCAGTGTACCCTGCGGTTCTGGTTTCGCGGCGATTTGATGACCGACGTTGACGGCAAGCCGCTCGACGTAACGATCACGATGGAAGACGCCGAGCGCGCCGGGTGGGTGCAGAACTCGCGCGGCTCCGGCAAGGTCGGCAACTACGACAAGGTGCCGAAAAACATGCTGTTTGCTCGTGTGATCTCCAATTTTCACCGCTGGTACGCTCCGCACGTGGTCGGCGCCCAGGTCTACGATGCGGGCGAGATCACCATGGAATCGATCATTGACGCCACGGCCAGCAAGACGGCGGCAAAGCTCGATGCGCTAGAAGCCGAACTGACGCGCGAACCGGTGGCGGTGGCCAATGTTTGAGCATGACCAGTGGTACACCGGCACGATTACCGATGTCGAGTATGTCAAGAGCCCGACGAAAGGCACTCCCGGTCTTCAGATCAGTGTCCAGGTGTCCGACCGTGGCATCATCCAGGGCGTTTGGTGGCTGACCAATGCACTGGTAAGCGCTCCCGGCGACAAGGGGCGCAAGGTGCCTCAATGGGAGGCCGCGCAAATGCGCTGCAAGCAGTTCGGCTGCACGCAGGAGGGGCTGATCCACCCGGAGACATGGCTGGACCACATCCGCAACACGCTCAACGGCCAGCAGGCGTCGGTCTTGGCCGAGGTCAACAGCTACGGCGATGTATCGGCGTCGATTATCGGCAAGCCAAAGGCTGGCGGCGCCGGGAAGTTTGTTGCGGCACAGGCGTCGGCGTCACCGTTCGCGGCGCGACCTGCTAACGCTGACCCATTTGCGTTACCAGACGACGATTTGCCGTTCTGATCCACCGCGCGCCAGCCGCGCGCGGCCTGCCTATCTTGTGGGCAGACCGGGCGCGGAAAGCGTCCAGAAAAGAGGCAGAACGTAGCGCCGAAAACAACACCATGAGGATTTGTTGAATTCTACGGCTGGCCGGGGAGACACTGGCCAGCCACATAAAACAAGGAGAGCTAAATGGAGATTGCACTGATTGGAAGCGTGCTGTTGGGCGGCGGGGCATACCTTCGCTGGAAGCCCACGCGCGCCGAGGTCTGGAACCGCATCGCGGCCTGGGCGGCGGCGAATCGGGACGCGGCGATTACGCGGGAGCAGCGCCGGCGGGAGTATTTGGACGCGGAGGTGGGGAATGGCTGAGAAGACGCTTGGGCAGGTGGCGTATGAGACGTACTGCCTTGCCGATGAGGAACACCCCTGGCAAGCCGTATCCGACGCCGTTGTCTCCGCTCACGAGGCGCGGCGGTGGAGGCCGACCATGGAGCGTAGCGCGGAGTTTTGGCGGGGCGTCAGGTACGGGTACCACGGGAGTGAGCATCTTAGATACGCAGACATAGACGCGGCGATCACTGAAGCCGAGGCCCGCGAGTCCGTGGAGCGGGAGCGGGATGAGTTGCGGGACCGCTGCGAACTGTACCGCCTCGCAGCGTCATACAACCAGCCGGATTTGCAAGCGGCCAAACGGCTGCGGGAAAGGGATGAATGATGGAATACGACGAGTACATTGACTACCTGAAAGACCAAGCCGATGCGGCAGAAGAGGACGCCAATAACCGCTCTGTGGAAGAAGAGCGTGACCGTGAATGTATCCGTACTCTCACCGCCAAACGCGACAGCCTCAGTGCCGAGGTGGAGCGGCTGAACGGGCAACTACAGCGTGGGGAGCGTTGCGTCGGAAAGTTGCGGGAACTCGCTCATGATCTGGGATGGGATGGCGTGAACAACTCGAAGATCTTAGAGGTATTCCTTGAGCAAATCATCACCGCCGCAACCGCCCGCGCCGAAGCCGCCGAATCACGCCTCCGTGACCTTGCCATTATCCTGAACCCGCACGAGCCCTACGACGCCACCAAGATCACCGGATGGGCGAGGGACACCGTGGAGCGGGCAGAGGAAGCAGATCAGTATGAAGAACTGGTCGCCGTACTGCGCGTGGCACTGGACACCGCCCGCGGGGAGGTCGGCTGGATCATTCGCAACACCGAGCCATTGGGGACTGATTCCGGTGATTTGGCCACGAATCGCGCGGCCATGGCCTGCCAATCTAGCATCAATGCCGCCCTCGCCCTCACACCGGCCAGCGCGGGGAACAGGATTAAGGCCAAGGTGCTGCGGGATGCGGCGAATAATCTACATCTGCGCTTTGACCGGGAGGCGCTTCTGGATGAGGCCGACCGGCTGGACGCGATGGAGAAGGAGGAGGTATGACGCCGAAAATCGGACGACGACTGACCGACGCGGAGACGGAGAAGGTAGCCGTGCTTGCGGCCCGCATCGCCCAACTCGAATCCGAACTGGCCGAGGCGCGGGCGAAGCAACCTCCAGCGTTTATTGCCCTTGAGGACGCATTCCTTCCGGATAACCCTGATAACGACGGCACCAGCTACGCACACCCGGCGTGGTGGCGCGGGCAGGAGGCTGGAGATAGATATCGACTGGCGGCGGTCGTGACGGAACTGTCGTTGATCCTGGGCGTTGAGATCGCCACGGAGGATCTGCCAAAGCGCTGGGAGCAGTTGAAGCGGGCGGTGGCCGAGGCGCGGAAGGACTCGGAGAGGCTGGACAAGCTCGAAGCCTACCCGTATGCCATGGAAATCAAAGCCATCACGCAGTACCACAAGTCGGACAGCGTGCCATCGCTGCGGGCGCAGATCGACCACTTCATCGTGACTGAGATCGACTCCGCCAGAGAACAGAAAGGAACCGAATGAAACTCACGACCATCTTACTCGCCGCACTGTCTGCCAAGGCAGACATCGTACTGACGTGGCAGCATCCTGACACCACAGCAATGTACATCGTGCAACGCGCTGCCGGAGCCTGCTCACCGACATCAGCGTTCGCCCCGGTTGGCCGGGTGGAACTCAAAACTTTCCACGACGCACCGACCACCGGAACCTACTGCTACCGAGTTATCGCCGTCGTCGGAGGCGTTGAGTCCGCACCGTCCGACCCCATCAGCCATACGGTCGCGCCGCCAGCGCCCACCGGACTGAAGATCGCCGCCGCCCCGTGACTGGTGATACCGCTTGGGTGGACGGGCAAGTATGGGCAGTTCGGGACGACCTGGTACTGGCCGTCGAGGCCGGGGCCAGAGATAGTTGGCTTTGGATGGGCCATCGTTTACGGGCTGGAGTTCGCGCCGCCTGGAACGAAGTGGTTCTGGGTGGTGGATGGAGTGGAGAGGAGAAAGCCGTGACAACTGAACGGCTGGAAGAGTTGGTTCGGAAGTGCGCCTACGTGCTGCAATCTGACACGCCAGATATCGCCAGCGTGATCGAACTGGCAGATATCGCCGACCTATCCCGGTGTGCGCGGGCGCTGGCAAAGCTGGAGAGAATTAGAGAAGGTACTTTCTTCAATAATGTGAACGACCTTACCAATGCAGACACAGCTATCGAAGCCGTCGAGGCTGCGGAGGTGTCCGCATGATCCACCGTCTACGAATGGCACGCAAGCGGCTGTGGACTGCCCGTGGTCGGTGGGAGACGGCGGTGCGGCGGGGTCGCAACGTGCTGCACGCCGAGATCACCCTCCGCGCCATCGAGCGACGGAAGGAGCGCATCGCATGACCGCCCCACGCCAACGCCCGTCCATGGCCCGGTTCCAGGAGCTATACACGCTCTACCGCGCGCGCGGCGAACCGGACGCGAAGGCCGCAGCGCTGGCGGATGCGCAGTACGAGGCGGATGAGCGGTACGCAATACAACACGAGAACGACGAGCACTAACCCCGGTTTGCCGACGCGGGGGAGGAAAGGGAGCAAAACGGTGTGGCTACACATACCATCATCAGTTTATTCAGCGGGGCCGGAATGCTCGACGCCGCCATCCGATGCGCAATTCCAGGCACTCGCACGGTCTGCCTCGTGGAGAGGGAAGCTCCTGCGGCCGCAATCCTGGCGGCGCGTATGGAAGACGGCAGCCTGTGCCAAGCTCCTATCTGGTCCGACATTGGAACCTTTAACGGCATCCCGTGGCGTGGCCGAGTGGATGGCATCATTGGAGGATTCCCGTGCCAAGACTTGTCCGTCGCCGGCCGACAAGCCGGAATCCACGGAGAGCGGAGCGGACTCTGGTTTGAGTACGTTCGAATCATTCGCGAAGTTCAGCCCAGATGGGTCTTTGTTGAAAACGTCCCGCCAGTGCTCGCTTTTCCAACAGGCGGAACTGTCCTCGGCGAACTTGCCGCGCTCGGGTTCGATGCGGAATGGGGAACTGTACGAGCGTCCGATGTTGGCGCCACGCATCAGCGAGACCGGGCCTTCATCCTGGCGTTCCGGCCAGAGTTTGCCGTATATGCCACAGGATCGGCCAGAGTACCAGATACCGCTTCCAGGGGAGTCGAGCAAGCGGTACTGGGAGCGAATGGAGAAGTACGAGCGGAAGAACGGCATCGATCCGACAGCGGGCTCGACGCCATGGCCTACGCCGGATTGCAACACGTCGAGCTACAGCAACGGGAAGTTTGGGGAGAACCTACGCGAGAAAGCGGCCAACTGGCCAACGCCCCGCAGCGAGGACTCGGAGAGTTGCGGGAATCATCCGGGCGCGGTGGACTCGCTGACGGGGGCGAGTCGGCAGTGGGCAACGCCGAATTGTCGGGACGACCGCAACCCGTCAACGCCGGATTCGCCGCGGACGGCGCGAAAGCTGGAGCAGGGCTGGACAATCGATCTGAACGAACAGGCGTCATGGTGGACGACACCGCAAGCCCACGATTCGAGCGGCGGCAACCCGAAGAGGGTGGGCCGATTCGGGACGAAGCACGGCGGGGCGAACCTTGCGGACGATGTGACGCTTTGGAGAACTCCGTCTGCACAGGAACCGGGGATATCAGCGGATCGCCTGGAGGGACAACAGGGCAGTCGAATGTACGACAAGGAGACGGGGAGGTTGGCGCAGTACGGGATCACACAGCAAGTAGCCATGTGGAAGACCCCCGATGTCCCGAACGGCGGGAGAACGATGAAACCGGAAGATGTGGCTGCGAACGGTGCGACGGACAAGGGGAAGCGGCAAGTGGGGCTGGAGAATCAGACAAAGATATGGCCGACACCGAACGCTTGCGATGGGAGCAAGGTAAGTCAAATCAGCCACCAGGGAGCGTGTCTGACTCGCAGCGCGGAGAAGGACTTCCACTCTTTCCACCCGGCCCCGGCGACCACGCCGCATGGCGGCGAATCCTCGCCGAGCGCCCAGACCTCGCGCCGGCGGTTGAATCCGAACTTCGTGGATTGGCTGATGTGTCTTCCTCCAGGGTGGACCGATTACGCGCCGGTGGAAACGGAGTCGTGGTTTTGCAAGGTGCGTATGCGTTTGCAGTTCTTGCTCAACGGGCAGGGCTGAAGTTTTAACACAACCCAGGCCAATGCCGACGGCCTGACAAAGAGGAGCAAAGATGGCACGAACACCATGGAAACCGGGCGACCCATGCCCGCGATGCGCGGAATCAATCACGTCCGAGCAATGGCTATATAAGCCGGGACGCGCGATATGTACAGCCTGCGGAGCCGAAGAGCGACGGGTGCAGCAAGCGAAGCGTATGCGGGCGATAGCGAAGGCGTGCACGGTCTGCACAGCCGACCTCTACAGGAACGATAAGCGGTTCGGCGTCTGCGCGCCGTGCCGAAAGGCCAAAGCCGACGCGAAAAACGCTGCGCGAAAGTGCTGTAAGTGTGAGCGCAGCATTGCGGACAGGCCAAAAAATGCGCTGTATTGCGTGAAGTGCTGCTCACGGGCAAGGGCCACGGCGGCAAAGAAAAACAACGCCAAAGCCAAGCTCGAACGGCGCGTGGAAGCGCGGCCACCCGTGGTGTACCGGGCGTTTGCGGGGCTGCGCGGACCAGGCGGCGAGTGGGAGCATGGTCCGACTTCGGTACCGGCGTGGGCCACGCTGGACGGGGGGCGGGGATGAGGACGCTGAAAGTCTGGGCGCTGATTCGGGAACTACCGTTCGGCTATGAGCATTCGGCGTTTGTGCATGAGGGTATCGACGTTGCTCTGTTTGAAACACGGGAGCGAGCGCTAGCCTTCAAGCGAAAACTAAACATGAAGTGCATCAAGCCCGTGCGCGTCACTGTGCAGATCGGCGGTGCGCAATGACCCGCCAATGGACCCTCGCCGAATCCCGCCTGATCGCCGAGCGGGTGATGGAATGGCAGGTCACCGAGCACAACGGGAGGCTATTCCTGGCCGACGCAAGCCAGCGGCCGGAGTGGCTGCCGAGCTGCGCGGTGCCGGACTGGCCGAACGACCCGGCGGCGGCGGCTATGGCGCTGGCGGCGTTACAGATGGATGGGGTGTCTACGTGGCAGCGATGGGAGGCGGAAAAGCGGCAGTATTGCGTTACGCTGCACCACCAGCACGACTCGCGGTACCCGGTCATGGGCGAGCATCATTACTGGCCAGAAGCGGTGATGGCGGCGGTGTGGAAGGCGGTGGGGAATGAGTTACAGGGCATTTTTGCAATCTAAGCATGTCCAGACGGCAGAAACAGGCATCAACGGTGAGTTCAAGCTCAACGGCCGGCTATTTGACTTTCAGCAACACTCAATACAGCGAGCTCTCCGTGCCGGGAAGTTTGCTCTCTTCACCGAATGCGGCAGCGGAAAGACCGCCATGCAGTCGGAGTGGGCACGGCAGGTATGTACGCACACCGGCGGAGATGCGCTGATTCTGGCGCCACTGGCAGTAACAGCGCAAACAGTAGCCGAGGGCGCGAAGTTTGGCATCGAGATCACGCAATGCAGGGCGCAGAAGGACGTGCGGCGCGGCGTGAATGTTGCCAATTACGACATGCTAAAGCATTTCGACGCGGGCCATTTCGACGCGATTGTATTAGACGAGTCGAGCATCCTCAAGAACTTCACCGGGGCAACGCGGCGGCTATTGCAGGACTCGTTTTCCAGAACGCCGTACAAGCTCTGCTGTTCGGCTACGCCGTCGCCTAATGACCACATGGAACTGGGCAATCACTCAGAGTTCCTGGACATTATGAGCGGCGGGCAGATGCTCATGCGGTGGTTTTTGAACGACACCATGAAGGCTGGCGGTTACCGGCTTAAAGGCCATGCCGAGGCGGACTACTGGCGCTGGGTAGCGTCGTGGTCAGTATGCATGGAGAAGCCGTCCGACCTGGGATACAGCGACGAAGGTTGGGTGATGCCTGCGTTGAATATTCACGAAGAGATCGTTGCCGTCGATCAATCCATCAACGCCAACGGACAACTCTTCCGGGTGGCTGACGTTTCGGCGACGGGACTGCATAGGGAAATGCGTCTGACGGCACCGGACCGGGCGGCGCGGGTAGCTGAGATTATCGGCGACAGCAAGGAGCCGTGGTGTATCTGGTGCAACACCAACTACGAAGCCGACGAACTCATGCGCGTTATCGACGGAGCCATCGAAGTGCGCGGCGACGAGCGGACGGAGGCGAAGGAAGAAAAACTACTTGGCTTTACTAGCGGAGCCTTCCAGCGCATCGTCACCAAGCCGAGCATTGCCGGATTTGGAATGAATTGGCAGCACTGCAATAAGCACGTCTTCTGCGGGCTGTCCTACTCATACGAACAGTTCTATCAGGCCGTGCGCCGGTCCTGGCGGTTTGGGCAGACGCGGCCGGTTGACGCCTACATGGTCATCGCGGAGACGGAAGGCCCGGTCCTTAAGACTATCCGCGAAAAACAGAAGAAGCACGAAGAGATGAAAGCGGCCATGGTTCACGCGATGGCTGCAATCCAAAACGGTACCGGTCGGCGCCAGCTTGCATCAGCCGTTGGCACAAAACAGATGAATCTTCCGAGGTGGATCTAATGAACGTGATTTTAGACGAGCGGCACGGCCGCAACTGGGCGCTCTACAATGGCGACTGCTGCGAAGTCATCAAGGGCATACCCGATGAATCGGTAGACCTGACGGTGTTTTCGCCGCCATTCTCCAGCCTGTACACCTACTCAGACTCAGAGGCAGATATGGGCAACTGCGCGAGCGATGAGGAGTTCTTCGCGCACTTCGGATTCCTCGCGCCGGAACTGCTTCGCGTGACGACGACGGGCCGGCTGTGTGTCATGCACGTTAAAGACCTGCCGACATACCGGAACAGCGACGGGGCGAGCGGGCTGCGCGATTTTCCCGGCCAGTGTATCGTTGCCATGGAGCGGGCCGGCTGGACGTTCCATAGCCGGGTGACGGTATGGAAATGCCCGGTGACGGAGCGGGAGAGGACGAACAACAACGGACTTCTGCACAAAACCGTCATGCGTGACTCTTCGCAAATCCGGCAGGGCATGGCTGATTACGTTCTCGCCTTCCGCAAGACGCCGCCGGGTGACAATCTTAGCGTCAAGCCGATTGAGCGCCAGAACGGGTTTGAGCGTTACATCGGCGACCCGGCGCAAGATCCGCGCGAGACTGACCAGCACCCTTCGAAGTATGCACGTAAGGGGCGCGATGGACGGACTAGCGTGGAGATTTGGCGGCGGTACGCGGAACCTGTTTGGTGGGATATCGACCAGACGGACGTGCTCAACTTCCGCATCGCCCGCGACGAAAAGGACGAGAAACACATCTGCCCGTTGCAACTCGGGCTGATTCGCCGTTGCTTGGAGCTATGGTCCTCACCGGGTGACGTGGTGTTGTCGCCGTTTGCCGGTGTTGGATCTGAGGGGTTTGTAGCGCTCGATGAGGGCCGGAAGTTTATCGGGATCGAACTCAAGCCGGGTTACTTCGCCACCGCCATCAAGCACCTGGAGAGCGCGGAAGCGTATGCGGGCGCGCAGGGAGGGTTGTTCGATGGACTCGATTGAATTCCTTCGCGCGCAGCAACTCGAATGCGCGCAATACATCATTGACGGCGGGCCGGATCAGCGTGGGGCAATCCTAGGGTTATTCGATGCGTTCGCCGAGGAGTTTATTTTGACCGAGGAGGCAAGCCAATGAGGCGCGCCGCCCGTATCGACGCCACAAACCTGTGAATCTCCGTAGTAAAACGCAGGACCGCCTCTTGTAACCATTACGGAACCAATTGACGCTAGAGATATACCCGCTATGCCGACGCGGGCGAGGAGCAAACATGCCTAAGAGGCAATCAGAAAATCAAGTCGAAGATGCCGTCATAACGTGGCTGCGCATCGAGGGGTGGATTGTGCGGCGTCAACACGTCGGAACATTTTACACCAAAGACGGACGCCCTGTGTCGATGGGCGATGTTGGCGAGTGTGACTGGCGCGCGTTTCGCCCAATGAACCACGTCCCTCTAGGCTGCGAATACATGGAGTTTGAGGCCAAGGGAACCGGGAAAAAGCCGTCTGATGCACAACGCGAGTATATGGCGAAGCGGAAGCGTCAGGGCGTGACGTGTATCTGGGCCGACTCGCTGCAAGAGTTTCTTTACCAGTATTCGAGGGCTTATGCAAACCCTGCGTGATTACCAAGTGATCGGAGAGAATCAGATCCGCGAACGCATTCGTGCTGGCTACCGTCGCGTGCTGTATGTGTTGCCTACCGGCGGCGGGAAAACCACTGTAGCAGCGTCGATCATTCATCAGGCGCGCGGCAAGGGATCGAAGATTGTGTTTCTCGCCCACCGAAAGGAACTCATCGACCAAGCAAGCGCCCGTCTAGATGGCCTGGGAGTGCATCACGGCATAATTATGGCTGATCATCCTCGCTCAAATAACGCCCCGGTGCAAGTCGCGAGTATCCAGACGCTGCATCGTCGCGGCTTGCCATGGGAGCCGGATTTAGTGTTCGTGGATGAGTGCCACCGCATACGCGGGAACAGCTATCAACAGGTGATCGCCGATTGCGGTCGTGCGGTTGTTATCGGCATCACAGCCACGCCGTGCCGGACTGATGGAAAAGGACTTGCGCCGCCGTTTGAAACCATCGTGCAAGGGCCGTCGCTGGCCGACCTCACCGCGCATGGGTATCTCGTTCCGTCGCGTACCTATGCGCGGAAAAAACCGAATCTATCAGGCGTTCACACGACCGCCGGCGACTACCAGCAGGACGAATTACAGGAGGCCATGAACCAGCCCGAGATTGTCGGTGATGTGGTCAAGGAATGGCAGAAGCACGCGCACGGTCGCCTGACCGCGGTGTTTGCTGTCGGCGTTAAGCACTCAATGGTCATTCGTGACGCATTTCGCGCCGCTGGCGTGGCGGCAGAGCATCTAGACGGGGAAACACCCACGACTGAGCGCGAGCGCCTCCTGCGCGATTTGGCGGCTGGTCGTATCGCCGTCCTGTGTAATTGTGGCGTTCTTACCGAAGGGTGGGATTGCCCGGTGGTATCATGCGTGTCCATCGTGCGGCCAACACAATCTCTGGCGCTGTATCTACAGATGGCTGGCCGCGCGTTGCGGACGGCACCAGGGAAAGATGATTGCGTAATTCTCGACCATGGCGGGTGCGTGTATCGCCACGGTCTGATTACGGCTCCGCGTGAGTGGTCGCTTGACGGCGAGGAATCGCGCGCGGCGGGTAAGCGAACGAAGGATGTGGCCGACATGGTGAAGGTATGTCCTGACTGCGACCGCGTGGCCGAACTGACAGACGAATCATGCCCGTGTGGGTATGTGTTTAAGAAAAAACGCAGCCAGACTAAGCAGGTAGCCGGGGAACTTGAACTGGTGACCGAGGCGAAGCCGATCACCGAAGACGACAAGCGGCGTCGGTATGAGTGGTTTCTAACGCAGCAGTACACACAACGGCGGAAAGACGGTACGCCATACTCGCCAGCGTATGCGGTGATTAAGTTCCGCGCGATGTATGGGCATCCGCCTAAGCGGGGATGGCGTGAGGCGTGGCAGCAGGCGCGTGGCGTGGCGGTGACCCGTGCTTAACGCCGCCCTAGCCTACGCCTCACGTGGCTGGCGCGTCCACCCGCTCAAGCCACGCGACAAAACCCCGATCAGTCAAAACGGCTGCAAGGACGCAACGACAGACAAACACCAAATCTGCAAGTGGTGGTCGAAGTTCCCCGATGCGAATATCGGCCTAGCCACCGGCTACGAGTTCTTCGCGCTAGATATCGACCCTGACGGGATGGCGTGGTACGAGGCGAACGACCTTCCGACCACGCATGAAGCCGTAACCGGGCGCGGCGGTCGCCATCTACTGTATCGGATTCCGTCTGGCGCGGTCATCAAGAATAGCGCCGGGAAGATCGCCCCAGGAGTGGACATTCGCGGCATTGGTGGATACATCTGCGCGGCTCCTTCGCTACACCCGAATGGCACGCCATACGCATGGCTCGATTGCGAAGGCGATGCACCAGAAGGACCGTGCGCCGACGCGCCGCTGTGGCTCGTGGATATGGCTGTCAAGACCGGAGACGCCGACAACGGGCGCTTCAATCTACCGTCTCAGATCGTAGAAGGTGGACGCGATAACGCCCTCTACAAGTTTGCCGCGTCGATGCGGGCGCATTCTTTCGGACCTGACGAGATTCGCGTGGCGCTCGTGGCGGCGAATAGTCGCTGCGTGCCACCGCTGACCGATGCCGACCTTGACCGCATCACGCGAAGCGTTTGCACAAAGCCACCCGGCAAATCACCGCAGTATCAACAGCGGCAGATATCGACACCAGTGACGGTTGAGGCTGTGGTCCATGAAGCTGAGTTTGTGGATGAAGCGGAGATTGAAACACACTCTAAGCTGACCCCAAACGCCCTCGCCGACCGCATCATGGCAAAGCACCACATCATCAATGCGGACGGCTATCTATACGAGTACACCGGGCGGTTCTGGGAGCTTATATCACCGGAGCGATTAAAGGCGCTTGCGGCGGCATTTGATGGAAAATTCAACACCAGCCAGAAACGGAGGTCTGAGATATCGGACTACATCCGCACGCAGACGCACGTAAAAAACCAGAAGTGGCGCGACCTGGAGCCATACGAGGTGCCAGTGGGGAACGGAGTAGTGGATATCCGGTCTATGACACTGCGGCCGCATCGTAAAACCGACATGATCCAGGCGTGCTGTCCGGTTGAGTTTGATCCACGCGCGGAGTGTCGGGAGTTAATGATGTGCTTGGGGACGTATTTCGGGGCCGATACAGATGGAGACGCGAAGGTATCGGCTTTACAGGAGTTCTTCGGTTATTGCCTGATGCCTCACGCCCGGTACAAGAAGGCCCTGCTATGCGTCGGCGAATCCGACTGCGGAAAATCCACCATTCCGTTTCTCATCCGAGAACTTGTCGGACGCATGAATGTCTGCTCTGTCAGCGTCGAGGACATGGACGACAGCCGAGCGCGCGCGCCGCTTCTTGGTAAACTCGTCAACCTGCTGACTGAACTCACATCAGACGCAATGATCGCCGATGGTGGCTTCAAGACTTTGGTTTCAACAGAGGAGCCAATCCAGTTCGACCCAAAGTACCTGCCGCCCGTGATGGATATTCCGGTTTGCAAGCACGTCATCGTAACGAACACACTGCCGACGATCAACGACCGCAGCCGGGGAACGTACAACCGGCTTCTTATCGTCCGATTTAATCATGTGATTCCGCGTAGCGAGCAAGACCGTGGTATCTGGGACAAACTGGCCGATGAGTTACCGGGTATCCTGCAATGGGCGCTAGAAGGAGCGCAGCGGCTGTTCCATGCCGGCGGATCATTCACGGCGGCCGGTGAAGCCGAGGTAGAGCAGTATCGTGAGCGGCAAGACCCGGTAGCGGCGTTTGTTCTGGATGAGTGCGAGGTAGACGAGGAGTTCCGTGTCGCGTTACCTGACCTTCGCCAGCGGTATTCCCAGTGGTTCGGGAAGCCCGTGGACCCGCGACGGTTTGCTGATCTGATCCGTTCATCTGGGTACGCGATCACTCAAAACCCGATCTGGTTTGGCGGGAAAAAACACCGTGCGGTAATCGGCCTAGCGTTAAGATAAACGATCTTTAATGGTCTTTTGGGTTTTCCACAGGCTTGGAACGCATGATTAAAACCGATGCGTTCCAAGCTATCTTTTTTGCAATCAATGGTTTAGAGGCCGTTGGAACGCATGGAACGGCTCCGCGCCTATTGTATGAAAAACCACACGAGATTTTGAAACATGTTCATTTTTATGCGTTCCAATGCGTTCCAAGAGAATAAAGTATATAAGAATCAAAGAGATACTCAAAAATCATGCGTTCCACATGCGTTCCACATGCGTTCCACGTGCGTTCCAACGGCCTAGATATGCGTTCCAAGCAAAAAACTCAAAAACCTCTTGACACCACAAGGAAAACCTGTCTATCCTGGTAACGGGTCCGGTGACAGTCTGCTAACTTGCCTTGACCTCTCCCTAGCGGGTGCCATACGCTACCAGCCCTTAGGGGCTACCACCGAGGAGACGCGCGTGGATTCACTGAAACTGGCTGGACCGACTTGCATTTGCGAAAGTGCTTGCGGGAAGCGGCGAAAGATCACCCTCCGCACGCTCAAGCTCCTCAACGAAGCGGGACGAGTGCGCGAGATTGTAAAGCGGAAGCGAGATGGCTTAGTCACACGGGCGCGGCTGTTTGCCGAGCCGAACGAGATTGCCAGCCGCATCACGGCGCAAGCCGAAGTGGTTAGGATCGGCGCGAGTACCTGGATTCACACCCGCAACTTGAAGTTAATGGGCGAGGCGCGGGGATGATGGATGCCAACCCGCTACTGCCCACGATGCAACGCAGCACACGACGGGCAGTGCCCACTCGCCAAGCCAACCTACCGCAAGCAAGTAGACGATAGGCGTGGAACCAGACAACAGCGCGGGTATGACTTGGATTGGTACAGGCTGCGGCATCAGCACTTGCTGCGCTGGCCGTTGTGTGCTGACTGCTTAGACCGCAGGATGTACACGGCAGCAACCGAGGTGCATCACGTGGCCAAGGTAGTAGACCACCCGGAGCGCCGGTTAGACCCAGACAACCTGATGAGTTTATGCCGCAGGTGCCACAGTGTGCGAACGGCACGCGGAGAGTGACCGGGAGGGCGGGTCTGAAGCCTGGGCCCAACCGCTGGGAAC
>Ga0208147_1000382_pt1 | contig 15650 bp, 22 predicted proteins | sample DEB3_08_DNA_FD_184520 | JGI IMG/M metagenome (GOLD analysis project Ga0208147, IMG submission 184520) | Aqueous microbial communities from the Delaware River and Bay under freshwater to marine salinity gradient to study organic matter... | ecosystem: Environmental > Aquatic > Marine > Coastal ... | reverse complement strand
GCCGAGCAGCAGACGACGGTCTGCCTTCCGGTCAGCTCCTTGCGCCTGCCGTACCACCGACCGACCCGCGAGTCAGAATGCGCCGACAGGGTGGCGGCGAGCTGCTCGACCAGCGCCTCGGTAGGGCAGAGCACCACGACGACGTCGGCGGGCTGGAGGCGAGGCGAGGCCCATACCGAGCGGACGACCAGCGACTGCAGGATGGACTTGCCGCTGCCGGTGCAGGCCTGCACGACGTTGTGTCGCCCCGAGCGTAGCGCCGCCATGGCGAGGTCGTGGGCCTCCAGCTGCCAGCGGTGGGGTATCAGACCGGCGACCACAGCGCCCCCACGCGTCGCACCAGCCCCGCGACCTCTAGCCGCTGCAGCGACCGGCCCAGCGACGACTGCACCCCGATGGCGCGCCGGATGTCGGCGGGGGCCATCGGCTTGCCAGCGGCGTCGAGGGCATCGAGCACCGCGAGGTCGCCGCTGAACACCTGCCCCGTCAGGTCGGGCGGGTCGAACTCGGCAGGGCGCTGCACTCGGGGCTTCACCGGCGGCGGGGCGTTGCCGTCGGTCGGTATCGCCTCGATGCCTATCCAGTACGTGCCCCGAGTCGGCCCGCGCTCTAGGTAGCCGCAGGTGACCAGCGTGCAGGCGCGGTAGGATGCCGCAGCCCGAGGCCATCCGTTAGCCTCGGCCAGTTCCGTCAGGTTGACCGGCCGATGGCCTGCGCGCTCGTATAGGGCCAGCAGCCCAGGGATGGCCTCGGTGCGGATGCTCATTCGTCCCCCTCGCACGCCGCCATGATGCTCTCCATGATGCGTGCCCGGGCGGCGACTAGGCGCGCCTCGGCCGCGTCGACTAGGTGGGGCACGTTGCGCTCGGCATGCTCCATGCACCAGCGCAGCTCGGGCCTCCAGTCCTCGTCATAGCGGAACACCTCGGCGTAGCGCCGCGCCATCGGCTCGGCGAGGCCCCGCAGGGCGATGTACCGCAGCGACCCCCGAGGCGGCAGCACGATGCGGTCGCGCTGCACCTCGGGGCGCGTCGGGCCTGTCGTTAGGCCCAGCCCCGCCGCCACGCGCTCGGCCGCTGCCCAGCCGTCAGCGGTCACCGGCCGCGCCGACCCGCAGGCGTAGGCCGCGAGCAGGGCCACGGCATCGCCCCCAGCCGAGCAGGCGAAACAATGCCAGCCGCCGTCGCGGCGCAGCATCATCGAGCCGATGCGGTCGCGCCGTGGGTAGGTTGGCACGTTCTCGCAGCACGGGCAGGTCTCGATGCCCAGGCGGGCGGCTAGGGCCTCGGTGCCGATGGCGTTGGCTTGTTGCTTCCACATGTCAGTACCCCCTCGAACGTTCCCATGCGTTCTGGCCGTCGACCCATGCGTCTGGGTCGTAGGGTTCTTCGGGGCCATCGACGTCGACCTCGACCTCGTCGGTGTAGTCGTCGTCGGGCGGGTCATCGAAGTGGCGGCGGGTCATGGGCGGGCATCCTGCGTCAGAACGTCGCGGATAGCGCGGGCGCGGGTGGCGGCGCGCACCGCCTGCTCGGCGCGGTCGTAGGCCATGGACAGCTCGCCGATGTGCTCGGCTGCCTCGTCCTCGGTCATGCCGAGGCGGACCAGCAGGGCCTCGGTCGCCAGCATGGCGGCGTGCAGTTCGTTCGTGGTCCACCTCTCGCGGTCGATGGTGGCGTTGGCTTCGGTCAGGGTCATGGTCGCTCCTTGTGGGGTGGTGGTGGTCAGCTCAAGCCCAGAGGGCCTCGGCGATGTCGTCGGCGTCGAGGTGCGGGAGGATGATGCTCCACGCCTCGCGCAGCGACATGGCGCGGTGGTTGCGGGGGTCAGCCATGACGCGCACCAGCTGGTCGGCTTGGATGGTGCCGCCCTGGTCGGCAAGGCGGGCGATGCGGCGGGCGGTGGCGAGGTCGGTGCGGGTCATGGTCTAGCTCCTCGGTGGTTGTGCTGACGTTATAACCCACCGCGCCTAGCCCGTAAAGCCCGTCGCGTTCTTTTTTTCGGCCCGATACCGATGTTGCCAGTGTGGTGCCAGTGTGCTGCCGGTGTCGGTTATCGGCGTTGGCGGTGGCCTTTCGGCGAATACCAGTGTGCCAGTGTGCCAGAGGCTGAAAGACCCTGAAGTAGAAAAAAAGTGTGAGGGTAGGACTAGACCCTGAGACTTTTCCTATACTCTAAAGAGATTCCTTATATATACAGTGGTATACATTGGTATCTCATCATTCCTAGCCTTTCCGGCGCGTTTTCGATGCCAGTGTGGGGTGCCAGTGTGAGCCAGTGTGGGGTAAAGACAGTGGCAGGGACGACGTTCAGCAGCTGGGCGCTTGCCGAGGCGTTCTACATGCGCGAGGAGCGTGCAGGGATGGGGGGTTCGCCGTGGGCAGCCAGTACGCAGCGGACGATTGTCGCGATGATGGAGGAGCTGGGTACTGGGTCGGAGTGGACCCCGGCCGACTCGCCGGTGGCCTCGGGGTCGTCGGACATGAGGGGGTCGTGTACGTCGGCTGGTGGCGGGCGGTAGGCAGGGCGTGGGACGTCCACCGCCATGGGCCAGATGGGGCAGAGGTGCGCCGGTTCGGCACCCTCGGCGGCGGGGTGCGGTGGCTGGTCGACGGATGGCCTGACGTCATGAACGGCGCGGCGGTCGAGGCGGTGCAGGCGTTCAGGGGCAAGGGGTCGCCGCTGGTGCTGGCCGAGGCGGCGGGCCTGGCGGTGGGGCTGCTCGAGGTCGGTGGCCGTTCGGTCAAGCGCCCGCGGCCGGAGGAGTGGCGGACGGTCTACACCGGGGCACGGCTGGCGCTCGACCGCGAGCGGGCCAAGCGACTGGCGCTCGACTGGCTCTACGGCAGGCCCCACGCGGGGCTGCGGGGGCTGTCGCTGCGGCACCCCACGCTGGCGGTGGCGTTGCCTGCTGACGTTCCCGACCACGCTGCCGAGGCGGTCGGGCTGGCCTGCTGGGCGATGGGTGCCGACACCCGCCCGACCATGGAGGTGCGAGCCGAGCGGGGCGGCGCTTGACGGCTATCACCGGCGGCGGGTAACTGACCTGCGAGGACCACACATGACGGCAGATAGGACCATGACCGAGCAAGAGCTGCAGGTCGGGCAGGCGATGCTGGAGGGCTGTAGCGTTCGTGAGATAGCCGCCTTGATCGGCTATTCTCACACTGGCGCCCATCTCATCATGCGCAGGCCGCATGTGCAGGCGTGGGTGTCGGAGTGTCAGCGCGAGGCACAGGACGCTGTACGGCGCGCCATCGTCCGAGCGGCGCCCGAGGCGGTCAAGGTGCTACGCTCCATCGCCACCGACGACGACGCATCGACCAGCGCCCGCGTGGCGGCGGCGTCAAAGCTGGTCGACATGTCTGTGCCCCGGCACTCATCGGTCGAGCTGTCCGGCCCAAGGGGCGGCGCGCTGCGCATCGACATCGGCCCCGACACCCCAGACGATGTCCTTGAACGCCTCGCCGCCGCAGAGGACTGAGGCGCGGCGCGAGCTGGCGCGGCGCGAGCTGGCCCGCCGCCGGCTGGCTGCGTGGTGCGAGTACGGCCCGCCGACGGCCCGAGGCCCGCTGCGCCTGTCGGCGTGGCAGCGGCACCTGTGCGCCGAGCTGGATGCTGTCATGGCGCAGGCGGCAGCGAGGCAGGCGCCACGCCTCATCGTCTGCGCGCCGCCCCAGCATGGCAAGTCCGAGCTAGTCTCGCGCCGCATGCCCGTGGCCTACGGGGCGCGGTACGGCGGCACGGTGGCGGTCTGCTCCTACGCCGACTCGCTGGCGGTGGAGCACTCGCGGGCGGCGCGGGAGATGGCGCGGGGCAGCGAGGCGCTGGCGGTGTGGCCGCACCTGCGGATGGAACGACGGGTAGCCGAGGCCGGTGGCTACGCCCGCAACGACATCGACCGGCTAGACGACTGGTCGCTGGGGCAGGCCGAGCAGCGCCCGCCGGGGCGGTATCTGTCGCGTGGCGTAGGGCAGGGGCTGACGGGTCGCACGGTGCAGCTGCTGGTGGTCGATGACCCGTTCCGCGACGAGGCCGAGGCCAGCAGCCAGCGCCAGCGTGACGCGGTGTGGTCGTGGTACGCCTCGGTCGTCATCCCTCGCGCCGCCGCCACGCGGGCAGGGATCGTGGTCATGCACACCCGCTGGCATGAGGACGACCTAGTCGGGCGGCTGCTCGCTGCCGAGCGCAAGGGCGGCGACGCGTGGCGCGTGGTGTCGTACCCTGCGCTGGCCGAAGCCGACGACATCCTCGGGCGCGAGGTCGGGGCGGCGCTGGACCCTGAGCTGATGACGCCTGAGCAGCTCGAACAGACGCGGCGGGTCATCGGCCCTCGTCGGTTCGCCGCGCTGTACCAGCAGCGCCCCAGCCCCGCCGAGGGCAGCGAGCTGTCGAGGGCGTGGCTCGGGCACCGCTACGAGGGCGACCCCATGCTGGTGCGGCGCACGATGGACCGTGTGGTGCTGGCGGCTGATACGGCCTTTCGGGCTAAGCAGTCGAGCGACCCTAGCGCGTTCGTGGTCGTCGGCGTCAAGGGCGCCATGCACTATGTCCTGCACGTCACATGCGACCGCATCGACTACCCGACCCAGCGCACCACCCTGCGCGACCTCGCGGCGCGGTGGCAACCTGACGCGGTGCTGGTCGAAGGCAAGGCCACGGGCGACCCGCTGGTGGCTGACCTGCGCACGCTGGTGCGTGGCATCCAGACGGTCGAGCCGGGGCAGCTCGACAAGGTCGCCCGCATGCGCCCCTACCATGGGCTGTGGTCGGCGGGGCAGGTGCTGTTGCCTGCCTCGGCGCCGTGGGTGGCGGACTACGTAGAAGAGATGTGCAGCGTGCCCAGCTCGGCGCATGACGACCAATGGGACGCGACGGCCTACGCCCTGCGGTGGCTCGCCGCGCCAGCCGTGCTAGGCTCGTTCCGTCACAAGCTCGGGGTGTGAGATGCCTATCCTGCTCGACAGTAGCGCCGACCAGTCCTTCCGTCGCAGCGGCGACGAGCTGGTGTACGGCATTAGCCAGACGCTGGCCTTCGGTCGGCGTTGGCCACGGACGCGGGACGAGGTCATCGAGGAGTTCACCCGGCGGTGGGAAGCCTACCTCGGGCTGGCCTACCGGCGCGGCGACATCGAGAGAATGAACCTGTTCGTTGCGGTCGACTCGCAGGACCGCGAGATCACCGTAACGCGCCGCATGACCCGTGACCTGCAGTTCGTCTGCGAGGTCGACGCCAGCAGCATCGCCAGCAACGCCCTGTCGCTGCAGGCGCGGCCTGACTTGGTCTCGCCCGATGACGACCCCGCCATGGTGCAGGCCAAGGGTGCCGAGGTCTGGCGGCGGTCTGGCATCGACGCGCAGCGGCAACGCTGGGCGCTGAACCTGTGCGTGTTCGGCGAGGTGTATCTGGAGGCCTTGAACAGCAAGGACGGCGCCGTCGTGGTGGCGCATGACCCGCGCACGGTCGAGGTGCAGCGCGACCCGACGGGGCGGTACATCGAGCGGGCCGTCATCACCGTCTACTACCGCACGGGGCTGGAGGTCGACCCCGAGACCGGGGCGTACACCGGCGAGTCGCGCACGGTGCAGTACCGGCGCGTCATCACCGCCGACACGGTGCAGGTGTTCCGCGACGGGGCGCTGGTGCCTGCCGAGTCGGGGCGCAACGTGCTCGGGGCCGTGCCGCTGGTGCGGGTGGCGTACCGCGACGTGGGCGATGGGTCGCTGTCGACGTGGGCTGGGTACGGCTACGAGGACGCGCTGGCGGCGGTGGACTCGTTCTTCACGCAGCTCCAAGCCTTGACCACGCGCCACGCCAACCCCATCCTCAAGGCTATCGGCGTGCAAGTGGCGCAGGATGCTCGGCTGTCTGAGGCTGGGCGATCGGTGGCGCTGCCGCTGGGCGCTGACCTGCAATGGCTGGAGGCCACGCTGCAGGGGGCTAACACCGCGCTCGACGCGGCGAGCCGCATGCGCGAGTCGCTGGTGCAGACGCTGCCTGAGTTCCTGTTTGTTGACAGCGGGGCGAACAGCTCAGGCACCGCCCTGTCGTACCGGGCTGGGGCGTTCGTCGCGAAAATCGAGCCTATCCGGCGGGCCTTCTACGGCGCGCTGGCTCAGGTCGTTGGCATGGCGGTGGCCATCGATGACGCCGTGCCGTGGGACGACCTGGCCGATGTCTACGTCGTGGACGGCGGCGCTGCCCTGCCGATGGACGTTACCGCCGTGGCCGAGCTGACGACGACGCTGCTGGACAAGGGGCTGCTGCTCGGGGTCGATGCCGTGCGTGTCCTGCAGGGGCTTGGTGTCGGGGTGCCCGAGGACGCAGACGCGGCGACCTACGCCGAGCGGGCGCAGGCCGAGCTGGCGGCGCGCACCGGCGCCGAGCTGTCTGCCGCCGAGGGGCTGATGGCGAAGCTGGAGGCGCTGCGCATGGGCGAGTCGCTGGCCGAGGCACCCGCCGCCGAGGTCATGGTGGGCGAGGACGTGGCTACGGCGCCTGCCGCAGAGGCGCCAGCGGTGCCCGAGGCGCCAGCGGTGGACGTGTCGGCCACGGCGCTGAATGGCGCTCAGGCAGACTTCTTGGTCAGCATCGTGGGAGCGGTGGCCCGTGGCGAGCTGCCCAAGTCCAGCGCCATCGAGGCGGTGCGCATCGCCCTGCCGATGGTCAGCATGGACCAGATCGTGGCCATGTTCCGCGACGTGGTCCCTGGCTCGGTGGCACCAGATGCCAGTCCGTGAGGTCACCATCGACGGGCAGCGCGGCTACCGCTGGGGCGACGCTGGGGCGTTCTACCCCTACACCGAGGGCGACCGCGCCAGCGAGGCCGCCGCCCGCGCCAAGGCCGAGCTGCAGGGCGAGGTCATCCAGCGCCGACGCGCCGCCGCCTCGGGCCTGTCGTTCGTGCCGCCGAGGGCCGTGCGCGAGGCCGCCAAGCGGGCGCTCGACCTGCGCGCCAGCCTGCCGCCTAGCCGCCGCGCCATGACCTCGGTCGGCATCGCCCGCGCCCGAGACCTGGCTAACGGTCGGGCGGTGTCGCTGGAGACGCTACAGCGCATGGCCTCGTACTTTGCGCGCCATGAGGTCGACCGTCAGGGCGAGGGCTGGGGCGTCGACAGCAAGGGCTGGCAGGCGTGGCTCGGGTGGGGCGGTGACGCGGGGCGGTCGTGGGCCGACGGACTGCTCCGCAAACACTTGCCTTGACGGCTGGCCGCTGCATGTGCTAGGCATCCAGCATCCTCAATCGGTGCCGCCGACCGTAACGGGCGTATCGGGGATGCACGATGCAGGGCGAAGAGACTGCGCCGGTCATTGACGTTCCGACCCCATCCACCACAGCCCAGACCGAGGCGACCGTGGTGCCTATTGCGGCGCTAGTCAGCGAGCGCAAGCGGGCACAGGCGGCAGCCGAGGCGCTGGCCACGGTGCAGGCCGAGCTGGAGCAACTGCGCGAGCAGTCGACCGGCTGGCGCACCGCCGCCGAGGAGTGGCAGGCGTACCAGACCCAGCAGGCCGAGGCCCTACGGGTCCGCAACGCCGAGCGCATCGCAGCCCTTCCAGAGGTGCTGCGCGGCAAGGCTCCAGAGAGCCTTGACGACAAGCTGGTGTCTAGCTGGCTCGATGCCGTCGAGCTTGCCAGCCAACACGCGCAAGCCAACGCCCCGGCGACTACCCCAGCCACGGCCCCACCGGCGGCGGGCTACCCTCAGGGCGGCATGGCTCCAACGGGCACACCAGACCCGAACGAGCTGACACCGGCTGAGCTGCGGTGGGTGGAGTCAGAGCGCCCCGACCTTCGCAACATCAACCCTGCCGTGGTACGCAAGTTCTACAACCTGCACGGCCCCGGCAAAACCGCCAAGCGGTAACGCCTCGGGCCTTCACCTTGGAGGCCTGATATGGCTAACCTGAGCTACGGTTACGTTAAGGGCGAGCGCCTGTTCATCGCGCTCCCTGTCAAGTCCGGCGAGACCTTCTCCGCTGGCGACCTCATCTCCCTCGACAGCAACGGCTTTGTCCAGCAGGCCGCCGCCGGCGAGAACGCCATCGGCGTGGCCTTCGACCCGTGCAGCTCGGCGCCCGCCAGCGACGGTGCCTTCACGGTGCAGGTCGATGTCGGCGCTGAGTCCGTCTACCTGTTCCCGCCCGCCTCGGGCACCTTGACGCAGGCGATGGTCGGCAAGACCTGCGATGTCGGCGGCGCGCAGTCCATCGACATCACCGCGTCGGCTGACGACTGCATCCTCATCCAGTCGGTCGACACCGTCAACAACCTCGCGTACATCACCATCCGCCGCGTCCTCGCTGGCGTGGTCTGATAGGAGGCCAGCATGTCCGGCGCTACCCTTTCCCCAGGCTCCATCTCCAAGTACGTCATCGACCTCGGTTACGAGGTCATGGCGTCGAGCTACCAACCCGATGTCGAGCACTTCCGTTCGGTGTCGTCCAACATCATCCCGATCTCCGCGCTGCACGATGCCCCCTACGGGCACCGTGGTGTCACGATGGTGGGCGTCGGCCAGCCGACCCTGCACCGCGACGGCGACGAGGTTGCGGCCCAGACGCTCGGCGAGGGCTACGCGTGGCAGCTCGCCGCCAACGAGTACGCCGACCGCCTTGTGGTGCCTGACAGCATCCTTGAGGCGGCCAACGCTCAGGCCCGCGTGCAGTCGCTGGTGCAGCTGTTCGTCACCGAGTACGCCAAGAACTCGGCCACCAAGAAGGACGGCATCGTCGCTGGCATGCTCCAGAAGGGCACGCTGTCGGCGGGTAACGCCACGTTCTTCGACGGCAGCTACCCCGGCGCGCCCGATACCAACCGCAAGTTCATCTACGATGGCAAGCCGTGGTTCGCCGCCTCGGGTAACGCCCACCCGCTCAAGTACGGCACCAACTCTGGCAGCCAGGGCGTCAACTTGACCGCCTCGCTGGCGCTGTCGGCGACCAACCTCGACACCGCCTACCAGGCGATGACGACGACCAACGCCATCGACGAGCGCGGCGAGCGCATCGTCATCCGCCCGACCAAGCTGCTGGTCGGCCCTGCGCTTCGCACGACGGCGATGCAGGTGCTGGAGTCGCAGCTCCTGCCGGGCAGCGCGCAGAACGACATCAACCCCAACCGGGGCCTGCTGCAGGTCGTCGTCAACCCGTTCTTGACGGATGACGCCGACGCGTGGTGGATGCTCTCGGACGACGCTGGCCTCGTCATCGCCGACTCGGGCGCCCCGGTGCTGGTCACTTACCGCGACGAGTCGCGCAAGTGCACGGTGCTCCAAGCCTCGTTCCGCTTCGGCGCGGTCGTCAAGGACTGGCGCGGCGCCTACTGCGCCAACAAGGCGACCAGCTGATGTCGCCCGACCTCGCGCATGCTCGCACGCTCGCCGCGTCTGCCCGCTTCGGCGGGCCGACCGAGTACCTGCGGGCGCTGCTCGGGGTCGCGCTGGCCATCCTCGACCGCCTGCCCGAGCCGGTGCAAGCGGTCGAGGCCGAGCCGGCCCCAGCCCCAGCCCCAGCTCCACCGCCCGCCCCGGCAACCCCGGCGGCGGGTAAGTTCAAGGGCAAGCGGGTGCCCGCGTGACGTTCACGTACTCGCCCACCACCGACATCGGGCGGGTACGTCTGCGCCTGATGGACACCCGCCCCGAGGACCAGTTCTTCAGCGACGAGGAGCTGACCGCCCTCATTGCCGACGCGGGCGGCTGGCGCGGTGCAGTCGCAGAGGCGGCGCGCGTCTTGTTGGTCAAGGTCGCACGGTTCGCCCGCAACTTCTCAAACGAGGACGGTTCGGTCGATGAGACCGCCGCCGCCCAGTACCTGCAGACCCTCATCGAGCAGTACGCCGCGCAGGGTCCGATCCTCCCCACCGCCGCCGTCACGACGCTGGGCCTAGCCCCGTCTGACCGCTACTTCCGCCGAGGTGCCTGATGTCCGTCTTCACTCTCAAGACTTCCGCAGGCACCAGCCTGTTCGACGTGTCCGATACCGGCGCTGTGACGCTGGGTGGCATGGGTTCGCTCGCCCTGCTCGGCAGCGGGGTGTCCATCACCGCCGACAACGGCGCCTCGGCAACCTGGACGACCATCGAGGGCACGGCCACGCTGTCCACGTCTGGCGCTACCACCACGGTGTCGCTCGACAGCGGTGCCCTGCCTGCTGGCTCGGCCATCATGGGCGGCGGCGCTCGGGTGACCACGGCTATCGCTGGCACGGGCGCGGGCGCCAGCGTGGCGTTCAAGGCCAACGGCAGCGCCAACACGCTGTTCACGCTCTCGGGCTTGACGCTCGGGTCGACAGGCGCGGGTGGCTTCGTTGCCGTGTCGACTGCCGACGCGTTTACCATCGTCATCTCGGGCGGCGCTGGCAGCGACAACACGCCGAGCGCAGGCGAGGTCAGCTACACGCTGTTCGTTCTGCTCTCGACCGCCCCGACCGCGTGAGGTAGCCCGTGGCTCTATTCGTCGGTCGTGCCGACCCCGTATTTCTCGCCCTAGGTCAGACTGTCACGCGCAGGCTGGCGGTGACGAATAACGGCGCAGCACCGACGACAGCGACGGGCACCTACCGCCTGTTCGACAGGGCTGGCACGCTACTGACCACTCAGTCAGTAACGGCTGGCGACACTGCCTCGTTCGCCGTTCCGTCGGGCCTTGACCTCGGCGGCGGTAACTACGAGTCATGGACCATGACGGTCGACGGCCAGCCTCTGCTGGTGCAGCGCGAGGTGTTCGGCGCCACATCGAACCTTGACGGGCCGCTGGTGAACAGCGAGACCATCGAGCTGCTGTACCCCTACCTGACGACCTACCCCGTGGGGTGGACGAGCTGGGATCCCTTGTGCGCCATCGCATCGGGCATGGTGCGGCAGGACTTGGTGACCTACTCGCGGCAGGCCGCAGACGCCACCATCTTCAGCGCCGACCGGCTCGCCGAGCCTGCGCTGCACCGTGCCGCCGAGCTGGTCTGGAACCTGCAGGCCGCACTCACCGGCAGCGCCGCCAGCATCGCCCAGCGCGACTACCACCGCCGGGAGTACCGCGACGGCTGGGAGCGCATGCTGTTGCGCTACGACTTGACTGGCGATGGCCCTGCCGACACAGCGCCCGAGTACCCGCAGATGGGTGCGCAGTTCCCGAGGCCAGCGCCCTCGGCTCGGAGGTAGGCCATGGCAAGGGCACCACGCGGGCCAGTCAGCACCCAGCAGGGCGACACCCTCAACCGCCCGCTGCTGCGCTTCGACACGCGGCAGGAGGCCTTGCAGCAGCGGCTGGACGAGTTCAGAGGCCGTGCCGTGCCGGTGCAAGGTGGCGAGGGGCTGGGCCTCAACGCCTCGCTGCTGCTGTCGGCTGGTGAGCTGGCGCGTGCGACCACCGACCGCACCCTGCGCGCCGCGCTCAACCGCATCATGCGGGCCGCCGCCAAGCGGGCGCTGGATAAGCTGCGGGCGTTCTCGCGACCCACCTACATGACGGGTACGTTCATGTCCAACTGGTCGGTTGACTTGAAGGACGTTGGTGGCGGGCTGCGCCTGATGGTCGACTTCTCCAACCCGACACCCTACGCCAAGTACGTCCACCGCGCAGGGACGCCCCGCAGCCGCACGGTGGTGAACACCTACGTCGTGCCGTACATCAAGGAACAGCTCCAGCGCGAGCTGGTCGAGGACTTGTCCAGCAAGCTGTCGGCGCCGTTGAAGCGCCAGCTGTTCGGGGTGTGACGTGGCAGCATGGGCCTCGCTGGAGACTGCTATCGGCACCGCCCTGACCTCGGCGGGATTCACGGTCGCGCCTGTCGGCGAGGTCGGGCTGCTGACCTCGGCAGGGGTTGGCGAGTGGGTGTCGGTGCAGCTCATCGCCACGCAGGGCGGGCCTGCCGACGGCTCGGGGCTGGTCATCGACCGCCATCAGGTCGATGTCGGCGTGCTGGTCTCGGCCTACCCGCAGTCGCAGCACGGCGCAGGCCTCGATGTGGCGCGCACCATCCAGCGGGCGCTCGACGCGTCTGCGGCGCTTGCGGCGGTATCTGCCCACGCTATACCTGTCGACGTGACGGTGCTTCGCCGTCCTGATGCCGAGGTCTACGAGGTCGCGGCGCGGTTCGACGTTCTTCACGCTAACAGCACCTGAGGAGGCCGATATGGCCGAGCAAACCTACTTTCACACCCTGCGCGGCGCGACCCTGAAGTTCAAGGACGCGACGGCTACGCCCAAGGAATACACCATTCGGCTGACCTCGGGCCAAGCGGCTATCACCGCAGGCGGCTACACCATCGTCCGCCAGAAGGATGCGGCGGGTGATTACATCGGGCCGGCTCGCAAGGGCGAGGTCGCCAATCCGTCGACCATCGCTATCAGCGGGGCGCTGTTCGATCCCGGTGCCAACGCCAGCGAGGCGGTGTTGTTCGATATCATGAACAGCAGCGGCTACTTCGCCAGCACGTGGGTCAGCACCGACACCGACAGCGACCTCGAGACGTTCGACTTCACGCTGACGCTGGCTGACTCGGGCACGAACAAGGGCGCGGTCTACGCGCTCAACGACTGCGTGGTGCAGCCGGGGTACAGCATGAACCCCGCCCGCGACGGCATCATGCTGACGTTTACCGTCGAGTCGCCTAACGCCACCATCGGGGTCACCCGCAACCCCTGATGGTGATACGTAGGGGCTGGAGGTGCCTATGCGACCGAGACCCCAGCCCCTACCTACCCCGCCCGACCGGATGCCCTACGTCCGCCTCGATACGCCTACGGCGGCGGGGCAACCTTATCGCATCCCGAGGCCGTCAGAGATCGTGGGTGTCCTTGACTGGGCGACCCAGGCGGCGCAGGCTTACGGCGCTGCCCGCGAGGCGGTCGACGTCGATGCCACGCTAGGCGCGCAGTCCGAGCTAGTGCAGGCTGCCGCCTACATCATCCTTCGGTGCTGGGCTGACCCCGCCACCGAGATGCAGGCGCGGGCGCTGTACGACGACCTCGCGTTCAGCGCCAAGGGTGGTCGGCGCGCCGCTGGTCGGCTGGCTGCGGACGAGCTTTACGACGACGGGTGGCCCGAGGACGCCATCATCGAGACCGGCATGGAGCTGTACCGCCGTGCCCTCGCCGTGCTCCAGGGGCTGCCGCCAGCCACGGAGGTCGCCGAGGCGGCGGCATCCTTTCCGGGGTGAGGGTCAGCCCGAGTGGATGATGCTCGACATGTGGGCACGCTATCGGGTGGACTGGTGGTCACTCGACATGTCCGACAGGGCGGCATGGGTGGCATACTGGCAGCACGACCCTGACACGCAGACGAGACTGAGGGGGCTTCATGGCTAACGGCGACGTCAACATTCTCATCACCGCCGACGCCAGCCGCATGGAGGGCGAAGTCAAGCGGGCACGCGCCGAGCTTGACCGCCTGACCCGTGCTGTCGCAGACACCGAGGATGCTAGTGGCGCGCTCAGCAAGGCCACGGCCGATGCCCAGAGGAAGCTGGGCGAGGTCGGCGATGCGGCGCGTCGGGCTGGCGTCGACATCAGCCGCTACGAGAGGTCGGCGGACGATGCAGCCCACAGCAGCCGCGACCTCGGCAGCACGCTGGAGGCGCTCGACAAGGGCACCCGAGTGCTCAACGGGGCCATGGGCGACGTGGCGGGGCCGCTGAATGACTTCTTCGAGCTGACGCAGTCGGCGGGCAAGGGCACGGCGGCGCTGGCGGTCGGCGGGCTGGCGGTGGCGTCGACCCTCGCGGCCCTCGGGTCTGCGACTTGGGACGTCATCGCCAACATCACCGACTACACCGACGCCATCAACCGCGCCGCGCACACCAACATGGTTACGCAGGACCAGGTCGACCAGCTCTATCAGGCCAACGCGACGGTCACGCAGGCCAGCAACGTGTGGGACACGTTCAAGGCCACGCTGGCGACTAGGTTCTCGCCATACTTCAATAAGTTCATGACGGGGCTGGTCGGGTCGGTGACCTACTTCGGTGAACTGGTCGACCAAGTGCTGAGCGGCAACATCTTCAGCGCGCACGCCGAGGCGCTAAAGACCGCGTCAGACACGGTGCAGGGCTACCTCAAGCAGCGCGAGGCCATGGCCGAGCAGGTTAGGGCCGAGGCCAACGCTACCGAGCATAGCGCGCAGGCTGCAGCCAAGGCGGCGCCTAGGCTCAAGAACGTGGCGGAGGGCTACCGGCATGTCGCCGAGGCGGCCCACAAGGCAGCGCAGGCGCAGGACAGCATGCCGACGCTGGAGCTTGACGACATCTACCCAGAGGTCACTCAGTTCACGCCAGACCTAGACGAGACCATCGCCGCATACGAGGAGGCGGGCACCCGTATCCGCGATGCCATCGACATCGGGCAGTTCCAGCTGCCGCCACTGAAGTCACCGGACGAGGTGCGGGCCGAGCAGAAGGCTATCGTCAACAGCCTCGACGCCATCAAGGAGCGTGCCACCGCGACGGGGGCAGTGTTCTCGACCATCGGTCAAGGGGTCGGCGGGCTGGGGTCCATCTTCGAGGGCGCGCTCGAGCTGGCCGACGGCGCGTCGCGGCAGGTCCGCATGCGGCTGTTCACCGCCATGAAGGCAGCGCGCATCAGCGAGGCGGTGATTAACGGCGCGGTCGCCATCACCCGAGCGTTCGCTGAGCTTGGCCCTATCGGTGGCGCGGTCATGGCTCCCATCGTCGGGGCGCAGACGGCGGTGCAAGTCGGACTCATCGCCCAGCAGCGACCTACGTTCCATCGCGGCGGCTACCTTGCTTCGCCGTCGATGCTGTCGCCTGACGAGGTCGTCATTCGGCGCAACGAGGTGCCCGCCATGATGACCGCCCAAGGGGCGCGCACGCTCGGGCAGTCGGGCCTCGCGAGGATGAACGCAGGCGAGGCACCGGCCACCGGCGGCGGGGTGTTCGTGATGCTAGACGGTCGCAGGGTGGGCACGCGGCTATTCGCTGCGCCCGATCCTACCTACGGCATGCGCCTCGCGGGGGTCTACTGATGGGCACCAAACAGAACACCGACGCCACCATCATCACCGGCATCCTGCTGCCGATGGCGTTCGACCCCGACTTCTCCAGTGACGACCAGTTCAGCACAGACTTCACCGAGGCCGACCCGCAGCCGGGAGCGGCTGTCTACTCGGGCACCCTCGCCAGCCGGTTTTACCCCGAGGTCAGCGGCACGCCGCCGATGCCGCTGCGCCTGTTGTGGAAGGTGCAGGACCCCGGCGCGCCGCCCTCGCTGCTCTACCGTGTGGACGTCGGCGCGGGCTACGGGGCATGGACTGGCGCCGATGCCATCACATGGCGCACCGGCTATCAGACGGTCGACACCGACACGCTGGAGACCTACGACCTGCTGCCAAGGCCCGACGGGTCGGCGGTGGTCGCGGCTACGGTGCAGTCGGCCGGCACCATCGTGCTGCGCGTCTACCTGCGCGACGCCGACGGGGCGTATGACGCTGGCGCCGACATCGCGACCATCAACCCCGTATCCACCGCAGGCACTCACGCGGTATGTCTGCTCACAGCGCCCGACGGCGCGCTGCATCTGTACGCCCACCAGCAGGCCCCCGACGGCAGCGGCGGGTCAGTCTACTCGCTGAGCCTCTGGCGCTCTGAGGACAGCGGCGTCACGTGGGACGCGCAGGGCCGGTACATCGACGG
>Ga0208147_1000380_pt1 | contig 15660 bp, 11 predicted proteins | sample DEB3_08_DNA_FD_184520 | JGI IMG/M metagenome (GOLD analysis project Ga0208147, IMG submission 184520) | Aqueous microbial communities from the Delaware River and Bay under freshwater to marine salinity gradient to study organic matter... | ecosystem: Environmental > Aquatic > Marine > Coastal ... | reverse complement strand
TCCTGTTCCGCTTTGAGATTCAAAAAAATCAATCATTTTTTGAGCAGACTGCTCTTCTTTAATAAAATTAAAATTACATTCAGCTATGATATTATTTAATGTTATCGGAATAATAGAGAATGTATAGTTATTGTAGCCTACTAAATTTTTTTTACATGTGAAAGAAATAGTTGAACCGTAAGCTGGGTTAAAATCAAACTCAGTTAAAGTAGAACCTAATTTAATATTTCTATCTCTGTTGTAAAATAAACTCATTTTATATATCCTAAATAATTGTTCGTTATTGTTAAAGAGTTTTCAGATGTTGCTGTTAAATTTTGACTAATTAATTGAATATTTGGAACATTAAGGTTAATTAATTCTGTACTTGAAGCTCTATCATTAACTATTACATTAAAAGTTTTTTTATCAGTAGATGATAAAAAGTCTTTATAATTGTCTGGAGTAAAATCATAAGCATCAATAACTAATGAAGCTGATACATTAATAGGAGGAATAAAAATAACATCATCAATATCTTTTGCGCTATCAAGTGAATATATTGGTTGTCTATTAATATTTAATTCATAAGAAAACGATTTAACTCTATTTGTATTTGTATCGTCTCCAGAGACAGATATTGATCTTGGACTAGGAATAAATATAGATGGATGTGAAATTATTGTGGGCGTATCAGCAGTTTGTTTTAGCTCTCCATAAATACTGATTGAACAAGAAATTCTTGGAATATCACCTACAGAACAATCAATGGAGTATCTATTTAAAAAACCACTGGTGAATGAATAATTCTGACCATTATAAAGAAAGCTTCCAGAAAAAGATGAGTCACCAGTAAAAGATAACATAGGATCAATGTACAGCAAACTTCTATCCATTGAAACTTCAGCCGTAAAAGGATTATTTAAATTAAATCCAAAATCTGTTCCTAAAACGAGAGCATTTTCTAATGGAGAAGAATGGTTGATCTGGACACTATCAACTCCAGATAATTGATAGCCATTAACCACAAATGATTGGTTATATTGTAAAACTGTATTAGAACGATCTATGCTCATGTTCTACCATATCCTCCCAATGAACCTCCAAGTCTTTTTTCTTGAGCAATAACATCAAGAACTGCTTGTTTTATTTTCTTTTGTAGTTCTCTATTATTTGCTGATGCTTCGCCTTCTGATGGTTGGTCAGCACCAGATACATTTACAACTACATTGTCTCCACCGCCACTCTTAGAAGAAACTTGAATTAATTCATCTAATTTGCCAATTAGTGCAGACATTAATTCTGAAGAATTTCCAGAAGTTTGAGTTTCAGTTTCTCCACCTGTATTTAACTTATTTAATTTTTGTAAACCAATATTTTTTGTAGCGCGATTATTTAATACAAATTCTCCACCAGTAAGCATTGTTGGAATATCATCTTGCAATCCAGAACCTCCCATGACATAGCCACCAGAAGCTCTTCGAAAATAATTAGGCGCTAGACTTGTAGTGTTACCAATGGTATATCCACGATATTGTCCAGTTGGACTAAATTGATAAGGGTTGGTTCCTTTTGGAGTCATTGCGCCAATATTTGTCATTGCCGCTCCGAAATTACCAGAGAACAGATTACCCAAGCCTCCCCGACCTGTCATTCCACCAGATCCAAAACCGCCTTTTAATCCAGTCATGAATCTTTGACCTAAAGAAAGAGTTTGTCCGCTTGCTGTTGCGCCTGCTTTTGCAGCACCAACAGCGTTAGAAGCTCCAGCGGCGAAAGAACTTAATCCAGCACTTAAAGCTGTTGAAGCAACAGCCGTTACAATAGAAGTAATTAGTTGTTTTCTTCTTTGTTTTTCTCTTTCCTCAATTTGTTTTAAAAGTTCTTTATATTCTTTTTTACGAGCTTCACCTTCTTTATAAACATTAAATGCTTCTTCTTTGCTCTGTTGAACTCTTTCAAAAATTGGACTATTTTCACGACCAAGCATAGAGAGACGAACGCTTTCTGGCTCTAAATTAATTGAAGCTCCACCAGCAGTTGCTCCGAATGTATCGAACTGTCCACTTGTTCTGCTTTGTGTAGCAAAGTCTAATAGATTTTGACTGCCAGTGATAGCGCCTGTTCCAAAGTCTCCAGGTGTATAAAAACCACCAGCACCAGTTTGATTTGAACCGACCATTCCTCCAGCAGCAAATTTTTGGATTCTTCCGTTATTTAAAGAATCAAAAAATGATGATCCATATTTTTGAACAGCAGATTTTTTAACTACATATTCTCCTCCCATTAGCATTGCTGGAATATCATCTTTGACTCCAGAGCCACCATTTACTTTGCCGCCAGAAGCCATGCCTCCTGCTCCTGCTCCCCTAAATGGTGCAGATATTGCTCCAGTAAATACATTGGCTAAATTTTCAATGTTCTTTTGTGTAATGGCATTAAAGAAACTTGTAGCTGCGTCCATTAAAGCTTCCTTTAATGACTTTGCTCCAGTGATTGCATCTGTTAATCCTTGCGCTAAGTTTTGTGAAAATAATTTTGGTATTTCATTTCCAAGTTCTTTTCCAAAATCCGCTGTTTTCTGGTCTAGTTCAGCCATTGATTCATCAAATCCATATCCAAATGAAGACATGTATTTTCTAGCTGCTGCATCACCCTGAGTATTACTAATTTGTTGAACTCTCAAAGCTCGCTCTTCTTCTCTTAAATTTTTATTATATTCACCAACTGACATTGGTTGATTTTGTCTAGCATTTCTTAATGCTTGAATTTGTCCTTGCAATGTTGCATTGTAAGTATTAATAACAGAATTTTTTTTGCGCTCTAAGTCTTGACCAATGAGAAGCTCTTTGATTTGTAAGCCTTGTGCAGTTGTGCCATTATCAACCGCTTGATAGTATTCAATTAATGAGTCTCTAACAATTAATTGCTGTTCTTGTGATAATCCTAAACCACCAACATATTTTACAATTTCTGCGCTCAAATCTTCCATTGACATTCCAGTGGTTCCGATTTGAGCTGCAAAACCTGATTTAATTTCACTAAAATTTAAAGAACTTATTTTAGCTCCAGCGCCAAATGCAGAGCCTCCAATCGCTCCTGCGTCTCCAGTTAAACTCATTAGATTTCTTCTATCGGTAATAATTCCCAAAGCTTTTTCTAATGAGAAGAATCGGTCTTGAAGTTTTTGCATTTCTGGAGTCAAGTCTAATCTAACAGCTTCTGAAATATCTGCGTCTCCATATCCAAGACTTGCAAATTGATCTCTTAATTGATCTATTTTCTCAACTAATTTTGTTTCAGCATCAATAGATTGAACTGCGATTAACTCATTAATCATATCAGTATTTCTATTTAAAGCAATAATATTGTCTTTTGTAAATAGCTTTCTTTCCGCTTCAATGGAGGCTTGTTTTTCAATAATTGAATTTTGAATCGCAGCTTGTTTTTGAGCCGCATCTAATTCAATAGCTTGTCTCTTCGACAATGCGTCATTTTGATCTGCCGCAAAAGCATCAGAAATTTCAGTAGCATAGTTTTTATTTAAATCAACAATTCTTGATTGAGATTCTAGTCCTTGTATTTCTTTCTGAGCTTTAAAAATTTTATTACCAAAGTTTACAATTTGTTCATTATAATATTGAATTGCTTCGGCTTCGCGATTTCTTTCGCTTATGGTTAAAGCTAGAAGCTGTAATTCAGTATCTCTTTTAGCCAAAAGATCAGCTTGTTGATTTGACAAGCCATTAGCCAATTGTCTTAATTCATTGAATCCATCTGCTGTTGGACCCTTTAATTGATCCACTAAACTATCTAAACCTTTATTAAATGCTTCTATATTTGTTGGATCAAAATTTTTAATGAAAGATTCAATTTGATCTTGTTGTGGACCTGTTAACCCAGCAGTAAGATTTCTAGTTTGATATTCTTTAAATAAATTACTTGCTGCTTCTTTTTGGAAATCGGTTATTGATTGGAAATATGCTTGTGTTGATTTTGAAATATCTAACTTATTAAGTAACTCCGTTTGTTTTGATAAATCTAATGATCCAAAAGCTTTGCTGGAAGTTACTCCGCTAATAACATCAATAGCATTTGTCCACTCTCTATTTATTGATTTGAATAATTGGTCGTTTTGATTAACAAAAACTAAAATATTTTCAGTTATTCTTGAAGAGAATTTTTCTTGCTCTTTAGCTGTTTCATCTAATCCGTTTAATAATTGACCATAAAATTTTGTTAATGAAAGCGTCCTTAAATTATCAAGAAATTCAGATTTTGCATCATCAGATCCAGTACCTTTAGCAAGAGCTTTTGCTTGTTTTACTTGACTTTCGATTGAATCAATAGATAACTTATATAATTGATCCCTTAAATCTGATAAAGATTTATTATCTACATTAGCGCCTGTTTTTTTCAAAATCTTCTTTACATCTTCATCGGAAATTAAAGATACTGTTGAAATATTTTCTAGAATTACATCACTTATTTGATTTAAATAAGTCTCACTTATAACTTTAGCTTTTTCTCCACCAGCTTTAGTAATATCTTCAGCAGCAAAATCAAAAATAAAACCTCTTAAATCCCTTCCGTTATTAGCTTGATTAACTCTATTAAATGCTTGTAAAGCACTTTGTCTCAAGTCTTTTTGCCGTTCTTTTTGAACTTCCTCTGGATTTTTTATATCAATTCCACGACCCTTATATCTAGCAGCATCAAAAATATCTTTAATTTGATCCTTTAAAGTTGAAGATAAGTCTTGTGAAGAAATTTGATTTCCGTTTTTATCTAATATTTCCCCAAATTTTTTAATTGAATCTCTAGCCTTAACACTAGCATCACTTACTCCACTAAAGACTTTCGTAATGTCAATACCAAAAGTTTTTAAAACAGTATTTAATATATCAAAACCTAAAAGAACCTGACCTATTCCTGGAAGTAATCTTGCAAATCCTTTAGCTCCTAGTGCCGCTAATGATTGGATTGATAAAACATTAAATAATGTTTTATTAATTACATTCCCAAATTCAGAAAAATTACCACCAAGTTCTCCCAAAACTCCAGAAATTGCTTGTGCTGCGATTTGAAATGTAAATAATTTAGCGGCAGCATCTCCAACTCCAACAGGATTTTGTTGGCCCGTTTGCCTAGCGGGTACTAGCATTGCTTGACCAGCTTGTACAGCTTGCAATCCAACATTCCTTGTTGGATTAAGATTTCTTCCACCAGATCTTATAGCAGCAACAAAATCTTCTAATTCTTTATTGGCCTTATCTTGAGTAATTGTACCGTTAGCAAGTTTTTTATTGAGTTTATCAATTAAATCAGCAAATTGAGTTAGTTGTCTATTGACTGAAGCTGGAAGAACTAAAGCAGCTCTATCAATTGGAGCGGGAGCGGCAAAATTCGGCACTCTGCCATTAGGCTCATCACGATTATTTACTACCGCCAATCCATTTGGATTGCTTGCATTAACAAGTCTAGGATCTCTAGTAACACTAATTTGATTAGGTTGTAAACCGCTTTGAGCTTGTTCTCTAGCGATGGCTTCTTGTAAAGCTGAAGCTGCAAAGTTGGGGATATAACCTCTAGATGATGCTAATTGACTTCCTTTTGTTTGCGCAACCTGACTCCTAATCATCTTTTCTAATATTGGCGCAGTATCGCTATCCCTGGTAAGTTTACCAGTAACGCTTTGAACGGCAGACGAATTAGCTGTTCTTTTAGCGTCGGCTTTGGATATTTGCATACCTCCAAAGAACATTCTTTTTGTACTCTCTGGTATTGTACCTTTTGGGTGATAGTCAAATGGTCTATTTTCATTTTCATTAAAAATTTCACCAATATCTTTATTGATTGTTTCGCTATAACCCTTTAATCCAATAGAAAGAGCTTTTTCAAAAACATCTCCTTGAGCAGATTTACTTAAAAAACCTCTGTCGCCTAATGCATCTTTAATATTTTTTTCAAAAATATCTTTATTAAATTTTCCATCGGGGAATACTGCATTAAGTTCATCACCATAGATGCTTTCTGTTAAATCTAAAAATGGTCTTAATAAAGCTTCGTTAAGTTTCCCTTCAAATGTTTGAATTAAACTTTTTCCTTGTTCTCTTTGCTTATCCAAGCCTGGAATACTTGTAGAAACAACTAATCCTTCTACCTCTAAAGATGCAACATCAGGAAAGTTTTCTTGAAATTTTTGAGAGAGTTTACCTGCACTGACTTTAATTGCTGGTAAGTTAATATTTGTTTGCTTATCATCCGCATCAAGAGTTAAAATACCAATGCCTCCAAAAGCATTAGTATCAATTGGTACATCTACCGTACCTTTTGGTTTGGCATCACCTTTTCGTTTGGCCGCAAAATTTGGAATAAAACCTCCAGCAGCACGAATCTTTTTAGCTCCCTTGGGTAATCCCATGGAGCGCACCATTTCTTGATTAAAGATGGCTGAACCGCCACCAGCAAAATTAGGAACAATATACTCGCTAGTATTAGCAATCATTGTGCCGCGCTTGCCGCCGCCAAAAGCGAAGTTTGGTATGCTGACTACTTGAGCATTTGATGGCGCTCCACCAACACCACGGCGAACATCAGCGGCTTCTGCGGCTGGAAGATAACCTCCAGCAGCACGACCAGTTTGACGCAAACCTTGTGGGCCACCGCGCAATCCAGCTTGAAAAAGTGTTGGCGCAATACCAGCAGCAGTTCTTTGAATGTTGGTTAGCGCAGCTTGTTGCTGATTAAAAATACCAGCTAATGTTGCAGCTTGTGCGATTTGATTTCCTTGTAAACTAAGAATAGCTCTTTGAGCGCCTTCATTTCTTAAAAGCGTTTGAACAATAGAATCTTGGAGAGCTTTTTGTTCTGCCGCAGCTTTACCAACACCGAGAAATGTTTTTAATCCTTGAATGGCAAACTTTCCTAAATCAAGTAATAGTTTACTAATGATAATTCCAAATAATGCTAATCCAGGACCAGAAAGCACATTGCCAATTCCCTTGGCAATTCCCTTGGCAAATTTTGCTCCAAGACCCTCTCCCTCAAATAAACCTTGAACATCATTAATAAATCCATTAACTGCTCCAAGAATACTTTTGATATTATCTGATAATCCAAGATCGCCAAGAGTTGCACCTAATTCTCTTAAACCTTCAATTGTTTGATTAACTAAAGCGGAAATTGTTTGATTAAGCTGTTCGTTAGCGCGGTAAGCCTCATTGGTCGCTCCTGTTGCTATTTTTGTAGCTTCAGCAGCTTTACTTCTAGCTCCAGATAGGTCATTTAAAAGAGAGATTAATTGGTTGATCTGGAAACCCCCAGCAACTTCTTCAAATATTCCAGACTTTTGAACCTCTCCGAGAGCTTGAACATTACCAGCTAAATTTTTTAAAATTTGAGAAGCAGATAATAATTGTCCAGTATTAATATCTTGGACAGCAACACCAAATTGCCTTAATTGATCCAAAACTTCTGGTCTTTGAATACGGGTAAAAATTGTTTTGATGGAGTTACCAATTACCGCACCACCACGCGCAGTTTTTTCTTGCAACGCTGTAATGATACCAACGAGTTCATTAAAATTAACTCCAGCATTTTCAGCAACACCAGCAGAACGATTAAGAGCATCAATCAAATCTGCGGCACTAACAGCAAATTTTTGGTCAACAGCAGCCAATCTATTTACAACTTCAGCAGTTGAAAGAGCTTCTTTAGAAAATCCATTAACTGTCGCCGTTAAACCCGCAACAGCCTTTTCTGTGTCTAAACCAGTTAATCTTGTTAAAACAAGAGCGTCTTTTGTTCTTTTTAAAGTTTGCTCAACGCTTAAGCCTTGACGAGCAAATTCAAGAGCAGCTTGAGAAACGATTTGAAATGATTGACCAGTTTGTTTGGCTACATCAAAAATTCCTTTTCCAAAATTTTTAAGCTCATTTGCGCTTTTGCCAAAAACAATATTAATATCGGCCAATGTTTTTTCTACCTGAGTGGTTGCTACCACTAATTGTTTAAAAGCATTTGATAAAGTATTAACAATACCAACTGAAGCTCCGAAGGCAAGAACACGCGCATTAGCAGCGTCAAGAGATTTTGTAAATTCATCGGCTTGACCAGTTAGTCGGCCAAGAGGTTGAGATAGGGAATTTAAAGCCCTGCTTCCACCAGCACCGCCAATATTTAATCGAACCGAATTAACAGCATTTTGAATTTGCTGTTGAAGTTGGGTTGCGTTCTGAAGTTGAGCGTTAAGAGGGACATTAATAGCCATACCTTATTCCTTAAAAGGTTATTACACCTTCTGCCCCATAACTTCCATCATTTGTTCCATATTTAATTGACCGCCATTTTTCTTTAACAAATCTCCTAGAGATACCTGCTTGGCTTCAGAATCAACAAACTCTAAATCTTCTTTCTTTGCTCCGAAAACTGCGGTAGCGGAATTATCTTTTATATTTTTAGTCATCTTGTCTTTATTTCTGCTACTTTCTGCAAATGAAATAAGAGCTTCTGGATCTTTTCTAATTGAATCTGGAATCTTATCAACATTCTGGAAGATATTTAAGAACATTCTGCCATAAGCTAGTGTTTTTAATTGAAACACTGATAATTTAGTTATTGGCTTTCCAAAAAAATCAAATGGCTTTTCGCAGTGAGATAAATATAAACTAAATTGATCTTCTAGCACCATTTTTTGAATAGTATCATCACTCAATAAATTTATTTTATCATAATATTGTTGCAACAACACTTGTAAATCATCTGGATCAATTTCTTCAAAGTCTTGATCGGAAAACATCAACTTTAATAAGCTATCATCTTTATAAAGTAGATTTCTCAAAAAATCTTCATTAGCTCTATTATGAGCATATTCAGTTGCAGTTTTACCAATTAACTCTTTTCTTTTCAATCTTAAATGCATTAATTCAATTTTTTCTTTATTGATTAATTGTTGATGAGTTTCTCTATGAGATGGCAAAAGAATTTTAGATTTAGTTTTTTCTAGAGTTTCTAAATAAGATTCCTTTTCTTTAATTGATAATTCTTCTTCTTCAGTCCAAGTTCCATCTTCATTTAATTTTTTCAGAACATCATTTTCTTCTTGAATACCTCTTTTAATTGCTTTCGCATGATATTTTTCATGAGCAGACAAGAGACATCCTTGATCTAGGAAATTAAAGTGACGAAAAAACACGGTTTGACCTTGAAAATCAAACCGTGAAAATCCTTCAAAAATTTCGTTTTGTATATCTATGTAGAAATTCTTCTTCAAGATTTCTTACTTTTCTTGGTAGATTTCTTTTCCGATTTTTCTTCTTGATCTTCTTTAACTTCAGTTTCTTGAAGTTTATCTTGAAAGACCTTATCAAATTCTTCCTTGGTGGACGCTTGATTGTAAAACCAATAGGCAGCTACGCTAGAAATTTTACGAACAATTTCAAAATATTGACTGTCTTCAGATTCTTCTTTGGCGTAATAATCTTCTAGTTTTTCATCAAAGTCTTCGCCCTTAAAATAATATTGAGGCTTAGTATCTGATTCGCCCTGAGTCATGGTTAAGTTCAGAACATACCAAAGAAGCAGTCGGTTTTGAGCCTTCATGTCGGCGGTATGATCAAACAAAGATTGGTAAGCCATTTCAATCTTAACGATCTGATCGCGTAAACGAACAATCTTTGCCGAAACTTCCTTTGCTTTATCTGAATCTTTATTAAGTGCTTCAGCTTCAGTATATTCTTTTTGAGCATCAAAAAGTTCTTGATAAAGAGTATAAAGATTCTTTGCTTCAGTTTCACTCATCAGACCGCCAGTATCAGAATATTTCTTAACCAACATTGCTTTGGTTAAAATACCTTTCTTGACACAGCGAGACATTTCAACGCTATATTCAAGTTCCGCCTCTTCAATTTGGCGGCGAGAGGGCTTTCTCAAAATAACCTTTACTGGAGAATCTTCAGTGACTTTTTTCTTCACAGTAACTGTATTACCGTTCTCATCTTGAGATTCGGTTTCGACTGTTTTTTCCTTCTTTTCGTAGATGTTAAAACTATAAATTTCTTTGAATTCCATGGTGTTTCCTTGTTCCTGTAATTATATTAATTTTTGAAAGTAAAACTTACAGTAAAATTATTTAATTCACTGTCGTTTGAACGCAGGGTTTCATTACCTAAATCTAGGATACGCTTTCGCAACCATGACATTTTATTGTCATCAAAGTAATCCCCCATGTTTAAAACTCCAGAATACTCTTGTGGAATATTCTGCCTCAGTTTTCTATATGAATCGTCATGATCTCTTTTAAGGTCTTCTAAAATTTTTAGAAATCCCTTGAAGAGATGAGTAACATTATCATTAGACCGTCTTGCTAGTATTTTTTTTGCGTCCATCCTTATACCTATAATATAATAAAAATAAAAGTGTAAAAATAAAGTATGGCAGGATTTTTAACACAAGGTCAGAAAGATAATATCAAAGCTATCATTGATAGAATTCATGATACATTTGCTCGTCCAATTACTGTTTTTAAAATTGGCACTAGAACTGCCATAGCTTCTTCTCAGAACTACAATTTCATTTATCGCCAACAGTCTGCAAATACTTCAACAACAGAAGTGTCTCAAACTTTTCAAGCTAGAATCAAGTATATTAGTGCAGATGAAGAATTGCTTCCAGACCCCAACGCTGGACAAGATAAAATTATTCTTCCTGCTGGATCTGTAAAAATTAAAGTAAATCTTGAAGGCTATAATTATATGAAAGAAGCGAAAAGAGTTGAATTAGATGGGTTTAGATTTTCTATTAAAAGCAACGGCAAACCTCTTGGAATGTTTGGTCCACAATATTACGAATTTCTTCTTTTACCTATTGATGAATAATGCCAGCTAAGATTACAAACCGTTCTTTAGAAAAAGAACTGAACGATTTCATTGTTGCTGAAACAATTAAAAAATATCGTAGCCCTTTGCAAAAAATGGTTTTTACAGCCTTTGATCAAATCAAAAAAGAAATGATTCAAGACTTTCAAAATCATCCAGTTACACAAGAAATCTTAGCTGGGCCTACAGCTTCAAACACTAGTGGAACTTTGGGCGGTTATGGTAATCTTTTTGCATTTATAGGATTTGAAAAATCAAGTAACCCTATACAACCCATACTTAATATTTTAGAAAAATCTAGAATTGAATATACTAAAGCAACTAAGACTGGAGCAACTTTCACAATCATATTGCCAAATAAAACTGATATTTTTAAAGAAACGCCTATGCCTTGGGCATTTGGACGAAGCTGGGCAGAAGGAATAGAAAGAGGAATATCTGGTTTAGGAAAATTTTTATATACAGACTCCACAGAAACAAGTCGTTCTGGCGAAGGTATCCAAAGTAAAGGTGTAATTAAAGGTGGTAAATTTAAACCAACTTCATACATTTCCGCATTGCTGAAAGAGTATGAAAAAAAGTTCCTAAAAATTGACTCCAGAGTATCTCTTATAAGAAGCCTATGATTCCACAATTTCAGCACCAATTAACATCTTCATTTATATTGTGGTTTGATAACTATCTTCTAACCAAAGGTCAAGCATATACTAATACAACTGGCAAGTTATATTATTATGAGGACGAACGACTTCCAAGCACTTATAAAGTATTTGGAAGCCCCATGAAACAATGGGTTTCTGATTATTCAATCCCTGGAGCAAATGTGCCTTCTGGAGTTTATGTTAATGGAACTTTTCAAGGCAGAGCAACTGGAGTAGATAACTCAACATCAACTAAAATCATAGACTTTGACAATGGCCGATTTTTAGTGAGTGGCGCTGCTACTGGTGATGCTGTCACTGGTTCTTTTGCAGTCAAAGATTTCAACATTTATTACTCAAACGACACAGAAGAAGATTTAATTATTGAAAAGAAATTTTCAATCAATAGCCGCACAATTGGGACTGACGAAACAATTACTTATATACCTCCATACGATCAGGTTGTCCCAGCAATTTTTATTTCTAACTCTGCATTTAATAATGCTCCTTTTGCCTTTGGTGGCGAAAATCTCAGCACGACCAAAATTAATGCTGTAGTGATTGCCGAAAATCCTTATCAATTAGATGGAGTTTTGTCTATCTTTGCTGATTCTTTTAATCAAAGTATAGTGAATATCCCATTCACTGATGCTCCATATACTGAGTATGGTGATTTAAAGAGTGGCTATTATAATTACCAAAGTATTAAAGACCAATATATTAATACAAATAAATATTATATTGAACGAGTTGTCACTTCCAAACTGAGCGACAAACCTCGCAGAGCTTTAGTGAACGATCTTTATGTTGGATTTATTGACTTTGATGTTTCTATTGCAAGATATTCAAATACTTAATTCCCAATTTTAAAATTTAAATGTAAATACCTCAAACTTTCTTATTATGGCAAGAAATCGCGTAATCTATCAATCCGAAGGGCTGTTTGTAAGCAGCGGCGTAAATTCAACAACGGCAGCACAACACAAGCAATTAAAGCGTGTGCAGAGTGCAAATTACAGTTTCGAAATCACTCGTCAGGATGTAAACCAATTCGGGCAACTTGCTCGTATTGACGCTCTTGTACTTCAGTCTCCTACTGTTAGTCTCGACCTTTCATATTATCTAGCTGATGGCTTTAATGAAAGCGCTTTGGGTTTCTATATGCAAGGTAACGGTACAACCGCACCTACTGGCGCTGCAAACTTTGCATCTGGTCAAATGGTAAGCTCTTCTGGCTTAAACTTTTACATCGTAACTGATGGCGAAGGTGTTGACCTTAACTATGACAATGCTGGCGCTACTGCCCTTAGTGGCAAAGGTGTAATCGGCATCGGTAATGGTTTCATTACTGACTATACTCTTGACGCTGCCGTAGGTGATTTCCCAACAGTTTCTGTATCTGTCGAAGGTCTTGGTTTCTGTGCTGCTACTTATGACATTGCTGGTAATGTTACTGGCTTCGTTAGCCCAGCAATCAATCCAGAAAACGGCACTAAATTACTAACTGGAACAAGTGACTATGTAAAACTTCCTCTTCCTAGCACTGGTGATGGACCTACAGCCCTACGCCCTGGTGATATTACTTTAGATTTCGGTGCTTTCACTGGAACTGGAGCAACACCAACAGTAGCCTTATCTAACGGTGACAAAATCCATGTTCAAAGCGTTAGCTTGAGCTTGCCATTGAGCCGTACTCCAATTGAGCGTCTTGGTAGCCGTTTCGCCTTCGCCCGAGTAACAGATTTCCCAATCACAGCAACAATGACAGTTAACGCAATCGTTAACGAAACTGTCGCTCGTAACTTGGCAGACATGGTTGATGACAGCAACGAAAGAAGCATTACTTTAACCATCAATAAGGTTGGAACAACTGACCCTGCTGTGAAATATACTTTCTCCGCCGCTCGTCTTGACAGTCAATCATTCAGTTCAGACATTGGCTCCAACAAGAGTGTTGATCTAACCTTCTCCACTCAGATTGGCGGTCCTAATGACTTGCTACACGGCATCTACTTCTCAGGTGCTGCTACAAAAGCCTTCTAATACTAAGGCTAGTGGCAACAAAAACCCCACTCCGAAAGGAGTGGGGTTTCTTATTTATAAGGTATTTGTTATTTTATAGATAGCCGCCAGGATAATATGAGTATGGAAGAGTGGCATAATATCCACCACTTCCACTAAAGTATCCAGCTTCAATACCACCAAGTTGACGAGGCTCTGCTCTATAGCTGTTGTATGAGCTAATAAGCCCCTTGAGGCGCGTCTGAGAGTCTGCTGCTAGTCCTCTGTACACTTTACCTACCTCGTTCCTATTAACGAATGTGATTGAATTATCACCGTCAGAAACAGACAGGATATTATCTCCACTATTGGTAGAGGAAATGATTCCGCGCAAAGCATTTCTAGCTTGCTTAGTATAAAAGTTACTCAAGTAAAGTTCTTTAAAAATAGTTTGCTCTTCGATGCCCAACTCTGGATCTTCACCAGTAAAGTTTGTATATAAAAGATTATTTAAAGAACCTAAATTAGTTGAAAACCAGCCACTAATTTGTGATACTGAAGCGATTCCAGAATCCGAATCGAATTCTACCGTGAAAATGTCATTGGCTAAACCAGAGTAAACGCTCATTAAAATTCTCCTAAGATCTTAATTGTTTTTTGATGATCAGGGTTGTTTGGGTCTAGTTGGATAGACTTAGTTGTTAGGGGTAATAGTTTACCAGTAGCATTAAGATTGTAACTCTTGAATTCCTTCATGAGAGCTTTCTTAAGCTGTGGCTTTTGTAGATATGGGCTAAGACCAACGCGCATAGCTAGTGCCTGCATTTCAGAATAATTCATTTCTGCCAAACGGTCCTCAAAAATAGAAGCGTTTGTTGTTTTAAAAGGGTTAACTTCTTGAACCCCAAGAATCTTTTCTAGCTCCAAAATCTTGTCTTTAAATTCCTTACCATTAATGTGTTCGATATTGTTTAAATCGTTTTTCAAGTCCATACTATATTATACATTTAAACTTTTAAAAGTAAACAAAAAAGGGGACTGCCCTTTCGAGCAGTCCCCAATTGTTGAGGGTTATTAGACGATTACGCCTAGCAAGGCGCGGTTGTCAAGAACCATACGACCTTCTTCAAGTGAACCGAAGTAGCCGATCTTGTTCTGACGGATGCTGTACTGATCGTCAGCGATTAGGCTGAATTCAGAACCGCTGTCGCTGTCAATTGCGGTAGCGCGAATCAAGGACTCACGACCACGATCAAGACCTACTGCGATTTCTTGAGTAGCAGGATCAAAGCTACCACCATAAACTGCATCGAAAATGGTGTTATACTTCTGGTTAAGACCTAGTTCGTTGATGACCATGATGGAAACACCATAGAACTCAGGAAGACCAGCGGCATTGTATAGAGCCATACGCATTTCATCAGGAGCAGCGATACCGTTAGAACGATAGTCGGAGCTACCTAGTGAAGCACCACCAGCACCCTTGGTATTGATAGGATTATAAGCCATGGAGCGTAGAGCGTTCTCAAGCTCAGGGGAGATAATCAAATCAGTGATGCCACGGGCATTAGCAGCGCCTTCTGGAGTACCCTTAGAGAAGGAAGTGTTGATGCGGCGAGCGCGGGTGATTAGGTTGTTGAAGTCTTGTAACAAGAATGTGCCAGCGGTTGTAGCGCTGAGAACATGTGACAAGCTGTTTGTGGTAGCATTGGCCAAGGCGCTCATGAGCAAGTTGGCGCTGGTGCGCTCCTGCTTAAGAAGGATTTCTTGGGCCATACGGGTGAAGGTCTTGCTAACTACATCCATGCGGCTCTTGGCGGCATAGCGGCGATCAAAGCTGAGAGCTGAGTCGAGTGAGTAGGTAGCGATCTTCATTTCAGAAACAGTCGGAAGGACTTGGTTCTGAGGAAGACCACCAGCAGCGCTCTGACTGTAAACAGTGATATAGTCCTCATCGGAAATATCATAGTATAGGTCTAGAGGGATTGAGGGATTGTCATCAGCGTTGAACTGCAACTGAGTAAAGAGATTACTAAGTGTAGGAGCGTTGTTGATGACTTCAGCGAGAACAGGGCCGATGAATTCAGCAAGAGCTACTTGAGCTTCGTAAGCAACCTGACGATTGCGGGAAGCCATAGCCTTGATTAGTTCGACTTGTTCTG
>Ga0208147_1000376_pt1 | contig 15814 bp, 16 predicted proteins | sample DEB3_08_DNA_FD_184520 | JGI IMG/M metagenome (GOLD analysis project Ga0208147, IMG submission 184520) | Aqueous microbial communities from the Delaware River and Bay under freshwater to marine salinity gradient to study organic matter... | ecosystem: Environmental > Aquatic > Marine > Coastal ... | reverse complement strand
AAGTGTGGGGAAGGACCCCTCAAGGGTAGGCGTGGTGGGCAGGCTCACAGGCGCACGCCACGCCTGAAAGTGGCATTTCTCGATATATCTGGTTACATTACGGCTCGATATATCGAAACGATATATCCCCGAACGGGCCAATTAATTTCAAGAATTAGATTTAAGGAAATAGAGGCGAAGTAGATGCGAAGCCGTGCTGAGACCCTGGAGTTCACACTCCTTGGCCTTCTTAGCCAATCGCCGCTTCATGGTTATGAAATCCGTAAACGCTTAAGTGCGATCTACGGCCCATTTAGAGCGCTCTCTTTCTCTGTGCTTTATCCGCAACTTCGTCGAATGCTAGAGGCAGGGTTAATTGCAGAGCGTGTAGATGAAAGTACTCGTCGCTCTCGCATCATTTATAACATCACCAAAGCTGGAGAGAAGAAGTTTGCTCAATTAACAGATTTAGTAAATCCAGAATCATGGGAAGACGATGGCTTTGAAGCGCGCTTTGCCTTCTTTGGTGCCACATCGTCAAATAGCCGAATAAGAATTCTTGAGGGACGCCACCGTCGCCTCAAGGAGAAAGCCGAATTACTTCGCGGTGAATTGGAACGCGATGGAATGGGGCTAGATAAATATCTAGAGGAGTGGCGACGTCACTCTCTGGAATCAGCCGAGCGAGAGATTGCTTGGTTGGAAGAGTTGATTCGAACTGAGAGGAAATAATGACAATCAATACCGCTTCTGGTGACATCCGCGTTGCCATCGTTGGCGTTGGTAACTGCGCTAATTCATTAGTGCAAGGCGTTGAATATTACAAAGATGCAAAGACTGATCAGGAAATCCCTGGCTTGATGCACGCTGTTGTTGGTGGATACCACATCAATAACGTTAAGTTTGTTGCAGCATATGATGTCGATGCAAAGAAGGTCGGTCTAGATCTTTCTGATGCAATCTGGGCATCAGAGAACAACACCATTAAATTTTGCAATGTGCCAAAAAGTGGCGTAATTGTCGAGCGTGGCAAGACTCTTGATGGTCTTGGTCGCTACTATCGCGAAACCATTGAAGAATCATCAGCACCAGAGATCGATATTGTGGCATCGCTTAAAGCCCACAAAATCGATGTACTAGTTTGCTATTTACCGGTTGGTTCAGAAGAAGCTGCTAAGTTCTATGCGCAGTGCGCAATCGATGCAGGTTGTGCATTCGTTAACGCACTTCCAGTATTTATCGCATCTGATCCAGTATGGGCAAAGAAGTTTGAAGACGCAGGCGTTCCAATCGTCGGCGATGACATTAAGTCACAGGTAGGCGCAACAATCACTCACCGCATCATGACCAAACTCTTCCAGGATCGTGGTGTTCACGTTGATCGCACTTACCAGTTAAATGTTGGTGGCAACATGGACTTTAAGAACATGCTAGAACGCGATCGCCTAGAATCGAAGAAGATTTCAAAGACCAACTCTGTAACTTCACAGCTCGATTACGACCTTGGTTACAAGAATGTTCACATTGGACCATCTGATTACATTCCTTGGTTGGATGACCGCAAGTGGGCATATGTTCGCATGGAAGGTCGTGCCTTTGGCGATGTTCCGCTAAATCTTGAATACAAGCTTGAAGTTTGGGATTCACCAAACTCTGCAGGTGTAATCATTGATGCGCTACGTTGTGCGAAGCTTGGTTTAGATCGCAAGATTGGTGGGGCGTTGCTCTCTCCATCTTCATACTTCATGAAGACTCCACCAACTCAATACACTGATGAAGCAGCTAAAGATAAGACTGAAGCATTTATCAATGGCAAGTTGGAGCGCTAATTAGCTGCAATTTGTAAAACTTAGAAAGAACAAAAGCCCCGATTTTAATCGGGGCTTTTGCCTTATCCCTCACGGAGAGTTGAGGGCTAAATCGTCGCGCTTTCATCAGTGCGACGAAGGTGTAGATAGCCTGCAACTGTTAGTAGCAATAGCAAAATGCCACCAATCAATGCAACTCCCGCTGAAAGTTTTGCAATCTGACCGAACTGCCAGAATGCATATGAGAATCCAAGTAAGCCATTTAAAGTATTGCCCATAAACAAAGACATACGTTGTCCTTCGAGTTTTGCAACCTCTGCTGCCAAAGCGGCATCATTTGGATTTGCGCGAAGCTGTGCGCTCTTTGCCATATATTCACCAGAGACTTCTTCGTAAACTTTTCCGCCAGCGATACCTTTCATATGAACTGAGATGTAATGATCTGCATAGGTCTTTGCCATATCTCCGTTAGACATTAGTTGACCTGCATACTTAAGCATTGCTTTCTGGTCTTCATCAGGAAGCGCCATTAAGGATCCACTATCAGCTTCTGGAAAGTAAACTTTTTGAACTACTAGCGCATCAGAAACGTTCTTGTCAGCGAAGTTATATCCGAAGTTAAGCAATCCTGCGACTATAAATAGAAAAACAGTTAAACCCGCACCCATAATGGTGACTATCTTGTCGAATGTTCGACGTTTCATGATTCTCTCCTAAATCAGTAAATACTTCATTTTCATTCTTGTTCACTTCTTTGAGAACAGTTGAAGTATTTACCTAAAGAGAGGTAGGAGGTACGAAAATAGCGAGTGCTAACCCCGTTGTGATTGTGATTTAAAGATCAGTGATAGTGCTGGCACTTATAAATGGCGATTACAAATTGATTGGCCATCTGGACCAACTTCAAAATGTTCGCATGGTAAATGCAACTTCTCCCATGCTTTATCGCCGTAATGTGTGCGATATGCGAGAGCAAGTAGAACTCTCACATTTGTGTCTCCATCTGATTTAATACCAAATGCTTTGGCGGAACGACTTACCGTGTTCTCGACTACCTTTTCGGTATGTGCCGTCTCGCGCGCAATCGCCGCGTTGGACTTGCCTTCGCAGAGTAATTCAAGAACTAGACGCTCAAAAGGAGTCAGGTCTCTCATCTGGATGGTGATATCCGTAGCCATTTTTCGCTCTCCGTACGATTGATTACCCTCCTATCTTCTCACTATTTCCACCTTTAAGATGTAACTCGTGGCCGAAATTTTGACGATGTTGGAGAACCAGGTGCTTAGCATCTCGTTCAACCGAGCAGAGAAAATGAATGCGCTGACTCGAGGCATGTATGGCGAATTAGCCAAAGAACTGAATTCGGCAGATAAAGAATTTGGGATTCGTGCGGTGATTATCACTTCTGAAGGAGATCACTTCACCGGCGGAAATGACATTACAGATTTTCTAGAACATCCACCAACTGCCGAAGACTCAACAGTTGCGGCATTTTTAGCTGCGATACACAATTTTTCTAAACCACTCTTGATTGTTGTTAAAGGCAATGCAGTTGGCGTAGGAACGACCATGCTGCTGCATGCGGACATCGTGGTTGCATCACAGAACGCTAAGTTTTCGCTCCCATTTACCTCACTAGGTTTAGTCCCAGAAGCTGGCTCTTCATTCTTGCTGCCACGGATGATTGGTCATCACAGAGCGGCAGAGTTATTTATGACTGGAGAAAGTTTCGATGCAGATTTCGCTCAAGAGATTGGCATAGTTAATTACGTTGTACCTGGCCCAAATGATGCTTACGAAAAAGCACGTGAGATTGCGCTCAAGATCGCTAAACAACCGCCTCAAGCAATCATCAACACCAAAGCTTTGATGAAAGCAAATGTTCATGATGCGGTATCAGCTGTCATGAAAGCTGAATTTGAAATTTTTGCGTTAGCACTTCAATCAGATGAAGCACGAAATGCCTTTATGCAATTCCTAAGTCGAAAGCGAGAGAAGTAAATGTCACTAGCAGGAAAGCGCGTCTTCATAACCGGAGGTTCTCGCGGAATTGGACTTGAGATTGCAAAGCGAATTGCAAGAGATGGCGCCAAAATTGCCATTGCCGCAAAAACTGCCGAACCCAATCCAAAGTTACCAGGCACCATTTTTACAGCCGCAAAGGAGATAGAGGCAGCTGGCGGAGAGGCGCTTCCGTTGGTTACTGATATTCGTGATGAAGAGGCGATTGCCGCGGCAGTTAATGAAGCAGCTGCGAAGTTTGGTGGATTGGATATCCTGATTAACAATGCTTCAGCAATTAACTTAACTAAGACCGAAGCAACCCCCGCAAAACGATTTGATTTGATGTTTGATGTAAATGTGCGAGGCACGTTCTTGGCTTCGCAGGCCGCAATTCCGCATCTACGAAATGGATCAAATCCACACATCCTCACGCTTTCGCCGCCACTCTCAATGAAAGAGAAATGGTTCAAGAATCACGTGGCATACACCATGTCCAAATACGGAATGAGTATGTGCGTATTAGGTATGAGTGGCGAATTTAAGAGAGAGGGCATTGCAGTTAATGCACTTTGGCCGGCCACCGCAATTGATACTGCGGCACTGGCAATGATTCCCGGAATTGATATCAATTTCTGCCGTAAACCTGAAATCATGGCAGATGCTGCATATGCAATCTTATGCAGAGATGCAAAGACGACTACCGGTAATTTCTTTGTTGATGAAGAAGTGCTTCGTGAAGAAGGTGTGAGCGATTTTGATCATTACTCCGTTGTACCTGGCACCAAAGATTTATTGAAGGATTTCTTTTTAGATTAGAATAGGTCAATGCCTAATCCAAGCTTTGAATTAGAACTAAATAGCATCCACCAAATTAAGGACTCCGAACGACGCGGTAAAGCTTCGGATCTTTTCTGGCCATGGTGCGGAGCGAATGTTTCAGTTCTAGCGATTTCCTATGGCGCATTCTTTTTGGGTTTCGGAATTAATTTTTGGCAAGCAACTCTGGCCGCAATTATCGGAACCGTACTTTCATTTCTTTTGGTCGGATTTAGTTCGTTAGCAGGCAAGAAAAATAGCGTGCCAACTATGATTCTTAGCCGCGCCACCTTTGGCGTCAAAGGCAATCTGGTTCCGGGATTTCTTTCATATTTGGTTTTTGTGGGCTGGGAGACCGTGCTGGTATCAACAGCTACTTTGGCTACCGGAACCGTTTTTGAACGCATCGGGTCATTAGATCGTAATTCAGCGATGTCTCTTGGATTCCTGGTTGCAGTGACTTTAACAATTGCAGGTGGCGTGCTTGGCCATAAAGTTATTATGCAGATGCAGAAATGGATCTCGCTAATTACCTTAATCGCAACGGCGCTCTACATGGTTTTAACTTTAGATAAAATAAATTGGGATTTAATTAGTGCTACTGACGGCGGTTCTGTGGCTGGATTTGTCGGTGCAGTAATCTTTGCAATTACAGGAATTGGTTTGGGTTGGGTAAATGGCGCAGCCGATTACTCACGATACTTGCCAAGAAGTGTGAAAAGCGCTTCGGTGGTTGGCTGGACTATTTTTGGCGCATCATTAGCACCGATAGTGATGGTCACATACGGTGCCGCTCTAGCCGGAAGCTCACAATCACTTTATGAGAGCGTGGCCATGGATCCAGTCGGTGCAATCACCAATATCTTGCCGACTTGGTTTTTGATTTTCTTCGCGCTAATTGCAATTCTCGGTTTAATCGGTGGAGCAATTTTAGATTTATATTCATCGGGTCTAACTTTGGTGGCAATCGGAGCGCCAATTAAGCGCCATATGGCTGCTTGGTTGGATGCAGTAATTATGTTGATTGGCACAATTTATGTTGTCTGGTTTAGCGATAATTTCCTGCTACCTTTCCAAGGATTTCTGATCACAATCGGAGTACCTCTTGCGGCATGGTCAGCAATTTTCGTTTGTGATGTGCTATTTGGAAGAGAAGTATCGGAAGATGATTTGTTTAATCCATTTGGCAAATACCGCGGAACAAATTGGAAGTCACTCGGCGTGATGGCGTTAGCGACTTTTATTGGGTATGGATTTGTAACCAATACTTTTGCATCTTGGCTAAATTGGCAGGGTTATTTCATGGATTTAATTGGTGGCAAAGATGGGCAATGGGGCTATTCCAATGTCGGAGTCATATTTGCATTAATTATCGGCTTCATCGGAAGATTGGCGCTAAGATCGCGTAATGCTTAAATCAATCGTTGGAAACATTGTTTCACCAGATCCAACGGTTCGAAAATTAACTTTTGCTAATTTCATCAATACTTTCGGAAATGGAATGTTCCATACCGTAGGAATTATTTACTTCTCATTCACAGTAGGTCTTGGCGCTCATGCGGTTGCTTTTGCATTCACTATCGGTGCAGCGGTCTCACTCGCAGTTTCAGTTCCGGCCGGCCATCTTGCAGATCGTTATTCACCTAAGCTAATTGGAATAATCAGTTTTATGCTTCAAGGATTAATTCTCGGAGCGCAGATATTTACCAAAACCTGGAACGTATTCGTCGTATTGCTCTGCTTGGAATACTTCGTAGAACGTTTTGGTCAGAATGCTCGCATGTCCTACATCGCACAGATTGGGGAGGGGCAGAAGCGCGTAGAAGCGCGCGCCTATATGCGTGCAGTTACCAATCTAGGAATTGGCGCAGGTACATTGATAGCAGGTATAGCACTGGCAATAAATACCGCTACGGCATACAAAACCATGATTGCACTTGATGCGCTCACCTTTATTTTTGCGGCCGCTGCATATTCACGAGTGCCAAATATTCCACCAACTTTGCAAGCACATGAGAAATTTGATTGGACGGTTTTAAGAGATCACAGATATATCGTGGCAACTGCGTTAAATGGCGGCCTAACCCTCCATTTCTTAATTCAAAACATTGCGATACCAGTCTGGGTGGTGCAAGAGACAAATGCGCCAAGGTGGATGATCTCAGGAATTATGTTGATGAACACCATTGCAATCGTGCTCTTTCAAGTCCGAACCAGTAAGAAGTCAACTGATATTCAAATTGCAGTTAAACAATTTCAAAGAGCATCGTTGTATGTGGCTATCGCGTGTTTGATTTATGCAACCTCTACCGGGGTGAATGCATGGTTAGCATCTGCAATTTTATTAATTGCGATGGGCGTTCATATCGCCGGAGAGCTAGTGGGATCTAACGCCTCGTGGATGATTGCAATGGATTTAGCAGATGAACGTCGCCAAGGCGTCTATCAAGGAATTTGGTCGATGGGATTCGGCTTAACTGACATGATTGGTCCGTCCATTTTGGTGGCGTTAGTAATCGGAATTGGCCAAATTGGTTGGGTAATTCTTGCGGTTTGGTTTATTTTGGTCGGACAGATGATGCGTTTTCACCTTAGGAAGATTTAATAAATCGCGAACCTATCGCCATAAATATCGCTAATGCGGCAGGTATTAACATCGCCCAGCGCAACGTGATGACCTCTGCAATATAACCAATGGTGGGTGGTGCGCCGAGGAATCCAAAATAAGAAATTCCAGAAACTATTGCCACACCTTCTGCTGGTGCGATTTTTCCGGCAAAACGTTCTCTAGCTATGGTCGCACCTGCGCTAAACACCGCAGGAATCACAACCGACATACCCAATCCAATTGCAAACCATGCGAATATCTGACTATAAATATTGCCAATTAAAATTCCAGCAGTTAATCCGATTCCGGTAGTTAATCCGGCACGGAAGAGAATTTTGAAGGTACCAAAACGCTCCATAATGTAATCACCAGCAAAACGACCGCCGACCATTCCAATATTGAAAACAATGTAGGGAAGCGTTGCTAGAAAAGGCGAAGCGTTAAAGGTATCTCGCGCCAAAATTCCGCCCCAATCTCCAGCAGCGCCTTCGTTAATTGCTGCGGCCATACCAAGCAGGCCAATAAAGAAGAAGATTGCGGGCTTCTTTAGAGTTTTCTCTTTTTTAACCGCATCGCTCTTATGAATATCAATCTCTGCGGGCAGCCATAAATTTCGAACTGCAAGTGCCATCAAAATGAAAAGCAGAGCGAGCAGAAAGCATTGATTCTGAATTGAAATATTTATTTGGGCAAATAAGCCTCCAACCAAGCCACCCGAAAGTGCGCCTACGCTAAAAAGCGCATGGAAATTGCTCATTAATTTACTTTTTGTTTCGTGCTCAAGAGTCGCAGCATGGGAGTTCATAGCTACATCTTGAATAGTTAAGAAGACGCCAAATACAAAAAATGAGATCGCAAGCGGGAACGTGGTATTTGAAAAAGCTATTGGAATGAGCGCAAGTGCAGTAGCGATTGATCCGAAAACTGCAATTGGCTTTGAACCATTACGTGCAATTACTTTGCCAATAAAGGAGAGCGCGAATAAAACTCCAAATGATATGCAGAACAACATTCTTCCGATTTCGCCCGTTGAAGCATCCAACTGGATTTTAAAGTCGGGAAGTCGCGCTACCAGCGCTCCGACCGCGAATCCATTTGAGATAAATGCAGTACGCACTGCCAATTTAGCTCTTTGCATAAGGTTTCCGACACTAGTGGAAAAAGTGTCAAAGATAGCGCAAATTGGTGCAAATATAGCCACTTTTTTAGTAAATTAGGCTCAATGAAGAAGATTTCGCTATATTACTTTTTTAATTGTTTTAGCAGCTTGGTTTTTGCAATGGTTTTAATTTCTCCGCTACACAGCATTGTTGATAATGGCGGCGGCGGAGGTTATGTGGATTTAGATTGGAAAACACCATGTTGGTATAAAAACTATAGTTGTGCAATTCTATAACTTATGAAATATAACTACAGAGACAATTTTGAAGAAGAGGGACATATAGGTCCGGTATTCGATGATGTGCCAGTTGAAACTCATGCAAAGTATCGAATTCTTGGAGCTCTATTCTGGATTGCCGTACTCATAATTTCCATTTTTGTAGGGACTCACTTCTAGTAAAAAATAAGATACCCCGTCACTCAAGTAACGAGGTATCTTATGGATTTAATTAGGAGAAGTTATTTTTAGATATCGTAGTAAAGCTCAAACTCAGCTGGATGTGGACGTAGTCGAACATAGTCGACCTCTTCCTTGCGCTTGAATGCAATCCAAGTTGAGATTAAGTCATCAGTAAATACGCCACCCTTTGTTAAGAATGCGTGATCCTTTTCTAGCGCATTTAGTGCGGCATCAAGTGAACCTGGAACCTGTGGAATCGCAGCAGCTTCTGCGCCTTCTAGTTCGTAGATGTCCTTATCGACTGGTGCCGCTGGTTCGATCTTGTTTTCGATTCCATCGAGACCTGCCATCAACATAGCCGCGAAAGCTAGATATGGATTTGATGATGGATCTGGGCAACGGAACTCGATGCGCTTTGCCTTTGGATTTGATCCGGTAATTGGGATACGGATACATGCAGAGCGGTTACGTGCTGAGTAAGCAAGGTTTACTGGAGCTTCATAGCCTGGAACCAAACGACGATATGAGTTAACGGTTGGGTTAGTGAAAGCAAGAAGTGATGGTGCATGCTTCAAAAGACCACCGATATACCAACGTGCCATATCTGAAAGATCGCCATAGTTGCCAGCTTCGAAGAATAGTGGCTTGCCATCTTTCCATAGAGATTGGTGAACGTGCATACCTGAACCATTGTCACCATAAAGTGGCTTTGGCATAAATGTTGCTGTCTTTCCATTCTGCCAAGCAGTGTTCTTAACTACATACTTGAACTTCATAATGTCATCACCTGCGGTTTCGACATCGCTGAACTTATAGTTAATTTCCATCTGACCTGCTGTACCAACTTCATGGTGTGAGCGTTCGACTTCTAGACCAACTTTTTCTAGTTGCATAACGATTTCGTCGCGAAGATCTGCAAACTGATCTGTTGGAGAAACTGGGAAGTATCCACCCTTAATTCGTGTGCGATATCCGCGAGATGGTGTGCCATCTGCATCGAACTCTTCGCCACGGTTCCACCAACCTTCGTAAGAATCAATGTGGTGGTATGCCTCGTGCATATCGGTCTTAAAGCGAATTGCATCAAAGATATAGAACTCTGCTTCTGGCGCAAAGAAAGCTTGATCTGCGATACCGGTTGACTTTAGGTAGCCAACTGCCTTTGTTAAAACACCACGTGGATCGCGTGAGTATGGAGTGTTATCAATTGGATTATGAACAGAGAAGAGAATGATCAAAGTCTTCTCTTTGCGGTATGGATCTAGATATGCAGAGCTTGGAATTGGTAACAACTTCATATCTGATTCATGAATTGACTGGAAACCACGGATTGATGAACCATCGAACATCAAACCATCTGTAAACACGCTCTCATCAAACGAACCTGCTGGAACGTTGAAGTGGTGCTGAATACCTGGAAGATCGATGAAGCGAATATCAACAAGCTTCACATCTTCTTTCTTGATGTAATCAAGAATTTCTTTCGAGTTCTTAAACATTAAATCTCCCAATAGATTTATATTTTCTAGCAACCCATCTACGTTGAGGGCTCTAGCCTTTTTTCGTTCTTGCAGGTTTTTGGCCTGGCAGAACCATAGGGCGCACTTGTTAAATGGGCATACTCCCTTTGTTACAGTCTTGTTTCATGAGACCAGGAGGTAGGCTTCCCGCTATGTTCAATGGGCCGCAGGTCACACTTTTTCGCCGAATGGCAGGCATCGGCTGCGATTGGCTGGCTTGCTTGGTGATCGTTAGGGGCTTTAATTTAGATGGCCAATTCGCAACCTTGCTGGTCTTCTTTCTTGAGATGACATTATTGACTGCATTTGGTGGCGCTTCATTTGGTCACCGAATTGTCGGAATAAAAGTAGTTCGATTCAATGATGGAGGAGCGCCTTCACCGATTCAAGCAATCGTAAGGACTCTACTTATTTGCACCGTGGTCTTTGCCATTACTTATGATGAAAATGGTCGAGGAATCCACGAAAGATTAAGCGGAACCTTCTTGATAAAGAATAATAAAAATTAATTACGTAATTTAGCTGAACTAAACTTTTGGTACGCGTAAGTTCTTCGGCATCGGACCTTTTGGAATTGGCATGTTAAATCCACCAACGGCCTTTAAACGATTTCTAACTTCACGCACCTGATTATTAGAAAGTTCTTTAGGAAGTTTCTTCATGGTGCGCTGCAATTTATTTATTGCAACTCGGCCTTCGCCATCTCCAACGATCAATGTTGTTACTGGCACACCTGGTACGAATCTCTCGACCTTCTTAGTTTCTTCAGTCAACATGATGCGAACACCGTTCGATCCTTCGCCAACTAATACGATTCCGGCACGACCAACTGCGCGGTGAACCATATCTTGCTGCTTATTTACCGCAACCATTGGAGTGGTTGTATAGCCACGTCGAATCGCCATCATGACTGAAGCGCCAGCCCCCATTACCCCTTCGATAGAAGAGTATGCGGCTCGATTAGCAACAAAACTAAATAGGAACATTGATCCCAGAAGTGCTAATGGCAAGGTAATGAAAGCGGCGTAAATAGGGCGATCATTTAAACTGCCGATGAGAACACCGATAGAAATAATGGCAACAAATGTAAATGCCATTACTGCGCCAATCCATGGCTTCTCTTTTTTAGTTACTTTATAGGCTTCGCGAATCTGTCCGAACATAGTTGGTGAGTTTACCCTTTCAAGAGTTATTCAATTACAGGCGCCGGCGCAGTGCCACCAAGTCGCTGCGGTGCCCAAGGCTCGCCAACATGACTATCTGGGTATTTCTCCTGCAATTTATGCAGCATCTCGATCATGGTTTTACGAAGTAGCGCCTCTGCCTCTTCAAGATTTCCGTCTTTAGAAAAATGCATTGGGGTGCCATAAGAGATATGCACCGGAATTGATTTGCGAGAAAAGTTTCTTGGCTGTCCCTTGGTCCAAACTCTTTGAGATCCCCAGATCACAACAGGAATCACTGGCACGCCAGCGCCCATCGCAAGTCTAACCGCACCAGATTTCATTGCTTTGATTTCAAAGGATTGACTGATGGTTGCTTCAGGAAAGATGCCAACAATTTCGCCATCGCGAAGTGCGCGAAGCGCGGTCACAAATGAGGCGCCACCATTTTCTCTATCAACTGAAATATGTTTCATGCCTCGAAGTAATGGTCCTGCAATTTTATTGTCGAATGCCGCTTTCTTTGCCATAAAACGGATATAGCGTTTTAGGTGTAGTGCGCCAGTTCCGATAAATGCAAAATCTAAATAGCTCACGTGATTGCTAGCAATTACCGCGCCACCTTTGCGAGGCAAATTGTCTTGACCTTCAAATTCGAATTGAATATCAAGACCTTTCCAGAGCGCCTTAAAAAGGCTAATTACTGGGGGATAAACCAATTCAGCCACGAGCTGCCATTGCCTCTTTATAAAGTCGACCAGCTCGATAGCTTGAACGAACAAGTGGTCCGCTCATAACCCCAGAGAATCCAATAGCTTTCGCTTCATCTGCTAATTCGACAAATTCATTTGGCTTTACCCAACGAGAGATTGGGTGATGCATTGGAGTTGGTCTCAAATATTGAGTAATGGTGATGATGTCACAACCTGCATTGTGTAAATCTTTGAGCGCTTGAGTTACCTCTTCGCGCTCTTCGCCCATTCCAAGAATCAAGTTTGATTTAGTGATTAATCCAAAATTACGAGCCTGGGTGATCACATCTAATGAAAGGTCATATCGAAAAGCCGGACGGATTCGCTTGAAAATACGTGGAACGGTTTCTAGATTGTGGGCAAAAACCTCAGGTCGTGATTCGAAAACTTGGTTTAGCAATTCTGGCTTACCGCTGAAATCAGGTGCCAACATCTCTACGCCTGTTTCAGGATTTAATTCATGAACTTTCCGAATAGTTTCGGCGTAAAGCCAAGCGCCTTCATCTTCTAGATCATCTCTGGTTACGCCAGTGATGGTCGCGTATCGAAGTTGCATCTGCTTTACAGATTCAGCAACTCTACGCGGTTCATCGCGATCTAATGGAAGTGGTTTTCCGGTATCGATATTGCAGAAATCGCAACGACGTGTACAACGGTCTCCACCGATTAGAAATGTGGCTTCGCGATCTTCCCAGCATTCAAAAATATTTGGACAAGCTGCCTCTTGGCAGACAGTATGTAAACCTTCATTAACAACTAGTGATCTCAGTTGGGTGTATTCGGGACCCATCTTCGCCCGAGTTTTAATCCATTCAGGTTTACGTTCGATGGGAGTTTCCGCGTTACGAGCTTCAATGCGAAGCAGTTTGCGGCCATCAGGCGCTACCTTGGAATCGCTACTCATGGTTCTAGTTTACTTACTTGTGCGAGGGCCAGAACCATCTCTTTTTCAAGCGTAGGCGTAACTTCTTCGATTGAGATTTTGCGATTTAACTCTCGCTCCATGCTGGTGGTCTCTGCCTCAGGCATTCCGCATGGAACTATGGCATCAAATTTACTTAAGTCAGGAGAGACGTTTAAGGCGAAACCATGCATCGTCACGCCCTTGGCAACCCTTACGCCAATTGCTGAAATTTTTCTTTCACCCTTTTCATCTTTGATCCAAACTCCAGTTTTTCCCGAGATGGAGATGCCCTTAATGCCAAACTGATCCAGAGTTTTAATCAAGGCGCTCTCTAAAGTTCTAACAAATCCAACTACTTCATTTCGTTTTTCTAGTCGAACAATTGGGTAGCCGACAATTTGTCCAGGACCATGCCAAGTAATCCTCCCACCACGATCTACATCAATTACGGGGGTGCCATCTTGTGGTCGCTCTAAAATGTCAGTACGACGACCAGCGGTATAAACCGAAGGGTGTTCAATAAAAATCAGAGTGTTCTGTAATTGCCCATTTGCAACTTGTTCATGGATTTCTCGCTGTTTTTGCCAGGATTTTTCGTAATCAAGCAGTCCGCTATGAATTACCTTGATATCTGAGAGCGCTACTGGCACATCACCATTGTATTCCATCTAATTGGGTAGACTTCGGGAGTTAAATATAGGGAGAGATATATGCGCGTACGTGGTCGTAAAGCACTTTGGATTGCAATTATTACAGTTGTAGCTTGGCTTGGAATATCTGGCGTCGCCGGACCAATGTTCGGAAAATTATCAACGGTACAGAAGAACGACAACTCTGACTTCTTGCCGACAAATGCGGAGTCATATAAATTCACAAAAGAGTATGAAAAATTCGCACCAACTTCCGACCGTGCTATCCCAGCATTAGTGCTCTTCCTTGGCGAAATAGATGAATCAAAGATTGCAGCAGCAAATGGTTTCATGCAGACCTTGCCAGCTAAGAGCGTAGAAGGAACCGATAAAAAGATTGGTGATTACTTAGTTCCAGGATCTCCGATTTTCGCCTTCCCTTCACAAGACAATCAAGCCTTACTCGGATCGCTCTCATTTGATTCAGCCAAAATTGCCGATCAAATTGGCAACGAGCCAGCTCTTCCGCTGGTAATCGAATCAATTAGAAATTACACCGAAGAATTTTCAAGTCAAGGTGGATTCGAATCACATGTGACTGGATTTGCTGCAATCTTTGCAGATTTATTCAAAGCCTTTGGTGGCATCGATTCGACTCTGCTTTATTGGACCTTAGGAATTGTGGCGCTAATTCTGATTGTGGTTTATCGCTCACCAATTCTTTGGATTCTGCCGCTATTTAGCGCATTAATGGCCGAATCTTTGGCTGGTGCAGTTATCTACACCCTTGCAAAAAATGATGTTCTAACTTTGGATGGGCAATCACAAGGAATTCTCTCGGTATTGGTAATTGGCGCGGCCACTGATTACGCGTTGCTCTTAATCGCAAGATATCGAGAAGAGCTACATCACCATGAGTCTAAATATGACGCCATGCGCATTGCGCTTCGCGGAGTAGTGGAACCAATCATCGCATCGGGCATGACCGTGACTATTGGACTTTTAGTTTTGATTCTTAGCGAATTAAAGAACAATCGATCATTGGGTCCGGTAGGCGCAATTGGAATTGTTGCTTCAATGATTACCATTTTGACCTTGTTGCCAGCGTTATTAATTTTGTTTGGTCGCTGGATTTTCTGGCCACGAATTCCTCGTCACGATGATGTTGATGAGAAGTTGACCGGAACTTGGGCAAAAGTTGCTCACGCAACTGCTCGTAATCCTCGCAAGTACGCAATTGTTACTTCGATAATTCTTTTGGTTATGGCTGGCTTTATCACCACCCTAAAGGCTTCCGGTATTTCCACTTTAGAAGGCTTTACCAAGAAACCGAAATCTTTAATTGGACAAGAGCTATTACTTGAGCACTTCCCAGGTGGACAAAATCAGCCAACTCAATTAATTGTTGCTAAAGATAAATCTGAAGAGATAATCGCGGCAGTAAGCAAGATTGACGGAGTAGCATCAGTTGCGCCAGAAATCTTAGATCCGGCCAACCCAACCGTCATTGAAAATGGCGGTCGTATCGTTTTGGATGCCACTTTAGAAGTTCCTGCCGATTCAAATGCTGGTAGAGCGTTAGTGCCGCAGATTCGCGAAGCGGCGCATGCAATTGATGATGCGGCTTTAGTTGGCGGTATCAGTGCAACTTTCTACGATGTAGATGTGGCATCAGAACGCGATCGCAATCTGATTATTCCAATCGTGTTGTTGATTATTGCCGTGATTCTCGCATTGCTACTTCGTAGCATCGTTGCAGCGCTAATCCTGTTAGTCACGGTAGTGCTCTCATTCGCTGCAACCTTAGGCGTTTCGGCTTTCGTATTTAACAATATCTTCAATTTCCCAGGTGCAGATACCTCATTCCCACTATTTACATTCGTATTCTTGGTGGCGTTAGGTATTGACTACAACATTTTCTTGATGACACGTGTTCGCGAAGAGGCGCTAAAGCTTGGCACTAAAGCCGGAACCATTAAAGGTGTGACCGTCACGGGTGGGGTAATTACCTCGGCCGGAGTGGTCTTAGCTGCAACTTTCACCGTGCTTGGCGTTTTGCCACTAGTAGCA
>Ga0208147_1000375_pt1 | contig 15870 bp, 24 predicted proteins | sample DEB3_08_DNA_FD_184520 | JGI IMG/M metagenome (GOLD analysis project Ga0208147, IMG submission 184520) | Aqueous microbial communities from the Delaware River and Bay under freshwater to marine salinity gradient to study organic matter... | ecosystem: Environmental > Aquatic > Marine > Coastal ... | reverse complement strand
GTAGCCGTCTGTGCTAAAAAAACACCCTCATCCTTGCTTGACTTACGCAAGTTACAATCTCTGCACAACACTTGAAGGTTATCAAGATCATGAGTGCCACCGTTCTTACGGCTAATGATGTGATCGACTTGCAAGTTCTCATCATTGCCACAGTATCTGCATTGCCTACCATCACGAGCAAAGACTCGCTCTTTATGATTGCGATACTTACGGCTATTAAGTTTATCTATTGCCAATTGTATCGCTTCCAATGTTTGTAGGACTTACACCAGTTAGGCTGACCATCCTTAGTCAATCCATATCTATGTGCAGTATACCTGTTAGACCAATCAATCATAGTCATTGGGTCTAGGTCTTTATACTTAGTATTCCTCATTTGAATATAGCCATAGTGAGAACCATTAACAGCTTTATGATTCCATGCTGATTCTTTACCTATAAGAGCTGTAGCGCATTTGTAATTCTTTAATGTTAATTGAGATCGTAAATACTCTTTTGGTGTGAAGTCTTTTGCTACAGGGCTGTGTGCAGTATTGCATAAGACAATACTCGCCCCCATAGCAATCGCTACCACCCGAGCTATCCGCGAGGCGGCTCGTGCTGAACGCCTGAAGCGTTCTAACGATTTATAGCGTAGCATACCCATGCAAATCCATTTCTATAAGTGCTGGTCAGGACGGCGTGTCGTAATTGCGTCTAGTATTTCCTTTCCAAGTTCATAGGGAATCATTGAACGAAGTCTTGCATTTTTTAACTTTCCTGTACCACCTGCATTAGTACCAGCTGGTGATGATTCATGGCATGTAGCGCGTGGCTTACACATAGGGCGTGGAGTCCAACCTTGAATAGTTCCCCAGAGATCAGTTGGCTTCATTCGAGTATCACCATATTGGCAATAACTAACAGTCCATCGTGGCAAGTCTTTAACCACGTCTTGATGTCTGAGCATGCCTCTAGGATTCTCCATAATCCAGCCATGAGTAGGTTGTAATTCATTCATGAGATTAACTGTGTGTTGAACTAAAGCAATGGCTTCATAGACGGCTGGGTGCTTTGGTACTGACTTGCCCCTGGTGCCTTCCCAGTACTTCCATAAACTAGCAACGCTGAACTTCTGGCATGGTGGACTAGCCCATATAAAGTCAGGCTGACCATATTTAGCGATTAAGTCTGATGCTGTTAATTGTAGAATATCTCGTTCATGAGCTTCGAAGTATTCATCCATTTCAACATGGATAATCGTGTGACCAGCATTTTCAAAGGCTTTAGTGCTTGACCCTGTGCCTGAGAAGAAGTCATAAATAATCATTTATCGCACTTATCTGTTGAGTAGAACCCTTTACCCTTGAACACTAAGCCAGGTACTGAATAGATTCGATTAGCTTGTGCTCCACAATCTGTGCATCTGACTAAATCATGATCCATAGATAGTTCTAACTCCATCTGTGTATTACAGATAGGACAGCGATATTCATACATTGGCATTAGGCTCTTCTTTCTTGCAGGTGTTGCATCGCCACCATTTGATTTTCCAGTCACCACATTTATCACATCTTTCTGTTGCAGCATCCCAGTCAATATTGGGCGGAAGATTGTCATATTCAGCTTTCCTGAGTAACTCCACCAAAGCAGATAACGGTAAAAGTGCCGCATACTCAGACACATTTGCCCCTTGTCCGTTGCAACGAAGAACAACTACCCCAAGATTCCCACTCTTAGTTGTTCTCGCCCTGCTTTGGCGAAGCCACGCAAGCGGTGCGAATTTGGCAACTGCCTTCACCTCAAAATCAACTCCTGAGATGTTTAGGATGTCACCAGACGGATCAGCACCTCGACCTACCGTAGCGTATGGCCACCACTCCCTCAAGTAGTCTGCAACCAAGCGCTCAGTAGCTAAGCCTCTATTCCTGCGGTGATTGGTCATCAATCTCTTTCGATGTCTTGATGTTGATTTGGCTAACTGCATGACATCTTAGACAGGTAACAAATACCTGGTCATTAGCCTCTGGAGTAATAGCCACAGGCTCATTGCAAAGATCGCAATAGATAACAATATCCTGCGGTTCTTCGAACTCTCCGCCCATGACGGTTGCTGTGCCATCCTCAAAGATTACCATTTCACCCATGATCTAACTCGCTTTCTATGCCCTGAATGGTTAGGCAAGGATAAGATTGACCCACGCATATTTGGCAATACATTTGTCCATTTACCCAAGGCTTGTGCAATTCAATTACCTTGCGAACCGCTTTCGTGCAAGCAATAAAGGTAGATGCTTTACCAAAGCCATTACTTAGTGCAATCTCTAAATCATCTAATACTGCAACTAATTCTTCATGGCTCATTACGATCTCACCTTCTGTGGTCGCCAGTTGCCTTCCGGACTTATCTCATACCAAATAACATCTTCGCCTTTAGGGCATCGATTCATTTCACCAGTAGCTGCTGCCATGCACTTGAAATGACCCCAAGGCTTGTTAGCCTTTGTCATTCCATGTGCCCAATGCATTTCACCATGAGGACATCGAGGAACATCTTTGTCAGTTGTGCCGCCTATAATGTCCTTCACAACAGCGACTGCTTCAGCTGATGTCGTAGGTGCTGCAACAGTCTTAATAGTCCATGGATCAGATTCATTTACGACAGGGATATATTCTTTCGGTTTGTCTGCGAACTTTGTTCTTGTGACCTTAACCATTTCTTCTCGACTGGCTCGCTTACCCTTGCTTGCATAACCAGCATTCGCAAGTGCTCTGCCGATCGCGCTAGTCTCGCAGTTTTCCAATGCGCTAGTTGCATTAACGCCTCGACTGCTAATCGTCTCCTCAGCGAGTCCGCTCGAGAACGGCGTGCTATCAGCGAAAGTACGATAAAGCCATGCTTTAACAATGTATCTGTCATTTTGGAAACTCACTAACTCTGTTTCTACTCGGAAATCCGGATAGTCCTTGATGAACTTCTCCAGCCTTACTTCTACTGTTTCGTAATCATCTAGATTAAACATAAAGTTCATCCGCCTCTGTTTGTAATTGAACTGCTATTGCCAAATAGGCTATTGCATCAATGTAAGAATCTGTGTGTCCTGGAGTCTCTGTGATTCTTGCAAGTTTAACTTCGACCATTGCAAGTGCAGCTTGAGAGTCTGTGATTGGGTAATCAAGTAGACAGGATAACCTTGCAGCGATGCGACCTTGATTGATTTTCGGATGACCGTAGACCTTGCCACGATCTTGCATGATGTCGATTGCATTGATGAGTGCCTCAGTTGCTTTCACTTACTCACCTGCTCGTAAAACTTTCTCATAAACTTGCGACCTTCGCAATAGCCTCGATCGTAGCCATTCTCCTCGCCTAATCTATAAGCTGCATACACAGCAAAGCAGATTCCGGCAACGATTATTATTGTGAGTGAATTGATTATCATTGTGCCCTTTCATGTAAGCAGCCCTTGCTTACCAGAAAAGTGTGACACAGTTACTGGGATTTACCTGGCTGATTTTGATAACGAAATGGTAACAATTCTGAGTCATCCATCTGGTCATCAATATCCCGAAGGACATCGTTACCGAGCGCGCCCGTATCTCTTACCTGACACAACAAAAGTACCGTCCTTTTCAAGGTTGATGATGCTGACCTGCACGTTTGTACCAATTTCCTCGATAATGATAAATGCCTGTTGCCAGTTCATTGTGCCTTTAGTGTAATGAGCCTGTCTGACATCCATAAGATGCCCTGCTTCCCATCCCCTCAGAATACGCCCTATACGGCCGCCTGAAGCCTCTGTAAACGCTGATTGACCTGCTCTGTGGGTATGACCACAGATAACGCTTATACCGTGCCTACGAGCCGCCTCAAGGGCTGTTAAGCCAGGTGTAGGCTTTACACTCTGCTCATCGCCATGAACTGCCACAATGCCCCTTGCTATGGCGTAAGGCTTCTTGTGATAGGTAATGCCTAGTTCATCGAGCTTCATGAACTTTTCAAAGCGCAACTCTGGCAATGCCAAGAATGCAGGAATCTTCTTCATTGTGACATTGTAAAGTCTGTCTGTGTGATTGCTACGGATCATGTGAGCTTCTTTAGCATGCTCAACTAATGACCAGAGAACCTCAACGGTTTCATCTCTGTCGGCAGCTAGTGTCTGTTCGTACCATCCTGGAGTATTTTCTGTCCATCGTGATATCTGTGGGAGATCGATTTCATCTCCAAGTGTAACGACAGAATCGGGGCGGTAAGCCTTAATAAAACTTGCAACATTTTTTACTGCTACTGAATCGTGATAGGGAACTTGTAGATCGGGTACGACTACCGTTCTTTTCATTAGTCCTCGTCATCATCCTCATACCAGTCAGGCTCTGGAATGTTTGGGTTAATTGGTGATGGCAGAATCCAGTCCGGATAAGCAGACTTTTCGCAAATTATTCCAAGAGCTATATCAGTTGTGAATCCGGCTTTTTTCAAGCCTTTCCAAAACTCATGTAGTCCAATGCAATACGCTTCTAAAGGAGAGTAACCCTGATCCTCTAAAGCCTTTGTTGCTTTTCTCGCCATGTGTTAATTGTCACCGCTCTAATAAAGAAATGATTGTTTCGACACGCGCTTCTAATCTTGTAATTCTGTCATTCATCGATGAACCACCGTTAGGTTTTAGTTCAGCAAGATAATGTTTTACTAGCCAACGGATTGCACCAGTAAAGCCAGTAACGATTGAGATGACTGCAACTGCAAGAGCCGCCCAGTTAAGGGCGCTCATTATGCTTTAATGCCCATGCTTGGGTCGTTTGGATTTAACCAACGAATGATTGGTGGCAAGCATGATGAAAGACCAGCAGCGATTAACGCCTTTGGCTCGGTCACACCAGCTGCTGCAAGTGAAAGAACTGCTACTAAGAATGCTCTAGCCCATGAGCCTGCTGCTGTTTTTAGGTCGTTCATCTATCTGCTCCTAGCATCGGGATATCAAACCAGCTACCGTTCTGGTCGCCTTCTTTAGTGAATGAAATATGGATGTGATGATCGTGGCGGTTAATCCCATCGTAAGTACGCCAACTCCAAGATTTTTTAGCGGAAGCGATTTTGCCTGCATAGATGATGTAAGCAATTCGCTTCTCACCGGACTTGGCGCATAGGCGTATTTGGTCGGCAAGATAAGCACCTGTGCTGGGGCGTGAGTCGAAATCCTTATCCACATCAATAGCCCTGACGTAGCCGTTAGACGGATCGGGATTGTGGTCACTTGGACGACTGGCGTGTGCGGCATCGCCTATCCAACCATCTGACTTACGATCTCTATCTGGAAACGCATCATCAATTTGTTCTCGAAGTTGCTGACCAGCCTTGCATAGTAATGGCTTCATTATCCGAGCAAAAGCTTTGCTTCATCTGCTGTAATGCCTAACTTGCTTAACAGCGCATCTCGTTCAGCTTCTTTCGATACTGCTTCCTGTTGCAGTTGGATATCAAGTTCAACGCCTAATTCATGCTCTGCAATCTCTTCTGGAGTCATGTCTCTGACGATTTGTTGATCTGTCTCAAAATCATAGATTCCGATTTGCTTTGTCATATTAAGATACTCCATATACTGAAACTGAACCTGTGATGTTTGTTGCGCCTTTAAGCAAGAAACCTGTGTAAGTTCTTGCCGTTCCAGATGTTCCGCCGTTAAATAAGACAGATGATGCTGCGGCAGAGTTTACAATGCTACCTGTGTAATAAGGGTCTTTGGATACGCCGTTTACTCCATAGAACCAAAAGTTGCCAGCACCAATAGAGTTTCCAGAAGCGTTAGTATTGCTTTGAAGAATTGTTTGTGCGCCACCATTAACCTGAGTGCTTGCGTTCGCACCTGTGTAAGGCATATTAAAACTGTTTGAATAATAACCAGAAATTTGCGTTGTAGGGCCTGCATAACGCAGTTGTAATTGCAGCGAACCGCCTGCTGTCGCTAAATAAATATATTCAATATTAATCCAGTAACTTGAATAAGTAGATGAAAACACATTGTCAAAAGTCTGAGAAGCGACATTCGAAAATGTAACTGTGCTTCCAATTTTGGTAAATGTGCTTGAACCTGCTGCCCATGTTGGCACTCCACCTGCAACAGTTAAAACTTGATTAGTTGAACCAATCGCTAATCGAGCAGGAGTATTAGCAGCGGATGCGTAATAAAGGTCACCTGTTGCAGTCAATGTATTGGCAGGAGAATCAGCCCACTTGACTTTTCCACCGGATGCAGCATCGCGTGTCAGGACTTGCTTATCTGTGGCAGATGTTGGATCGATGTAATTAATCGTTCCATTTGTGTCATTTATGTTGGCAGCGCTAAAGACATCGCCATCGGCATAACTGACCTTTGTAGGCCATCCAGCAGCCATTAGTTATCTCCTCTGTTCATGTTAATAGTTTACATCCAATAGGGCTTCTTGGGTCACAAATGTGGTAAGCCAAGTGTTTGGTGTTATTGAATGAGCAATGCCCTGACATTGCAAAGTCTTCACAATGCTGGTCGTTCCTTGCCCATAGTTTGTAATTTGCATGGTGTCAAAATAGTCAAGATCGAGAGCTGCTTGGACTCCTGTTGTATAGCCCAAAGTCACCAAATCTAGGGTGATGTTATCGATACGAATTGTGGTGTCTTTGCGAGTCGTGACATAAGCGGTTGCCAAAGCAAGAGCATTGGCATCGGTCTGCATAAGCATATCTGTAGCAGTAATGCCGTGGTAAAAGTAAATGCCTTGAGAAGTGGTATCCGTATAAGTTTGAGCCGTGCCGCCTGTTCGAGTGACTGTGCAAGAATTCACAATGGTCTTGTCATCATGAGCAAAAGTAATGCCAAAATAATTGATGTCTGTTGTGCCATTGTTATTGAACTTAACAGGCGATGCGCTTTGAGCGTTATAGACAAAGGTTCTATCCTTGAATACAGCCATGCCTGCTCTGTCAATATAGAAAGCGCCTTGTTCTGTAAACTCAAGGGTCTGCAAGGCTTCTAAAGCATTTCTGCTAGTACCTGGGTCTGCCTGACAGGTTGTGTCACCTATTTCAATGCTGCGTTGAGCGGAAGGCCATTTGACCGTATCTAATATCTTTCCAACCCGAGTGCCAGTATCTTGTCCAGCTGCTTGTCCGGTAACTGTTGTAATGAGGCTATTAAATAGCAATCTGAAAGCATCATAACAAATCAAATCGACAAAGCCGGTTTCTTGGTCTTTTGGGTAGGTGTATTTGTATTCAGCAATATAGCCGGCAAAGATTGGATAAGTCGTTCCACCATAAGTTGCTTGAACAGTCACTTGGCGCAATGGAACAAGGTTTGGATAATACGGAGAAGCTGTGTTTTGAGGGTTCCAGTAACCGTTTGGATCAACAACGCGAATAGTTGCTTGACCTGCTGTGTATTTATCTTGAAGTAAGTTGCGCTCTTTGCGAGTATCAATCTTAATGACAGATGATGAAATATCGACAATGTTAGTAGGTGTAGATGAAAACTCAGCAAAGCCTAATTTGCTCGTACCCAATACAAAGGGTGGCCCGAATGATGCGCCTTGTGCAAGGTTTAACTTAACAATAGGGGTTGCTGGTAATGCCATTATCTGTAACTTGTCGAATAGGAGATTGGGATTCCAGCAGCTTGATTATTGTAAATACCTTGAGTAATTGCAGATACTAAATCGCGTTCAGTTGTAACTGATCCTGCAACATTGACCGTAATGTTTTGAGAAGATTGAGCAGCCAAAGCAGAAAGGTGTGAGTCGCCAAAGCCCATCGAGCCAGCGACTGTTGATGGAGCGCTTCCGCCCAAAGTTCCGGCTATTGCACCGGCGGTAGAAGTCAATGAATTAATTTCGGACTGTTTGAAAGATTCTAAACCTGCTGAATAGGACGTTTGTAAAGCTAAAGCAGCTTTACGAGCGGCATCGGCAAACTCGTTAGTAGCCTTTGTGGCGTTCCATTCAGCCATGATTTTTCCTGCCAAAGCAGCATCATTGTCATGAATAGCCATTAAGGAACGAAGGCGTAACTCAGTTTCCTTATCAATGTTTTGATTCAAGGCTGCATTGATTTGAATTCGATCTATATCAAATTTCTTTTTGAGTTCTTCTAAAGCCTGTTGGTCTGCTGTAAGAGTTAATTTACGAGTGGTTAAAGCATTGTCAATAGTCTTTAATGCATTTTGTTGTTTTTGAATTTTTAGGGCATCAGCGTTTATTTTGTCAATCTGCTTGCGTTCACCAGGTGATTGTGCTGGAGTAGCTCTGCTTGACTTGGCTAAACCACGAAGAGAAGCAAAAGGTTGAAGATTAGAAATAATGTCACCAAATGTGCCAAAAATTGCTCCAACAACTTTGAAGTTATTTAACTTATCAATAAGAATTGCTAAGCCATAAACTGTGTCACCAATGGCAGTTGCTAAATCTTCTATTTGATTAGTTGTTTTTGTAATTCCGCCAGGTCCTGAAATCAAAGCTAAAGAATCCAATAAATCTTTGCCAATAATCTCTTTAGCGTTTTGGGTTGCAACCGTTAAACGATCCATTTGACCCGAGTAGCCTTCAGCTGCTGCTAGGGCTTGACCTTTGAATTTATCTGTAAGAGCCTGGGTAATAACAGCCATATCGCCCGTTTTGAGGGTGGCTTTAGATAATCCTGCACCTAAACGACTAAGAGCAGTTGTTTGGCCGCCATAAGCCTTTGCAAGAGCCATAGACACAGCGCCTAAGTCTTTGCCAGTACCTGCTGAAATATCTAGCGCTAAGGCTAAGCCATCCTGTGATTTCTTTACGTCGCCTGTCGCGGTGAGAAGAGTTCTAAACGCTGGACGAAGTTCGTCATCTAGAACACCGGTGGTGCGTTGTAAATCAGCAATGAAATTCTCAACTTGAATGCTTGCAAATGCATTACCTGTATTAGCCAAAGCCAATGAAAGAGATCGAGCAGCTTTTTCATCAGCTGCAAATGCTTTGACCGATGCTTTAGCAAATGAATAAATTTTAGATGCAGCAAATACGCCAAGAAATTGCTTTCCTAATTTGGCAACGGATTTTTCTAACTTTGCTGTAGCAGTTTGAGCCTGGCTAAATGCTTTATTGCCGGTGTATTCGGCTGCAATATCTATTACTACATTGGCCATTATCGTTTCCCTACTGTGGCGTTAAATTTCTTTGCAGCATTGTCTATTGCCTGTAATACAGCTTTGCTTGCTTTACCGTAGTCTTTTTCCCAAGCAGCATAAATTAAACGACCTCGATCATTGCCATTGCCTTTTAATGGGCCCATCGCTTCTGCAAAGTTAGGGCGTGATTTTGGCTTTGTGCCTGGTGGTCTACGACCTGCTGTTTCATAAATCGCACCAGCGGCAGACATATTGCGAATCTGTGCCAAAGCTCTAAAACCTCTGCGGTTGGGCTTAGATGGTGTTGTTTTGTAACCAATACCGCGCTTGATGACTGTGGCATCGAATCTAGGAAATTTGCCGCCTTCACGAGCCCAGTTGCTCAAAGGAGAACCTGTCACATATCCGCGAGCTTCTTTAACAATAGGCTTTAAGGCATTGGCAATTTCTTTTTGTGTTTCTTTGCCTAAATCAGGAGCAAAGTTACGAAGTGCTTTACGAAGTTCAACGCCGCCTCTGACGGTTGCTGGCATTGGCTATCTCCTTCGCATCTTCCTGTAGAACCTTTATTAGGTTCTTTAGCATTACTTCATCTAGCTCTAATAATTGTGTTGGCGCGATCCCGAGTCTGACACTTAATTTAGCAATCAGATAGGTGATCGAGTCGCGCCCTAAGCCAAAGGGTCATCATCTAACACCTCGACCGAAGTCAAAGTTTCGATGAATTGTTCTCCAAATGGCTTAACAGTTTCACCCGAACGGCGGATACATTCCCAAGCAAGCCAGAAGATATCGCTCATTTTGGAATCTTCGATTATCGCCTTATGAAAGCCCTTCTTGGCGTAAATCTCAAAACCGTATTGAATCAATGGAGTAACCGGATATTCTCCGATTGATCCATCTGCCCTTGTTACTTTTAACTTTGCCATTGTTTGCCCCTTAGTTTATTTTTTTAGAAAGAACCTGTTGGTGATACCGCAATCGTTGAATTTGCAGTAAATGTGATTGATTGTGTACCAATATCGCCAACAGCACCGTTGATGTCTGTTGTGTTATTGATAAGCAATGAAACTGTGTATAGAGGGTTTGTTGCTGATACTGCTGTTCCCTTTGTTTGTAGGAATACAGCTGTAACAGTTGTTCCCCATGCAGCTTGAAGTGTTGCAAGAACATTTGCTGATGCTGTGTCATTGAGGAAATCGATTGTAACTGTTGATGCTTCCAAGCCCTTGACGAACTTGTGAGCTGAGTCACCCATTGCTGTTACTTCGAGTTCATCGAATGAACGGTTGATTGTTACTGCTGTTACATGGTCAGAAAGATCAACGGAGTTAATCTTAACGCCTACGTTATTGTTTAGAAATATAGCCATTAGGATTATTCCTCGTCTTTCTTAGTAGATGCTGGCTTTGGTGCTGAAGTAACCTGCCCGATTTTCTTCAGGAAGGCTTCGTTTTCTTTTTCCCATTCGGACATTTTAGCTCCAGGTAGTTAGAACGGATAGTGACATCTCGCAAGTAAGCAGGTCGCCAGATGCCGCGCTTAATACGCTTGGCTGACTTACTGCACCCACATTGTAAACCAATGAAGATGCTGCGAGTTTATTGAACACGCCAACTAAGGCTGTTTCAATTCCATTGAGGTTGCCTTCGTTATCGAATAAAGGCACAGTGATAATTATCTTGAAATTTGCTTTGGGTGCGACTGTGTTGTGCTGATTATTGCTTGGTTCTAAATATGGATCATCAGGGGAAACAATTACGGAATTAGCAAGAACTGTGGATGGTGGAAAGGCAAAAGTTTGCCATAAAGAATTATCGACTAATGCTGTAGCAATCGTTGTTCTAAGAGTTGTGAGTGCAACTGACATTATCCGACCATCGAGTCAGGGCTCAAAGCGTGAGCAATTAATCCTCGAACGCGAGCCAAGAGAGTGTTACCCATGCGATATGGGCTAGGAGTAAAGTCCGGTGATACGCCGCCAGAGTTGCTTACCTGGCGAGCCTGCCAGATATCTACTGAAATCATGAGTGCAGCTTCTTGAACTGCTGAATCAGCTGTCCAGTCTGTGTAACTTGTTGTAGATACTGTGCCATAAGGTCGTATTGGATGACTTGGTGCAATTGCATTATGAGATGTTGCTACAGTAATTGAATAATCATTCATGCTAGTGATGGTCTTAGTGCCATTAAAGTTTGAGCCAGAATTGGCAATAGTTACGCTTTGTCCGACATAAAATATGTCTCGAACTGGCTCATTAAAATAAAGAGTTCCATAACCTACTATGTTGCTATGAGCAACTGAATACCAAGTTGGACTCCAAAGCATTGGCAGAATAACCGCATCAGAAGCATCGCAGACTTCTTGAAGCGTTGCATCAGAATACAGAGAGCCGACACCAAGCGCTGAACGGAGTTCTGCAACTGTTGTTAATGACATTCCATATCCTTTCTAAAGACTTGCAGGGGGTCAAGGGCTGCGACCCCCTGCAAGCGACTTAGGGTGTTACTTACGCCTTGTTGTTCTTGAACGCACCAGCTCCGACCTTAGTCGCGATTGCGCCAAAGCCGTAGTAGCCAATTGTTACTGAACCTGCTGCAGTTGATTCTGCGCGTAGGCGGTATGTTGGTGACTCGTACCATGTGTAAGCATCTGGGTTCACGATAATAATAGAACCATCTGTGTCTGTTCCAGAAGCTGTGTTTGGTGTTACATAGAGGTTGAGTCCTGCAACGTTTCCTTGAAGTGCTGTTGGTACTGCTGATCCGCCAGCGTTCATTGGATTTACTGCGTTGTAGATTGGACGACCTGCATCGTTAAGAGTCATGATGTTTGACCATTGTGATGTGTTTACAATTATGTTGCGGGCAAATGGATTTGAAAGTCCAAGTGTCGCGTTGTAAACAGATGCTGAACCACGAGCAACAACTCCAAGAAGTTCTGCTGCTGTTGGGTAAGTTGTTGTTGTTGTGCTATCAAGTGTTGCACCAGAGATGAGAGCTGCGTTTACTGCTGCGTCTGTTGCCTTTGCGTAAGCTGCGCCCATGTTGCGGACGAGTTCATCGAAGAATGCTGGAGATGTACGATCTAGAAGTTCAACAGAGAATGTCTGTTGTCCAGCGTACTTCTTTACATCCACAGACAAGAATGATGAGTTCTGATCTGTGTCTGAGAATGCTGCATTTTCAGCTGTTTGTGCAACTGTTGGCATTGCTGTGATCTTTGGAATCTCGAATGTCATACCTGCATCAGGAAGCACTCCGCGTGAGATTGCTTCGATTGATGGGCGGATTGTTGTTCCAAGTGGGTTGATGATTTCTTGCAATTGACGGGTTGGTACAAGACCAGCATTGTCTGATGTGTCATCTGCTGCACGTAGGTATTGACGAGCTGACTCATCACCTAGTGCTGCACGGATTGTGTTTTCTGCATACTTAGCAGCTGTGATTTCAATGCGTGGCTTTGTGTAAGCCATTGCTGTAACAGTAGGACGAGCAGCCTCGACAGCCGCAGCTTCTACTGATGGTGTTGCTTCGACTGCTGTGGTTTCTTCCACTACTGTCTCGCTTTCTTTTGGTTGGGTTTCGGTTACAGCTTCTTCTACCTTTTCGGCTTCTTCAGCTGCGATATCAGTAACTTGAGCAGACTTAAATGCTGGCTCTGTTACTAAACTGACTTCGACTAAGCGAGCAGCGGATACATAAGTCACGCCATCCTTAATCTTTGACTTGAGAACTTCTGCACCGATGCTGAGTCCGGACTGCAATCCTTCTTCTGCGAGGATGAGAGCTTCTGTGCCGCGTTGTGAACGACTGATAGAAAATACAGCGTCAATAGAGTTTTCTGACTCTGAGAAGCTGACGGCTCTTCCCAAAGGCTTCTTTGTGTCATGCTGACTTAATAATTTTATTGACTTGGCTTCTGGAATCTCGATTGATCCTGATTCAAAGATTACTTTGCCGTAATTGGTTGAACCTGCTTCTACATTCAATGGCACAATCTTGCCAGAGATGGTGCGGCTAGCCGCATCCGCTGTGAGTTCAGCCGTAAGGGTTACGATTTGTGTCATGCCATACCGTTGCTTCCGTTAGGTGATAGGTCTGTCATTTCCATCGCTTGCTCTGTTGTAACGAGTCCAAGTGATAGCAATTTTTCAATTACTGCAAGTTCTTGCAATGGGTCTGTGCGTAGGAAATTCTTATCGATGTCGAACTTGACCACATGACCACGAGGAGTAATATCATCCATTGATAAACGATCTTCAATAGCTGTAATAAATGGCTGTAGGGACAATGCCAAGAATTGCTTACGTTCGTCTTGGACATTTGCATAAGTCATTGAGTTATTCATATCTGCTGAAACATAATATGCAGGTACATTGCAAAGACGAGCAATTTCTGTAGCAAGATTTTGGATTGCTTCGTTGTACATCATTTCTTTTGGAGAATATGAAACTGGTGTGTATTCAAGCGTTGAAGTTAAGTACGCTGTTGAACGGTTATTGCGTGCGTTCTTCCATGCGTTCAGTAATCCTTGAACTTCTTTAGGGTCAAGGTCTGCACCGTTGTTTTTAATGTACCCAGTAGCCATTGGAGTTCCTGCTGCAATAGCAGCGGCTTTCTGAACATCGATGGCGGCACGGATTGTTTGCACACCGCTATTAAGGATTCCATCGCCTAATGATTGGAATGTAACTAGTGAACCTAATCCATCTTGTGGCAATGTAATGCCATCTACTGCATAGGACTTGACAAATGTATTTGTAGAATCAAGTGTTGCTGTTACGCGAGAGTTAGCAATCCATTCAAAACGTGATGGACGTCCATCTTCGTTGTAAACTTCGACAACCTTCCAAAAGGCTTGTCCGTAAAACAAAAGTGAATCAACAGTCCAAGCAATTGTTACTGATCGAGGCTGTGAATAAGAAGGCTGCTCCATCCATACAGGCGAGCCAAGTTCTTCATTTGTAGATTTTTTATAAAGCTCTAAAGGAATTGCACCGATTGTGCCAGCAAGTAAATTGCGGCAACGTTGTAATGCAGGAACTGAGATTGCTTCTGTTCGTGATACATAGGCATATTGAAACGGCATTGCATAAGGTGAATACTCACCTAAAACTTGAGGGGCGGACTGCGCTTCGAGGACTGGTTTAGTTTGTAATCCGAATGTTTGCAGTATGCGACCCATGTTTACATATTAGCACACTTTGTCTGATATTTGACAATTTTGACGTGTTGTGTCTAGGTGATGATTTGAGGCTTAGGGGCAGGAAGCATCAGCTTTGAAACAACCATTGCCAAGCCAATAGGTGCTGAGATGTCACCTGCTGACTTTCGCTTAATAATTCTCCAGGCTGAGTCATTGACCTTAGCTGCGCAGTTATTCATCTGTTGGATCAATTCTGCCTGTCCATTATGAACCACTCGATGATTTACCAAGCCTTCTAATAAGTCACCACAGGCTTTGTAGAACTGCTGACCTGAGACGTCCTCACACATAACACCAGCTTGAGTTAAACGTTCTGCAATCGTCTGTGTAGCGTATTTGTCAAAGCAGACTAATCGCGGTTTATAGATGTCGCACCAGGCTTTAATGCTGGCAGCCATCTTTAATTCATCGATTGCCATCTGAGAGCTATAAGTCTCTAGGATTCCGATACCAATTCGACCGTCTGACAATAATTGACCAGCGACTAGCGATCCATTGCGCCTTGACGGGCTGACATCGAAAGCAAAGACTGTATAAGCACCAACAGCCATCTCAAGAGTGTTATCTGATGTTTCTTCCAAAACTCCATGTGGCCAAGGCGATTGAAGACTGTCAATCCATTGGCACAACGTTTCTGTTCTTGTCTGCTCGATTGGGTTAGTCGCTATTGCTTCTTCAATCGATTCTTTTGTGATTATGTAGCCAAGCGCCGGATTGCTAGGTGCAACAGCGCTTTTCCAAAAGTAATCGCTAGTAATGTCAATCTTGCAATACTGAGGTGCGCTGTATTCATAGTAGCCAAAAGTCTCTGGCGGATAATCTTTTGCTCTTTCTACAAGCGAATTAAGCACGCTCGAAAAATGATCGCCAGCGTTGCTAGTTAAGAATGTCTGTGCATTGGCTCTCGCTCTTGTTACCGGTACTGCGGCTTTATAGCCATCTTCTGAGATTTCTCGAATTTCATCAATCCATAAGAAGTCTGCGGTTCGACCGCGTGGGCTAGATGAGTTATCTGAAATGACATCGAGGGTTGCGCCATTGAGTAGCTCTATTCGCTCACCACCGTTGGCGTAACGAATTGCCTTTGTCATTGCTTTAAGTTCAGGTGTTGATTCTATGATCCAGGCAATTTCTCGAAACAACATCAATGAAGTTGCGCGGTTGGCAGACATGATAATCAGCTTCTTCTCGCCACCATAGAACATGCCCCAGATAATTCGGACTCTGCCTAAATGAGACTTTCCGTTTTGCCGGCTGATTAACAGCAGGGCAGTTTTGATCCGGTATTGATTCTTCTTATTAACCATGAGCATCTGATTAAGGACAAATTTCTGATACGGCATCAGTTCATCCATTTTAAGACGCTTAATCATCTCTAGAACTTCACCGGCTCTAGATTTGCCCTTAAGAAGTGGACTGTGAACTCTCGGTTCGGTTGCCCCTCGCAGCGGCTGGACTCTTTTGGGTTTATCTGTCATTGAACTGGATTAGGTCGAATCTTAAAGGGACTATCTTGCATCGGTTCGGACTGCATCGGGGATATACGGGCAGA
>Ga0208147_1000374_pt1 | contig 15926 bp, 37 predicted proteins | sample DEB3_08_DNA_FD_184520 | JGI IMG/M metagenome (GOLD analysis project Ga0208147, IMG submission 184520) | Aqueous microbial communities from the Delaware River and Bay under freshwater to marine salinity gradient to study organic matter... | ecosystem: Environmental > Aquatic > Marine > Coastal ... | reverse complement strand
AGTACTGAAAACTGGCGGTGGGGTCGGAATTCGGCAACGGCGCACCCGCCCAAAAACCTGTACCGGAAGTGATACCGCCGGTGATATTCAAAGAATCAATGCTCGTAATACTTGTTGCGCCGCTAATAGTCGTCGCACCGCTAATGGTAGTTGTACCGCTGAGGGTAGTCGTGCCATTATTGGTAAAAGTGGCTTCCGGGCGCAGTTCTAACAACGTTCTCACATATACTGTCCAGAAGTAATTCGATTGTGCCATCGCGTACGTAATCAGGGCAACCGTTAATACTATTGCCCCTAAGACCGTAAATCGCTTTTTCATTTCCATTCCTCTTGTAATTTTAGAAAAGAACGTTTAGCCTCAACCCTGCCTGTGAGAAATTCTCGTTCCACATATATTCTACAAGCGGTTCGAGCCTCAACCCCTGGAAAGGGAACACCACGCCAAAGCCCGGCGCAAGGCTTCCCTGGGTAGTTTCATCTTCATATTCAAACGGTTCGCCGTTCCGCACTTCTTTTACTTTCAGCTTTACCGGGTAGATACCCGCCAGCGCGGAGACAAAGAAACTTCCGAAATACTTTCGCGCCCCGACAAACAGAACGGGGAAGTTGGTATATTCGATTGTGGTAAACACGCTATTGGCGGTATCCTCCACATTCTTTTCATCCCACAGCCCATAACTGAGCGAAAGGATGGTATGAACGCCGAACACGGGGACGTGCAAGGTAACATTGGGGGAATAACCGAAATTCACTCCCTCTTTAAATTCGCCGGTAGGGTAGCTGATTCCGCCGCCCACGCCAAAACCAAATTCCGGGCTTTGCGCATAAAGCGCAAAACACAGCAAAACGGATAACAGCAATTGCTTTATCATTTTGATTTTCCTTTCGGTTTTCTGGCATAATCTTCTAACTGCTGCAAGGTCATCGACTGCATGACCTGTTTAACCTTTTTGCTGGAAGGCTTGCCTTTCCTTTTTTTAGCAACATAAGCCATTGCCATTAAACGGCGCTGTTTTTCTGATACGGCAGGCATATTAATTCTCCGTCGGGTGATTCAATTCCGCCCACTTCTGGAGCCATTCTTTAAAACGCTCCATTACAAATTCTTCGTATTTGGCTTCACCGTAAACGTCTCTGATGTATTCCAGGAATTCCTTTATCAGTTCATCCAGATCGGTCATGCTAAAATCCTTTTAAAATACCGGGGAACGCCCGTCACGCTCCCCGGCTAACCCTTAACCACAAGGAGAAACCATGTTACCGGCAGAAGTTATGGAAAATTTTCACTGAAAAGCAATAAAAAAAACGGCTGCCTTGTTCAAGGGCAGCCGCATTCAGGAGAGAGGAGGGATGATGAGGAGGGTTATACTGTTCTATACTGTTCTATAAATGCAATGACTTCTTGCGCAGTCACATCTTCCCGGTTCGACCAGAATACCGGAATGTTGTTGATTCTGCATTCGCGCACAAGGCAAGGTGCGCCGTCGTGCCGGGTAGGTCTGATATATACATCTATTACCGGGAAAACCTGGTTCATGTTATACTTCCCATCGGTATAAATGAAATTTATGCCATACCCAGGCCAGCCGCAATTTTCTTTTGCATAATGCGCTTTGACCGCCTCATAAATATCCACTCCGTAAACCCACCGCTTGAATTTATTATTCGTGCCGTCGCCCATGCTGGCATAGAACAATACATTAAAGCCGTCATGGGGTATCTTTTCCACCGGGTTTTTATATTTTACCGGAACCGGGCAAATTATTATCCTGTCCTCAGGTATTCCGAACTTTACCAGATTGCGCACAAGCGGGGAGTCTTTGCTTTCCGCACAGGCAAAATGAACAAAGCGCCGCCAAAACAGCCGCCAGAATATCCGTCGTCCCCATATCCTGAACCGCCAAATAAACTTCCCCGGCGGAAGTTTCACCAGCGTCAACGCATCTGTGCCTACCCAATAAGAAGCAATCATTCGCCGTCTTTATAGCCGATTGCCAACGCTCCACAATAAAGTTTATCATCATCCTTAACAAAGGCATCGTAAAAATATTTGTCATGTGCAACCCGGATATTCGGATTTACATAACAACAGGCAAGCCCTAATTCAGTACAAATCATATAAATCGTCATAACCAGCACTCCGGCATCAATGTAGGGCATATAAAATACATTTTCTTTATAGGCAAAGCGATCTCCGAATAATAAAAAAATCTTCGCCGCCCGGTGAAGCCAGCCTACCCCGCCCACAAGCAGGCCGGATAACAACTGTTTGTCGTCCCTGGATTCAATTACTTTGATTTGGATTGCATGGCGATTGCAGCTTGAAGGAGCCAGACTTACCAAATCTAATATTTGCTGTATTTTTTCCGGCTCTACCGGTTTATCGCTAAATATTCTCTCCGAATACCGGAGTTTCATCAGTTCCAGCAATTGCAGTTTCTTGCGCTGCTGATGTGCTTTGTAACGTCCCTGGTAAATATCTATTATTTCAGGTTCAGGCTGTTTATCCAATCGACTATTTCCTCTATTTTGAAATCCTTTTCCCACACGTCGAATGCACGTTCGGGTATGTTGTTATAAGCACATTCCTTGCTTATGCGGTTGCGGTCGGAATGCTTGCACCGGTTGATTTTCACGTAGCAATCTATTGTCTTGTAGGTTTCCGGCATGTTCAGACTACTGTCGGCCACCACCCAATTCACATCCGGGCACAATACTCGCAACTGATCCAGGTATTCCTTGCCGTAAATCCAGTTGCGGTATTTCGTATTCGTGTAGCGTTCGGGGAGGTAGAAAAGGGCATTGAAGCCTTTATGTTTTATTCTTTTCACCTTGACCTTCTGCCATGGGACTTCCCTGAGTTCGATACGGTCTTTCCTGAATCCGAATTGCTCAAGATAGGGGCGCAGCTTTTCACTGTTGATAAAGGCGTATATGTGGTTGAGTTTCAGGAAGCGGCGAATATACCAGCGATAACAGGCGAGTTTTAACCTGCTGTATCCCGGAACATTGTTTTCATAAAGCCATAGCACGTCGGAGCCTTGAAAGTGAAGGTATATCCAAACTCCGTTCGCACCGAATACCCCGCTTACCAAAAACCTCGTAAGGCTTCTTTTCTTCATTTTTGAACATCCTTGAGTATTTCTGTCAGTACCGGCGATTTGCGGTGCAGGTAATCCATCTCCTGCCGCAAGATGTATTTGCTGTCAAAATACGCCACTATCACTATTACCGGGATTATCAGCAAGTACCACCAATGCCACCCGGCTTTGTCGATAAACAGATAGCCGACCATAAAAAAGTTAATGTATGAGATATAATTGCGCTGACGGTCAAGAATTACTTTTAACTTCCCAATGCTCATTCCCTGCCCTCAATTCAGGCATATCCGGCTTACCCGAAAATAGCTTGTTCTGTTTTGCCGGATATAGCACCAAATAAAAATTCCCGGCTCTGCACTGGAAATCAGCAAGCGTGAATTGATAGACGGGAACAGGTAAGCATTGCGCCCTGCCACAACAAAAAGGTTCATCCCGTCTAATTTCCCGCCAATGAGTTCTATTGTTTCCATTATACAGCCTTCCCGCCGTGCCGGTATCCCCGGCCTTTATTCTTTTCTAATTTCTGGCGCACCGCTTCTTCAATGTCTATTCCCATTCCGCCGGTCAAATCTAAAATGCGAATGATTGCGTCGGCCAATTCCTCTTTGAAATTGTCAATATCCCTGTGGCGCACAGCTTCCAGGGCTTCACTGATTTCGGAATGAATTAAGGCCAGTATGCAACCAACCCGGTTTACATCATCCCAGGTTGCCGGGGTCGCAACATTCCAACCGTTCGCCTTGTTTATTTCAACAATCTCTTTTGCCAAATCGTTCATTGTTTCCTCGAAATCCAACAGTCTTTGTTTATTTTTATCAGTTTCCCGCCAATCCTGATCACTGCGACCAGGATACATATCAAGACGATCAAGATACTACACAGTAAAACAGCCAACCACAAGACACCCTCATTTCACCCCGGTTTTTTCTTTACCGTTCTTTTGCGTTTCCCGAATGCCTTTTCCCAATTCTTTGCAAACCGTTTCGCCGTTACCTTCATCGGGCGGCGCTTGCTGCCTTTACCGTTCACTGTCATTGTCTCCGTTAAGAACCTTGCACAATTCTTTTGCCATATTAATAGCAAGCTCTTTTTTTTCTGGTGTCATAGGATTAATATGGTTGCAACCCAAATTCGTACCAAAAAGGATTATCTTGTGCTCACATCCCCAACCCCACGATTTCAAGCCCATGGAATAGTCTTTCCTCACCACCGACAGTTCATAACTGCCATTCCAGTCACCCTTAAACAAAACCTTCCAATGACGCTTTGAGCCTTTGCCGTTCATGGTTTTTTCTCATACACTGTCAAGGTTTGCCTCCGACTTCCAGCGTTTCGGAAACGATATATCCTTATACCCCCAAATATTGAGTTGCCCGGATTTGCTTGCCGCGCCGGATATAGCCGTCGAACGCGGCGCTTTTCCAGTCGCCGTAAGTCTTTGCAGCATCAACGGGCATACCCCCTACAATCGCCTGAGTCACCCCACCTGACCGGAGGGAGTGGCAGCCGATCTTTGCCGGATTCAACCCTGCCAGCAATGCGTATTTTTTTAGAATTTTCAGGATTCCGTCATAACTGATGGAGCCGTTTACGTTGCCATGCCGGTCAACCGACCGGAACACACACCCCGATTGAATACCGGCCATCGCCAGCCATTGCTTCAAATTCTCTACCGGGCAGGTTTCGGTATTCTTGCCATACTCTATGATGATTTCACGGCCTTTCCGTGCCTGATCCTGTTTTTCCTTGCGCACCTTCACAGAAAGCCCGTCGCGTAAAAAAGCAATATCTTCAAATTTCAGGTTGTGCAGGTTTTCCGCCCGCAACCAGGTCGTAAAAGCGAACAGAATCATTGCCCGGTCACGCGCTCCCTTGATTCCTTCCGGCGTAAGCGCCAGGATTCTTTTCACATCATCCAGCAAAAGCGCCTGCTTCTGTTCTACCTTTGCGCCGACTTTGCGCTTGACGCTCTCCTTGTAGTCTTTTACAGTCTGGTCGATAGGGGAGGGGTGGCATTTTACAGCATGAATAACGTTGATCGCCGCCACGCGCCGCTTTATGGTACTCCATCGTGCATGACGGGCAAGAAAAGTGAGATACAACACTACCGTTTCCGGGGCGGCAGGCAAAAACTCTAAATCGTTATCCCGGCAGAACTGCGCGAAATCCCGGAAATCCGATTGGTAAGCCCGCCGGGTATTTGCGGCAAAACGCCCATGCGCAATCTCCCGCGCTTCCGCCAATAACAACGGATCGACTTTGGCAACGTTGCTATTCTTGACAGCTATCTTCATAATTCCCCATCCATTCTATCAATAAATTTTCTCAATTCATCAATGTTCTTTGCAATGAAGTCATCAATCAACGCCAGAACCGGCGCAGAAGCGCCCTTCCCAAGTAACACCTGCGACACCATCTGTCTGGAAGGGCTTCCCTCACCGGCAAATCGTTCATAACTGGTTTCCTTGAAGCAAATCAAAATGTCGAATATTCTCTTACGATCTTCCATTTTTCTCTCTCACTTTACGGGGTAAATATAATATCCCCAAATATACTTTGTCAAGTCTTTTCTTATTGGGTGATAATGGGAAAAAAGAATAAATCTGACTAAAAAATCTCAAAAATCAAGCCTATAGCCTTGATAATTTATTTTTTTTGGCACGAAACATAAAAATCAAGCCTATAGCCTTGATTTTTTACGGGTGTGCAAACTTTGCGCTTGACTTCACCCCATTCGTATAACATTTTCTGAGAACTGAGCCGTAGAGGGAAAACGAAAACGATAGGTTACATGAGCGCTTTATCGCAATCATCCATCGTCAAAGCAAGGCAAATCCTCCAACTCACTCAACTCGTCTCGCAATGGGAAACCGACTTCATCCGCAACTGCCTCAAATTTCCCAACCGCCTCTCTAAAAAACAACTCTCCCGCCTCGAATTTATTATCTCCAAATACCATCACCCCTCAACAAACAACTCACCCCTCAAACGCACCGATACCATCAAACTACGCTTCTCTAAAAAAGAAATCGTCTCCGGTAAAGCCCTCCGATTCTTCCCACTGAAAAAAAATCGCCCCTGATCTACCTATATGTAAAATAGTGCCGGGGGATGATCCATTAACGCACGTATCCGCATCCGCATTGCGCGGGGCGCGTTTTCCTTCCTGGGGCGGGTCGCGTGACACACACGGGGTCGCGTGTAGCAAAACAACGACAAGCGCAAGGCATCCGGGCGCAAGTGCGCACCGCAGCACCGCAGCGACGACGCGCCCGGATCGCCCAGCATCCCTGCCGTTTTTGCGGTGGCTTTTCGCGGCTGGTTCTTGATAACCGCCCTTATCAATACCCAGAAAATCTACTTTTCGGAAGTGGCATTTTGGGGGATTCGGGCCAGCGCCGCTGCAAGTTCGCCGGTAGCTTGAAGATTGTTAACGTTGATTTGCAGGGCTATTTCTGGATTGCGCCCATAAATGTCTTTTCGGTGGGCTTCGAGCATTAAGCGCCTATCGTTAAAGCCTCGCGCGTCGGGGCGTAGTGCAACGGTTATACTTGCCTCCTCTACCGTATCAAGATAGGCATCTTTGACTTGCTGAAACGCAGCGGCGAAATCTGAATCAGTTTGCAACAATTGATAAATGTTAACTCTATGAATTCCTACGACTTGCGCCGCTTTAGTGAAGTTAAAATGTTTCGCAAACTCTTGCAAGAATTGTTTGCGCTTTGCCGGTGTAAATTTGGCGCGTGAAGGTCGTTTGAGCGCCTTGCCTACATCGACACTAATGTCGCAAGTGGCAATTTCTGTTGATTTGTGAGGCATTTTCCGCTCTTTTTTCTAAAAATTCGCCAATTTTCAGGCATTTTGCAAGCGTTTTTTCACGTTCACCCTTTCCCCGCCTTAGTAAACGAATTGTTACATTTCTGTTACATTTTTTCTCTGGAAGTGGCTTCAAATCGACATTCCTGATTTTTTCTGTTTGTTCACCTATTGACAAACGCGATAAATGTATTATATTACCGGTGGATTTTGAATTGAGCGCAACCCGATAACGCGCTATACCTGAAAGCGGCTTGTGCGGCGTGAGTAGGGCAAACGATCATTGAAATCGCAATTTGCGGCGTGACTTGACAAGCGTGTGTTGTCCGTTATCCTTGCGGGGATTGGTTACGGTCTGCATGTCCTTAGATGCCCCTCGCTTTAGGCGTGCGCTTCGATGCGGAAGGGGCGCTATTCAACCCTTAACCTTATAGGAGATATTATGAATCGCAAATATCGTCGGGCATTCGCTGCCTATCATCGGGCATTAATCGCCGGTAGTTTGTCGGCTTTGTGGCTCTATCGGAAAGCACACTACATTGCAAAGCGGCATTATACCCGCTTATATGCTATTGACAATCCCGCTTTTGAAGGATATACGCCGTTTGGCGATGAATAATCCCCCTCCCTGCCCGGCAGCAGTACGGCCGTGAATCAAATTCAGGCAGGGAGCTAACCAATTCACTAATCTATCACTATTATTTGGAGGTATTAACAATGGCAAAATTAGAAATCCGGGAGGAATACTCCCACGACACCCGCGAAGGATGGGCATGTGTAAGCTGGTGGCTTGGCGACGTATTGGTTGCCGAAAATGACGGCTCACATACGACGATTCACGCGCCGGAGTACAAAGAGGCGATTGAAGAATATTGGGAAGAAAACGGAAAATCTGATCCCGATTGGGAAGCTTACGATGATGCGCTATTGATTGACCAGGCAGCCCAAATCAGGGAAGATCATGGTGACGATTGGGTGATATTGCATAACGGATACGAGCAAGAAACATCCCGAGGATTTGCAAACACTTACAGCATCGACGATGCCGAAGAAGGCGATACATCCACTCATGGATGGTTTGAAGCTGAGCAGGTCAAAGATATTGGCGAAGAGTTTAATGCCGAGTTGGTGGCCTGGGCAACCGCAAAGGGATTGGATACCGTTAAGTATTGGTTTTAACCCGTCTAAGCGGGTCTAAACAGGTTTTAGGCTTAGAGCGGCCTCCCTTAACCGGGAGGCGTAACACTTAACCGATGGAGGTATTAACAATGGTAACTTTGATTTTTTTGGATAATGGTAGTTGTGTAAAAGTCAGATGCAGCATTGAAGACGCCGCTTATCTCGTGTCAATTTGCTCAAATATCCCTGCGGAATTGATCGACATTGTTTTTGAGGTGCAACCATGAATAATTTTTATCGCTGCCTCGATTGTCTAACCGTTTTTACAACGGAAACAAAAGAAACAAATCCCCTTTGCGGTATTTGCCAGGGTAAAACCGAGTACTTAGGGGAAGTGAATGGCGGGAAATTGTATAAATACCATTATGAAACCCCTTGTGATGGCCGTTGTACTCACGCAACCGGCCCCGAATGTGAGTGTTCTTGCGGAGGCGCAAATCACGGAAGCGGTAAACTTGTAAAAGTGGCAACGGTGAATAATATCCCGGTGCTGCAAGCGGAAAATCCTAAAGCCTTGGAAATTGCAACGGAATATCGAAAATTGGTTGAATCTGTGCGTAATGCTATTCACGCCCTGCCGTTTTACGAAGATTTCCGCCGCGGGAATTATATAAAAGATAAAGCGGCATGGTGGAAAATTGAATCTTCCCGGCGCAAATTGTCAAAAGCGGCCAGTTACAAAACGCATTCCCGGCGTATGAAAGAACTCAATAAAATTCTTGGGGAGGTGCAACCATGACAATGGCCGAAAAGATAAACGATCATCTTAAACAAGGCGGAGTTGTGCAAATCACCACTTATCTAAAATCCGTTCTCTACCGCTCTAAACATGCCGGAATGTTTTTCATGCATGGTGAAAATCTGCATGTGAAAAACGGTAAATCCGATTGGTGTTTATCGCATGGCGAACGGGTTTTAGTCGGAATCAAATTTGGCCGGGAGGTAAAAAAATGAGCAGCAAAAACAAACTCCTCATCGCAAGCAAATTTAATTAACCCACTGCCCGGCCAGTGCGCCGGGCTTAACTTAATTTAACGGAGGTGTTTATCATGTCAGTTCGCAATATCGGAAGCAATCAGACAGAAGTTGAAACCAAAAAAGGCCGGATTCTGGTTTCCTATTCAACGCCGGTTGCCGCCTGGATCAATGGCCGGGCATATCGCACCGATAAAAAGTGGAGCAAAACCACTTCCAAGCATATTAACGCCTGGCTTGCTGACGCAAAAGCGGAAGAAAAACCGCAATCGTTCTTTGATAATCTTTTATAACTCTGTGGCAGGGGCAACCCTGCCGGGGATAATGCGCTTGCATTAAGAGTTGAAAATCCCTAAAAAGCAAGCGCAATAAATCAATTTTGGAGGTATTGTCATGGCTGATTACAATGGTTGGAAAAATTATCAAACCTGGAACGTTGCGCTCTGGATAGGCAACGATGAAGGGATTTATTTTTCGGCAAAGGATTTTATGAGCTCTTATAAGGGCAAAGCACCCTACGCCGCTTTTGTTAAATGGGCAGATTTAAACGGCGAAAAAACACCCGATGGAATAAAGTGGAATGGTTCCCGCCTCGATTATCGCGCACTTAATGAAATGATGCGCGAATTATAACTCTGTGGCCTCCCTCACCGGAGGCCGGGGGCAACCCGCCTGAAATAAGAGTTGAAAGCCCCGAAAAAACAGGCGGGGAAAAACTAAATGGAGGTATTGAGAAATGTATAAAACCCGAAAAGTAAATGGTAAATGGCAAATTGCCCGCCCGTCAACAATGAAACAAGAGTACCATGGCAACGGGGAAAACGCCTGGAACGGCCATACTGACAATATCAATGGTCATATGGAATATGTATATAAAACCAGTACGCGGGCTTTGCCCGTTTCGCACTATATTTTGGCAGATGAAGAATTTACCGAAGAACAAGCGCGTGATGCAATCGAAGAAAGTACCGATTGCCAAGTTGAATTCGTGGAATTTGACCGGGCAGTTGCTGAATTCTACGGTTTTAATTATTGCGCAATTTTCCATGCAACGGAGGTAGAATGATGACCCGCAAAGAATTAAATGGAATGTTGGTGCAGGCAACAATTGAGCACGAAAAACATTACGCCGCCTGGTTCTGCGGCGATAACCCAACCCCGGAAACGCTCAAAAAGCTATCGCAGGCGCAAGAGAATCTCCAGGCAATCCGGGAGAAAATCAGACAACTATCAAAACAGGAGGCAAAAAATGCCTGAATCTAAAACTATCCACATCGGCAGGCAGTTGCTTGCCGATTTCAACGCCGCCGTAGGGGATAACGAATCGGCAAATGCAGTGATCCGCCGGTTTATGCGGCACTATGTGAACCCCGAAACCCGCGCGAAACTGCTAACCGTTTTTTGGGAGGCGGAAAAACCAAAAACGGAAAGTGAGGCGGAATAACGGCCTGGGCATAACCCGTGCAGAACATGCTATTTAGCATTATATTTATAGTGAAAGTTAAATGAAAAAGGAGAAAGAAATGGAAAAATTCTGGAAAGAAGTTACAAACGAAAGCAGAAGTATTAATACAGTACCGCAAGGCGCAATTTGCCGACGCCGCCCTAATGGGATTGAGCTTCGATACGCGCTCCCGACAACCCCGGAAGAAATTAATCCGAAATACTTGCCGGATGGTCCCGACGATGATGGAGATATTTTCCTGGTACTAATCGAAGAAAATACTTCCAAGACGCAGGATGATATTGACATCGCGGAATATAGAGTGTACGACGGGCACTTGCTCCGAGTGCTCGATAAGCAAAACCACAAAAACTATTTATAGGAGGTTGAGATGCAAGACGGTAATATCTACACTACTGAGCAATTGAAAAAGGGTGAAGGGCTTTACGCCGACCGCCCCACCCAAATTGCCAGCTACGATGGTGGCAAAACATGGTACACCGCCAGCCTTTCCGAAGGATTTCGGGGAAACCCGACTCATCAATATACAATTCCCGCGGGGGGCACGTGGAAAGATCGGCAATAAAGCCCAAACTTTGGCGCGGGGCGGATGTCAAAGCCCTGCGCCTTAAATACAACCTTTCTCAAAACCAATTTGAGATGATAACCGGAATAGGCCAGAGCCGGATCAGCGATTGGGAAAACGGGATTCGGAAGCCCGGCAATCTGGCCTGCTGGGCGCTGGATATGATAGAAATTAAATTGGCTGAACACTTTGAAACGCAAGCCTAACAATCGGATAGTTGCCCAAAAAACACAATCCCCGGTTCTAACTGAGCCGGGGATTTTTTATTGCCAATAATATCAATAAGTTAGATAGGATCGTGGCTTATAGGGCATTTAAAGCCCTCGTTTTTTCAAAAAATCCTTATTTTGCAACACTTTTCAAAATATCCAGTTCTCCCGCACTACCCATTAACTACTTGCGTTCAACCTACCCCCCAAAGCTACCCGAATTTGATAGGTTTAACCAAAACCCCGGATTGCATTTTCACTTTACCACCAATTGCACTAAAAACAAAACCACCCCTACCACTATTCCCCCGATAATCGTATAGCGGAGCCTTATTGCTTCCCGCTTGTTCTCCGCTATTGCTTCCCGGCGCTCCCGCTCCGCTTCTTCCAAGTCCTCAACTCGCCCCAATAACCCCTTTTTGCCGTTCGTCAATTTCCCGGCGACGACCTCATATAGTTTCTCAATCGCAGCTTGGTTCTTCTGGATTTGGCGCTGATTCTCTTCGATCTGGCGCTGGTTTGCGATTGCTAATTTTTCGATTGCGGCGAGCGAGCCGAGCCGTTGCTTGGCATCCTTAATGTAATCCACAATTGTTTTAACGTCCGTGTGCGTAAATTCCGGCATCGCCAATTACCTTAATCTTTTCCCATTTCGCCGCCAGCTCTTTCTCCCGGCGCAGAATCGACCGGCACACCGAACATAGTTCAGTATGCCGGGTAAATATGCTTTGGCGGCATACTTTACACCGCCGGAGGCGTTTTTTCTTCTGGCTCATTGGTTGCCTCTGGTGCAGAATAAATCCATTTGTTTAATCCGGGGATTTTCCTGGCAAGATGAAACGCTCCAACGGATGCAAGGGTATTTTTGAAAATTTCATTTCCGATAACTTGCCACCCTTCATTGAAGTTGATGATAAAAATCTGCGCCATTGCCGTTAAACCCGCCACCAAACCAAAATAAACCAATGAATGGAATTTGGTATTGGCTTTGATAGCTTGAACAATCAAAACGACAATAACAATCGTCGCGGCGTTTTTGATTCCGAATGCTTCAAAGAATTCCATTTCGACCTCACAAGGCTTTAATGCGGTGCGGCCCCAGGTTGGCTACGCCGGATTTCTTGATGTTATATGTCAATCGCCCCTTTAGCAACTGCCATCCGCCGAAAGGCAGGCCGACCAGCCATAGAACGGTGGCAATGAATGATTGTAAATCCATCGGAAAATCCGGGCGCTCGTTGGTAATTGCCGTATAGAGCAAGGGCAATAATGCGCTCAGAATTGCGAACATAATCTCTTTCAGTGTCATTTCACTTTACTCCTTTTTTGCTTCGTTCATGGATTAATGGCGGCAATCCTTCTTGCGCCGCCGCCCAATTTATTCTTATTCTTGCTACTTCCTCAACCGCTTCTTTTAGTTTTCTGGTTAGGGTATCAATCTGAAATTGACGTGCCCCTAATTCCTGCCGCAATTCAAAATTATCCGCTTCAAGTTCTTTTATCCGGGCTTTTTGCCGCTCAAAAAGTTCTTTTAATTTGTCGGCGGCATCTTTGTTTAAGGCCATTATATCAAATACCAGATTGTGATTGCGATGAGTGCGATAATCATCAATCCATTGATAAACCACATAATTTCCCACTGCTTCATACGCAAATCCCTTTTGCTGTAAAGAATATACGGCTTGTTTTTTGTGAAAAGCAAGAAAAATGCGCCCGGCGGAAGGGGAACCGGGCGCAACACTCTGGAGGTATTATGAATGATGAAGAACTGCACCACCAATGTAATCAATCCGGCGCTATTTGTCAATAAAAATCCCCCGCCAAAATTCCTGTATCCGAAGTGAAAAAGGCGGGGGATTGACTTTTAGACTCATCGAACGCGAATAAAACGGCTAAAATGATAATTCTTGTTCCTCCTGGTTAGGGTTTGCGCCCCGCGGGACGCGGTTAAAAATCAAATTTTATCTGTTCAATTTCTCTCTTTTCATCAAACAGCGGCAGGCTGCGCCAGTTTTCCAGACGTTTTTTTGCCGCTTCGTAGTAATCTTTGTCTATCTCCCATGCCACATATTCAAAGCCCAGGGCTTCAAAAGCTATCAAACTGCTGGCGCTGCCAACATGGGTGTCAACTAAAATATCGCCGGGTTTGGCGTAGTTTTCCAATAGCCATTGATAAAGCGCAATCGGTTTTTGACAAGGATGGGTTCTATTCTTATTATCAAGAGCCAAATCATAACGATAATAACGGATTTTGTGCTTGAATGATGTATAAGCTATCTCTCCGTTTGAATAATTTGGTGCGCCCATATTTTTAAACCAAAAAATTAATGATTCAGATGAACCAAGATATTCTGTATAGAAATTCCATCCCCAAATAATCTGATTTCTTGATATTCTTTTCAGTTCAAGAAAATATGATTTATCTGGCGTTGCACTATTCCAATTCCGTTCGTTTTGGCGAAGTGATTTTATTTTAGGTTGTGCGGTTGTATCTCCACCATTCCAAAATGCTCCAATACCATACGGCGGGTCAACAATCGCCAAATCAAAAAACTTGTCGGGGTATTCGGCCATGCCTTCCATACAATTCCGGTTTTCAAATAGTCTTAGCATCCCCATTTTCCCTGATTTTCGCCGTTTGCTCACTCTGCTCCCCTTTGAATCTCTCCTGAGTCATCGCCCATTTCTTCGCCGGGTCATCTTCCAGGCGAATTGCCGCCCGATCCGGCGCAATAGGAGCAACACAGAGCTGGCCACCGCAATTGGGGCATTTCCCCCCGCTTTGAGCGTAATCAACATAATACATCTTGATTAAACTCATCCCCCCATTGCAGGAGAAACAAAAGAATATTTCCTTCGCGTGATAAGTCTGCATGAAATCCCTTTCATTTTCCCGCCAAAATCATTAGCAAGCATCCCACAATAAAAAATACAAGCAAAATCACAATACCTATCCCAATACCGGTCATCACTCCCCCTCTTTCTTTTCCTCTTCCCCCTGCCCATCGATGTTTTCTTCCCGGAGCGTTCCGGGCTTCCCACAGTTCGGGCAGTTCGGGGATGTTCCTAACCCGCCGCAGCAAGGGTAATAATATTCGTTTTTCATCTGATAAGCCTCCTATATTTTCGTCTTGTTGCCCTGATTCTTTTGCTTATCGCCCGCCTATGCGCTTCCAGGTTTTCACCCTCGAGCGCATACTCATAATGCTGCAATAAGCGATAATATTTGACCTCATCGGCCAATAGCCTTTTGAGCGTTTCAAACTTCATGGCTTAATTTCCTCGTAAACCCATTCCCGATTTTCCCACTGAACAGCAATAAAGTTAAACCAGGGGAACATCCTTGCTGCAACCTTGATTTTTACACGCGCATCTTCACGCCAGAATCCCTTGACCTCAAAAAACACAAAACGGTCTTTATAGATCACAAAAAAATCCGGCGTATAGCTGGTGTTATTGGCAAGGATAAGGCGCACGGCCTCAAATCGCCAATCGACAATTGATTTTTCGAGTTTCTTAGTCTGTAAAAACTCAGCAAATCGGGCTTCGGTTTTATTCATTTGTGGTTCAACAAAAATAGGTTTCATCACTGCCTCTCAAAATGGCACATCATTCAATACCGGCTTAATTACCGCCGGTTTCTGTTGTTCGGTTTTCAAGATTTCCTCAATTAGCTGCATCATCCAGGCTCTAATCTCCTCTCGTTTCGTATCTGCGACATTCTCTCCCATAACATGAGCCAAATACTCCCCGCTCCATCCGGTTTTTTTCCACAATTCCCGGATATTCCCGGCAAATACCGCCGGGTCTTTAGGTCTGTTTTTACGGGCCTCAAATCCGGCCATAATGATTGCCAGAAAAAGCGCCCCAACCGGGGTCTTGGAAATTTCTTCCGGTTCCGCCGGGCGGGTTTCTTCGCGGCGCTTGATATTGTGATAAAACTGTTCAAAGATATTCGGAGAGGGGATATTGCGACGTTTAATATATTCATCAAGATACCCGCCGGTATAGGCCAATTGAACGGCCTCATTAACTTGAGTATAGTCACGGTAAAGCATTACCGCCTTATATGCGGCAAGTTGGTCATCATTCATTTCGCAATTACAATAATTTTTGATTTGCAATACAATCCGGCCAAATTCTTCATTTTGCATTTTCTGTTTCTCCTAATACTCTTTTGACCTGTTCCATTGTTTCGCGTTCCCGGCGTTGCTGAAAAGTCTCTTTACCGTTATCGGAAGATTCAGTATATTCTAACCAATCCCGCCAGTTATTGAACCAGGTAGAACCGTTTTGAACAAATCCCCGCTTGAAACGATCACAAGTTTTGTATTTTTCTAAAGCGGTTTTAAGGTCTGTGTAATCCTTTTCGTTTTTGACCGTTGCCCTATAATGTCGATAAGCATTCTTTTTCCCAACCTTCATTTGAGAGGGCAGGATTTCCCAAAATGCTTCAAAATTCTTGGAATATTCAACACGCGCGGTCGGATTCGGTTTTTCAGAATCCGACAATATGTTTTTAGTGGTTTCGTGATATAGTGGTATAGTGATTGTATTTGTGCCCTCAGTGTGCCCTCGGTTCGCCCTCAGTTCGCCCTCGGTTCGCCCTTTGCTGT
>Ga0208147_1000373_pt1 | contig 15929 bp, 30 predicted proteins | sample DEB3_08_DNA_FD_184520 | JGI IMG/M metagenome (GOLD analysis project Ga0208147, IMG submission 184520) | Aqueous microbial communities from the Delaware River and Bay under freshwater to marine salinity gradient to study organic matter... | ecosystem: Environmental > Aquatic > Marine > Coastal ... | reverse complement strand
TAATGCACTCAATGTCGCGCACGCTGTAACAAAAAACTCTAACGCTCCTAATCAAAGCTTAGACGTTGCGGGGGCTTTCCCTTTTATTCCTGCCGCTGTCGCAGGTGATCCTATGAATATGTGGTCGCCTAACCCTGCAGATATTAAGACTAAGCCTGTAATCAGGCTCTATCATAATATCTGCTATTCCGCCGTTGTTCCCGCTAAGAATATAACCAACATCGGCGGGGCTATGTTAGGCGTTGTCGATCAATTGGAAAGTTCAGGCTTTAGAACTGAGATAGTTGCCTATTGGGGAAGCTACGAGGCTTTGATTACGGTTCTGCTCAAAGAAGCTTCCGAGCCTCTTAATCTCGACGCTCTAGCCTTCCCTATGGCGCACCCTGCCATGCTCAGGCGTATTAACTTCTTTATTCGGGAAAGTGAGCCCACCTTGCCTTGGGAAGGAGTTGGTATGGGCTACCCCAAGACCATTGAGCCTGAATTTGTATTGCCTAATTCCGTTGTGATCCCCGCCAACATCGGTGGGAATGAGGGTGCAACGGTAGAGGGTGCGGTTGCGTATATCCAAAGGCTTGTGAAGGCTTCCCCTTGGGGGGATGCTATCACGTTTGAATAAGGATTAAATCTATGGAAAATTTAGTGGAAATTTGGATTTATCGCCCAAGGGATTGCACCTGGGTAAGGGCTTGGGTAACGCTCAAAGAAGCCTTGCTTATGCAAAGCCCTGGCTTAGTTCCGCCCCCAGGGCATCATAAGGAAAGCTAAGAAAAGCCTATTAGAAAGCCTAGAAAGGGCTTTCAGTAGGTTTGCCCTATGCGACCTAGCCAAAATTATTTAATGCCTTTGGTGACGCTCTAATGAGTTTTTAAAGCTATATCGGATTGATATACGCTAGAGCGTATAAATTTATGAATTGTCTAAAATTTTATCTAATAAAAATTAATTAATATGTGAGTCGAATTTAATTAAACAAATTTGTTTTGTCCTTATTCAATGGTCGAGCTAGAAATAACCACTTATTAGAGGAGTTTCCAAATGCGTGAACGGTATTGGGTCTTTGGGGGTGTTGATGTACCTGGGCGTAGCATGGTCAAGGGAGGCTTTAGAGATTTCCAATTTGACTTTGCTAAGCTGGAACAGGCTAAGGCATATGCGGAGGCATGGGGAAGACAGCCTTATAGCTGGACGCAAGTGGTAGACACTCACGAGGGCAAGCTATTAGAGGAGTATGAAGGGCTTTACGAATAAGAAATAAAATTACAAACTTTTCCGCTTGCAATGTTCGATGGGGTAGCTTAAGTTTCTAGTCAGCCAGGGGGGACTATCCAGACGAACGGAGAAATCCAATGGCCCGCTACAAAATGTCTAACATCAACTCTGACAACTCAACGTCAACTCGAAAGGTCACACAAATGCAGAAATCTCTTTTCCTCGCGTGCGTCACTACCGCCAACGATGTCTTCTACCGCGTGTCTACCGCTGACGGTCGCGTTTCTACCCTCAAGGGTAACAAGCGTGATATTCTCAAACAGGCTAAGGAATGGGCTCCCGAGGCTCCCGTCATTGCCGCCATGGATGACAAGGGCAACCTCACCATCGGCTGATTAGTTGCGCTTAATTTTGGGGAGGGATAATAAAAATCTCTCCCCTTAATTAAGCCTAACAAAAGGTGATAAAATGCTTGTGATTTTTACCAAGGATATGCCTAACGGCTCAGATTATCATGTTCCCTTTAATATTTGGGATAAGAGATTTAATCAGCTTGCTCAACATTCTGAGGGATTAGTTGTACAGGCGGATGGGCACGAGCTTGAAGTCATAGAGAAAGTATTTCCTTTATGGGTTCCTACTGGTGTGCGTGTTGCTGTTTTCCATGGGGATATTGCGCGCGCAATTTTGAGCAACATTGGCAGGGCACGCTAGACCCTTATCGTAGCTTCTAGATATCTCTAGGGGCTTTATAAGGGCCAGGGTGGTTCTTAATTCGGGAATGGTCCCGATTAAATAGGGAGGATTAAATGCTCGTCACTTATGACTATAAGATGAACGGCGTTTGGTATTCTGTGCAGAACGAAAAGGAACTGAGCAACGTGCTCGCTAATCCTGCCATTCCGCTTAGGGTTACGATTATCACCGAGTTTGGTATCGTTGTGATGGAGTGCTAGAACTAATTAAATGGTCGAAACACTAGGGGGATTAATTTCCCCCTTTTTCTTTAGGAGAAAATAAATGCCCTATAAGAATACTTGGTGTCCTGAAACACAAGCTATTAGTGGGCTTGAAGCTGCTCAGGCTTTAGTTATTAATGCTAAGACTTCGGAAGAAAGCGATGCTATATATTGTGAAGAATTAAATAAACTTATTGATGAGTTTATGATGTCTTCTGAGAGGCTAATTAACAAGTATAAAGAGAAGGTTTAATTATGCAAGGACAATGGCAGTACTATAACAACACTTATCATGAGTGGGTTAATGTAAAGCATCCCTCCGCTAAATGGTACGCAAAAATTCTTAAGAGGGATTATGGGTATCTTGTTAGGCAAGTGTACGTAGGCTAAACAAAAATTTACGAAAAACATCAAAAATACCGCTTGCAACCGGCCTCAATCCAGATTACCTTTCACTTGTCGGCAGGGGAAACCTAGATCACTAAGAAGCGACACAAGAGCCTTCAAGGTGATCTAGGTTCTGCCAAGATAGAATAAATTAATGGGTATGTAAGGAAGGCACTAACTAGTTAATCAGGAACCTTACAACCTTTGAGGGCTCTAGTGAACTCTCGGTCATAAATACTAAGCCGGCCACTTAGACGGCTCTATAAATCACTAAGCAAGAGGCGAGCTAGGTTCTCTTTAAACTCTCTAGCCAATATCCCGAGTAAGGTGGGCGAATACCTTAAGGGGCCTTTCCTGTAGAAGTACAGGCATCTAGTCCGGTAATAGGCTAGGTTTAAAATAGGTGGGTTGGCGAGAGATTGCCGTTGCCTGGATCAGCAAAAACAAATTCGTTTGTTTATTTAATATGGTAAGGTTTTACATTGCGACTAGATTAACACCTAGTAGATGGGAAACCGCGATGCATAGCGGGGCGGGGCTTGCATCATTTAATCCTTAATGAAACCTATCAGGGTATAGACTACGCCTAGCCACATTTTAGTAGACTTATTTTAGTCAATACTAGGTATGACAGAAATGCTCTGATAGGTTTCATTAAGGGTTAATTAAATTACGTATAGCATTTGTATAGGATTACATATCCTTAGTGGTTAATTAATTAACCCTTAACCTACCCCTTGAGGCTGTCCCTACTATGTGACGGTTCCCGCTTAAAAGACTGTTGTGCTATTCAATGCAGCTTTCTCTGTAATAGGTTTAAGCCCGATTGAGATAGCAAAAAGCGACAGGAATAGGGAGATAATTTTAAATTACTTACAGGAGAATGTTATGCAGGTAATCACTAAAGAAGTCGAGAACGAGGGGCTTAAGGCTCTCTTAGGGAAGAATGTAACCATTTTCTGTAATGTGTATATCTATGCCGGAAAGCTTGTCGGCATTAACGATACTTGCATCAAGCTTTCCGAAGCCAGAATTGTCTATGAGACCGGAGAGCTTACGAGTAAGACTTTTAAAGATGCTCAGAGGCTTCCTAACGATTGGTATGTTCAGCTTTCAAGCGTGGAAAGCTTCGGCATTCTGAAGTAAGGAAATCCTCGATGATTTCTAAACGTAACAAATATCGATCTGGGTCTTGGTCTGGGTCTGGGTCTGGGTCTGGGTCTGGGTCTAGGTCGTGGTCTGTGTCTAGGTCGTGGTCTGTGTCTGGGTCTGGGTCTGTGTCTGGGTCTGGGTCTGGGTCTGGGTCTGGGTCGTGGTCTGGGTCTGGGTCTTGGTCGTGGTCGTGGTCTGGGTCTAGGTCGTGGTCTAGGTCTGGGTCTGGGTCTTGGTCTAGGTCTTGGTCTAGGTCTTGTTAGATTTACCAGTGGTAAAGGTGTTGAGTGCAAGGTTTAGTCACCTTGTAGGAGCCTTTCGAGGGAGCCTAGCTATCTCCCGAAGTGGTCCCTAAAGACTATAGGGATGCAGCCACATACTTGTTCAGGAAGCCCTTGTGGAACTTAAACTATAGGGCAAGGTTGCAATTGAAATATGTTGCGAATGTATGAATAATAAATACTTCATACTTCCTTACAAAATTGGGAAGCCTCTGTGGAAACTATGAGGCGACACGTAAACGCATAGATAGGGCGTGCCTATGCTTCCCTTTATTATTGCCGTGCGACGGGTGGTTTTACTATATGCATTCTTTGAGAAATCAGAGTAACTTTAAGCCAATGTTTAGCGGTGGCTTATTGACAAGTGGCCGTGTTATGTAAGTCCAAAATGCTGATGTAAAAATATTCTGCGGGTTTAAAAGACCTTACATATGGCCTTAAGGCTTGTGTAATAGTAGAGCCTGGGACGGCAAACTAATATACTCCTTAATAGGAAACTCAAGAAGCCCTATTAAATCCCTAAGTTTTCGGTTATCTTACGGGTAGCAAAACCGTCTGTATTATAGCGCGTATGTTCTTAAGTATATCAGGGGTGAGCTACTTAAGAGCATAGAAACCGTGATAAACGGGTTTAATAAAGTAGGAATTTTCCAAACGCTCTCTACTTCGCGCCACATTAATTCCGCATCCTTGTGGAAGGAACAAAAACATAATTGTACTAAGCTGACCATAGTACAGCTACAAATAACTGTACTGCTTAGGACTGCGGAATACTTAATAGAGTTATCGCCAGGGTTTCGCGACCCTTCAAATAATAAAGAGGTTATGGCTACTTCTAAACAATACAGTAATGGGCGGTAATATGATTACTCTAGCTTTCTTATTGTGCATTAATATGCATTACTTAGAAGATAATTCTTGTTATGTGTACGAAATGCTTACTCCTAAGGAAACCTTAGTAGAGACTAAAAAAGCTATCAGAGATTATGCTAAGAATAATTATATGACTGTTGCTATGTTTACTATAAGGTTTTAATTATGCCTAACACTATAGAAATATTAGGGCTTATTATCACATTGGGAATTGCGTTCTTTGTTGCGCTTCCTATCATTCAGGGACATTAATCATGCAGTATGATATTCGTAAGTATCTTGAGGGTGGTGAGGAGGCTAATAAACGCATTGAAGCTACTCGCAACGATGATAAGCCCTATAAGGGGCGTATTGCTGATTGGGTTAAGACCCATTGTAACCCTGCCTTTGGGCTTGGATACATTATCGAAGGCATTTTTATTGACCATCCGCAATTTGCTGGGATGCATGGTCATACCTCATATATCGTTAAGCATAATGAGGAAACCGGCGAGATTGAAACCCGTAACAGTATTTATACTCTAGTTAAGTAATTTTAATTAAGCCCGCATGGCGGAATAGGAAGACGCAAGACGCTTAAAACGTCTCGCTGTAATGGCGTGTGGGTTCAAGTCCCTCTGCGGGCACCAATTTATTGCGCGATTTAGTATGCTCTCTAAGTAAGGCCCTGAAATAGTGTTCAGGAAACTATTAGAGAACCATTAGATGAAATAAACAATAGGATGACATTCATGCACTCGTCCCGCGCTTTATCATGAACATATTCTACTTAGATAGAGATATTCATAAATCTGTGCAGTATCTAGTTGATAAGCATGTGGTTAAGATGCCGCTAGAGACTGCACAACTATTATGTAGTGCTGCTATTATTAACGGCGGTGCTGCACCTTATAAATTAACTCACGCAAAACATCCTTGTACTATTTGGACTGCACAAAGCATAAATAATTTTGAGTGGCTTAGGCAGTATGGTATTGCCTTATGTGCAGAATACACTTACCGATATAATAAAGTGCATAAGTGTGAGGATATTATTAAAACTATAGATGCAGGTAAATTCAATCTTTTAAAGTTTTATGATCCTCCTCAATGTATGCCTGACCAATACAAAACAGATGATACTGTGCAAGCATACAGAAATTATTATAGAGACGGTAAGACGCATTTATTTAAATGGTCGAATAGACCAATTCCTGAATGGATTACGGCCCTTTAGCTCAGTTGGATTAATCCATGATCTAATTCCCAATGGCAATTCGGACAAAGTTGAATAATATTAGTACTCGCATTCACTTCTTTAATTAATGTATCTGGGGGAAAAGATGCCACGGGCTTTATGTGAGCTAATTCAACGTGTTTAGTATATCCACATTTGGCACACGGCAATCTTGTTAGATGTTTGTGTCTATATCTGCACATATGTCTAATATAAACTGATGCCCATGAAGGATGTTTGTTCTTTACTGATGGAGAATTTTTAAATTCTTCAATAGTTTTGTTTTCTCTTAAATTTCTTTCATATTCTAATTTACATTTATTACATCTAGAATTTTTGTAAGAACTAACTTTTTTATTACACACTATACATACTTTTTTTGTTGTTCTTTTCTTATATAATTTATTATTAGTTATAGCAGAGCACGTTCTAGAACAAAATCTAGGGTTTGATGTTTCTGCACTACAAGTAAAACATAAATTCATTGGTTTCCTTTCGGTTCGGTAGCCGTGCTCGCCTTCTAAGCTTGTAAACGTAACTGGAAAGCTGCAAATGTGGGTTCAAATCCCATCCGAACCTCCATATTATAACATACCTAAAGTCTTGTGTTCAATTCACAACCCTAACAAATGGTCGAATTAAAATGAATAGTTTGATTAATAATGCTGTCTTTAAAGCTTATCACGAAAATGTTGAAGTAAAGCCTGGGCAGGTTGTCAGCTTGATTGTTGATAATCCTGATTTTAGCAATGCTATTAAGCTTAAATCTGGTATTGCTCAGGTTTTCCTTGGTGGTAATAAGACAGGCTTTCTCAAAGTTAAGAAGTATGGTAACGGAGCCCAGAACGATAAGAAGGCCCGTTGGCGTACCTCTAGGTGCCCCTGGGAACGCATGTTGTACGATGCGTGGAAGTCTCGCGGCGGGGGTAAGAAAGCTGCTGGCTAATCTTTAACATTTAAATTAGGATGTTATTAAAAATGTTTAACACTAAGCTTCGCGAAATCCTTGATAACAATGGTTATCCCCATGCTGCTAAGGGAATGGATAAGGTAACTGTCTATCAGGAAAATATTGCAATTACCTGTTGGCAGAATTGGGGTAAGAATAGCAAAATCCCTTCTCTTATCTCTGTGGACATTGAGTACTAAAATGAAACTGTGCCCTAGGCGTCCCTTAAAGGTTCCTAAGGATTTTGGTACAAGATTAGCGCCTATTGACCCTAACGCTTATATTTTACTTGGAAATACTAAATATAGGCCAGAAGATTTTCATAAAAAGTGCAAGCGTTCATTTAGATACTACGATACTCCTAAAGCTATGCACATTAAATACAAAGACCCTCAATACTACAAAAATGATCCAACTTACAACTTAGGAAAGCGAAAGTAGAATGACTTTTAATCCGAATACCAGCGTTTTCTTTATTCTCACTAATAAGCTTAACGGTAATAGGCAGGTTTGCCTTGCTAATGACCGTGCTCATTTTGACGCCTATATTGCTGCAGGAAATCGTCGCATGGTTTCTCAGGGTAGGGCACATAGGCAGATTAATGACAGTAATGCGATTATTACTGAATTTGATGAGCGTACTTCTGATAGCGTGGCAGAAATGGCAGATATTCTTGGAGTTATCCTTAGTGGACGCTACCAAGATATTCGCAATTTCACTATGGCTGAACTTGAAGCTGTCCGATAATTAAGTAATTTTTACAGAAAGATATTAAAATGAACGCTGCAAACGATAACACCCAGGCTGATAATATCAAGTCTAAGGCTCTTAGCACGCTTGGTTGGACTTTCTTTGTTATTAATAATCCTGGGATCACTAAGATTGATCCTATGGATATTGGTTCTTACATTCTAATTAAGAGTGATAGCTACGAGAAGGTTGTCGCTACTGTTGATGGTAGTGTTGATGTTGCTGGTCTCGGGGATAGCTTTAGGGCTTTTCTTAAGAACACTATTCGGGAACTTGACCCGGACAATAGCGACGACGCAACTTTGAGCCTTGTTAGTGCGCTTACTGATAACGTTAAGGACTTGACCCCTTATTCTATTGAGGATATCCGTAAGGGGATCGATAAGGTTGCGGATACTCTCACTTCCCGTAGACTTTAAGGGGCTCCGTAAAACTCATTAGAATAATCTAGAATATCGCTGATGGGTTAGGGCTAGTCAGAGTACCCTAACCCGTCTAGCAGCGCTGTACGGGCTTCCTACGAGCTTTCATAAAACTCTCAAAACCCTTTACTTAAATATGCTATAGAAATTGTTATAATATATTTAAATAAATAGTTATACAAGATATCATATTAAAATATATTATAACTATAAGAATATATACATAACTATATAATATATTATAATATCTTAAATACTTACGTAGAGAGAAAATTTTATTTTCAAGAGGCTTGAACAGAAAAATTTAATCCCTATCTGTACTCAGCAAATTTGATTTTTCAAATCAATTCTTTATGGAGTTTCTATGTCTGAAAATTCTAATAATGATCCTGTGGGTTTTCATGTTGGGCCTTCTAATATTCGCAGGCTAAGTAAGTGGCGCAATCGTCATAAGAAGGCAGCGCAGCACAGGATCAATCATGTTGAAAGAGCTAATAAGAATAGAGGTTCTTTGAAGCGCGGGGGTAAGTAATATGATTACTTTAACTGTAAGTGGTTCAGGTATACTTGCTTTAGTTTTATGTGTTGTTTTACTTTGTGCTACTTCTATGTGGAATGTATGGAATATTGTGAGACATAAATAAATGCAAGTAACTCATATCCCGAAGCGAAATGATCCTGCTCATAAAACTAGAATAGAGTCCATTTTTAATAGAACTTATGATATTATTACTACAGAAGATAAGTTTATTCTAGAATTAACTAAAGAGGAAATGGGTGTTTTAGCATTACTTTTACAAGAATTTTATAGTACTTCTAGCGGCATATTACAATCTGTCATTCCTGCACCTAGAGTTAATGCTAATAACATGACCAATAAATTTACTATTAATATGTATAACAAACTTTTAAGGGTTTTGGAGAGCGCAGGATATAATTACACAGATTTAGGGAATGCTGATATTGCGCCTCGCGGAAGTATTTTACATAAAGAGAATGATGACGACGAAATCTCTCTTTAGCTGGATTACTTCCTTGGCAATTGGAAGTACTTAAAGGTACATACAAATATAATAAGCGCCCTTAGTTTAATGGTAAAACCCTGGCCTTATAAGCCGGCAGCGAAAGCTATTCACTAGATTGGTGAGTGATGTAGGTTCAAGTCCTACAGGGCGTACCATTTTATGCTTATCTTTGTAAAGATTGATGTTTGTATTTAGATATGATAATATATTCCCATTAGTAGGGAGTATGTTATTCTTATGAAAGAATATAAATCAAAAACAAATACAGAGTTTTATGTAGGAAAATCATGCAAGTATGGTCATGATGGACTTAGGTACACAAAGACAAGATGTTGTGTGCAATGTTTAAGAGAATATAATAAAAATAATTATGTCGTCAAAAGAAAATATATTAAAAATACTGAAATAGAAAAACAAAAACGAAAGCAATATTTAAAAAATGAATATGTCATAAAATATAGACATGAATGGTATCTGAAAAGAAAAAATAATTTAAGAAAATATTTTGTAGATATAACTAGAGGCAGAGCCAAAAATAGAAATTTAGAACACTCCATTACGGAAATGGACATAATAATTCCAGAAGTGTGTCCTGTGTTCGGTATTCCGTTAAAAAGTTATATAGGTACAAAAGTAAATCATCCTCCAGATGATGCTATGTCCATAGACAGAATAGATAGTACGAAAGGATACGTTCCTGGAAATGTTCAAATTCTCTCAATGAAAGCTAATAGATTAAAAAATAATATGTCTTTTTCTGACATACAAAAATTGTATGCTTGGGCAAAAATCAATCTTAAGGATTTATAATGATTGTAACTTCAGATACTAGAGAAATGGAATTGTCAGAAGGCTTAAATTCTGTCGGTTTTAAAATTGACGGAAATAATGCTAAAGCATTCGATCTGCTAAGTTCGGCGCTCTATAAGGATAAGCCATTAGCGGTTATTCGGGAATTGTCCTGCAATGCTTATGACGCTCATATTGCGGCGGGTAAGAAGGATGTGCCGATTTGGGTACATCTCCCCACGCCATTAGAGCCGTTTCTAAGCGTTCGGGATGAAGGCGTGGGGCTTTCCCATGATGACGTGATGAACCTCTACAGCACTTATTTCGCCAGCACTAAGTCTAGCTCTAATGACTTTGTGGGGGCGTTTGGATTAGGCTCTAAGAGCCCGTTCAGCTATGTGGATAGCTTTACTGTTACGTCTATCTACAACGGTGAGAAGCGTATTTATACTGCATTCAAGAATGATAAGGGAGTGCCTAGTATCACTTGTATGCATATTGAGACTACGAATGCTGTAAATGGTGTCGAGATTAATGTTCCAGTAAAGAATGAGGACGTTAATCTATTCGTTAGAACTGCAGCTAAGTTTTATGCTACATTTACGCCGTTTCCTACTGTTACGGGCAATTCAAGTAGCCATTATGCTAAGCCTTTAACTCTTATTGATACTGTTGATAATGTCGCTGTGTATGCTTTTAACTCGGATATTGGAGAGGTTAGTATTCGACAGGGTAACGTTGTTTATCCTCTTAATTTGGGGATGATTAATACTCCTCTTAGAAGTAAGTATGGGCATTATACAGAATGGTCTACTATTATTGATGTTCCTATCGGTAGCATTGAAGTTACTGCTGGTAGAGAGGAAATTTCTTACAGTAAGCCTGTAATTGCATTTCTTAATAATTTATATCAAACTACTAAAGAGAAATTTAAGCTTTCTGCGACTAACGAAATTAATTCGTATACAAATCTGTATGATGCTTTGACTAGTTTTAAATCATACAAGATTTCAGGTAATTTTCTATTTGGCACTAATAAAATAGATATTACATATAAGTGTATGCCATTAGAATGGCCCACTATTAAGATTGATAGTTGTCCTGAGTTAGACGCTATTCATCTTATGCAGAAATCTACTGGTAGATATTACGGTGGAGTTAGATCGGCATCTAGATGGGTTAAGGACGATTACTATGCTAACAATGGGTATCTTCATAATTTAGCCAGAGGTTCTAATCCTTCTTCAAGTTCTAAGTACGATACTATAGTATTCGATAGTTCTATTCTGGTTGGACGTAAAGCAAAAGATGGATATGATTATTCATCCCAAACCATTCTTCTTGTAATGGACAAGACATTTACTTGTGATTTTACTTCATTAGTAAATGAAAATGCCTTGGAATTAGGTCCAATTAGAAGAATTGTTGTGTTGTCAGGCACAGACGTAGCTAAGAAGCTTAATGATGCCCTTGAGAAGGAATTAGGAAAGCCTAATCTTCTTAAGTGCGTGCTTTCTAGTTCTCTTAAAGAGCCTGTTGTTGTTCCTGCCGCTAAAGCTCAAAAATCTAAGGGAACTCTTAAAGGCTTTAAGGTCGATGAAGTAGAAGCGTATGTTGCTTCTGGAAATAGTGTCAATTCTATTTCCCGTGATAATTCTCTTTATCGCCCTATTGAATTAGCTAAGGGCGGCTACTACATGAGTGATGTATCCGCCTATTCTAGGCACGGGTATTTATCATTCCCGAATAATGTTGTTGGTGATAGCGGGATTAATAAGACCCTTAAGACTTTGAAGATTGTTGATGATAATAACTCTATCTTTATCTTTCCTAAGTCTTATTACAAAACATTAGATAAGTATTCTTCTATCTGGAAAGATTTAAATACAGAAGTTAAGCCTTTCCTTGATACTTATGTTGCGGATAAGGACTTACTTGATTACGCAAAGAAGACTAGGAAAAGTAAGTATTGTGCTAATAAAGATTTAATGAATACATTAGTTAGTATAACCGCTGCAGGAAAGCTTAAATCAAAATTCGTAAATGCTATTCTTAAGAAGTATGAAAAATTTATTGAGATTGATCCTGCAGACGAGCTTAAAGAGGCAAAAATTAAGTGTTTAGAGTACTTTAATTATCTTCCTGCGGGTATGCAGATGCAATCTGATACTTTTGATGAAGATAATAAAATTATAATTAAATTTCCTTTTGTTAAAGATTATATCAATAATCACTATTATACTCATGCTTTTAAGGAATTAGATGAAGCTGTAAAGTACATTAATGCTATGTCGTATATCGAAGAGAATAACATTCAACTTTAGAAAGGTATCACGAATGTTTCCGTATGTTTTAACTACTGATGCTGTTACTGTTGTTGTTGACGGTAAGGCCCATGTTGTTTATAAATCTAACCAGTATTATGGTGCCCTGATTACAGCCATTAAGAATAAAGATAAGACTGGCATTCTTAATAACGTTTCTCTTGCTGAACAGATCAATAAGTTTGGTAAGGGTAAGGTTACCGTTAGAGATGGCGTTGTGTATTATAATAGCGCTCCCGTCAATAATGCTGTTTCCGAGCATATCATTAAGATGGTCAAGGAAGGCTTTAACGTCGATCCTATGCTTGCCTTCCTGCGCAATCTTATGAATAACCCATCTGAGACTTCTCGCAATGAACTTTATCTGTTCATGCAGAAGGGTAAGATGCCTATCACTCCTGATGGTCATTTCCTTGCCTATAAGCGAGTTCGTAATGATTATACTGATGTTCATTCGGGTAAGTTTGATAATAGTCCTGGTAAGACTGTCGAAATGAAGCGCGAGGATGTTGACACTAATCGTCATAATACTTGCTCTAGGGGTCTTCATTTCTGTTCGGAGGGCTATCTGCCTCACTTTAGCCCTGGCAGCAAGGTTGTACTAGTTAAGGTCAATCCTGCTGATGTTGTTAGCATTCCTTCTGACTATGCTAATGCTAAGGGTCGTACTTGGCGTTATGTTGTTCTGCAGGATGTTACTGATAAGGTTGGCACGTTTACTACCGCTGTTTACCAGGATGAAACTGAGGACAGTGATAATGACCCTGTTGTTGATAATTCTGCTAGCGCAACTGACCGTGCAAAGTTCCATAATGTTCGCGATAAGCATGGTAAGTTTGTGAAGGCTACTAGCAAGCGTAGAGTTAACTAAGTTAAAAGCGGTACTTATTTGCCATCAAGAATAAGCTAAGTAAAGAAGGTTTGGCCCTTCAAGCCGCACTACTTTATAGGATTTAAAATGCGTATTAAGCGTTTTGATTATGTTGCTACTGGTACTGAATTAAATCTTACTAATGATGAAGTTACTATTTTAAGGGCGTTATTACAGGAACATACAGACCAGGTTAATGATGATATTTTAAAAGGTAATCCTTTAGAATACGCATTCTGTAAGAAGCTTCTTAAGCGTCTTCCTGTTACTTAAATGAAAACGCTTAGAATTAGATTAAGAAATTTCCTAGGTGGATTTGGTTTTAAGCCATATCACAATTGGAGAGATAATACAGGACGCTTTATTAAGGGCTCCTGGAGAAGATAATTGAACTTGATGGGCCTTGGTGTAATTGGTAACACGGGGGATTTTGGTTCCTTTGATCTACGTTCGAGCCGTAGAGGCCCATCCATTTTAGTAGAACATATATTTACATAATGTATGTTCTTCTGTATACTACGCTTTATGAGAGCTAGAACAAGTATAATTTGGAAATCTCCTAAAGAGGATTTTATTTCCTTAGTTAAAAATTCTTTTGGTATAGGCCAAATTCTTAAGCACTATGGTTTTGAAAACAAAGGATCTAACCACAATACTGTCAGAAAACGTATAAAGGAATTAGGTGTAGATATTTCTCATTTTAATTCTAGAATACGTAAAAAGGACAGTAAATTTATATTGTCTCTAGAAGACGTATTGATAGAAAATAGTCCATATTCTCGTAGTCATGTCAAATCTAAATTGCTTAAAAATAATGTACTTAAAAACATTTGTTATGAGTGTGGGCAAAAGCCGATGTGGAGAAAGAAAAAATTAGTTCTTGTTTTAGATCATATAAACGGAATATCTAGTGATTATAGATTACAAAATCTAAGACTATTATGTCCAAATTGCAATTCACAAACTAGTACTTTTGCAGGTAGAAATAGACAATGCTAAAGATTAAACAGATTAATATATATCCTGCAGCAGTTAAATACCAAGTGTATTTTGATGATACTAATGGTGAGTTTAATCTGTTTAATAATCTTGATGAAGCTATTGAAGCTTTATGCAAGCACGAGTATGAAGAACTATCTCCTCAACATATTCAAGATGTAGTCACATTTAGCACGTTGTTGTTGCGTACAGGATTTTATCTTGGTAATGATTTTAAGCCTACAGATATGCATAGTCCTAACCCTTTAAGGGTGTACAAACAGGCTATGGAATTAAAAGAAAGGCTTATACAGTATTTTCAAGGTGATCTTAAGTTTCCCCCTGCACGCATGGAACAAGTTAAAGCTACCCTACAGAATATACAAGAGCTATCCCTTAAAGTTGTTAAGAAATAACATTTAGGATTGACTAAATGACGCAAGATAAGCACGGTAAGCATTTTAATATTGAAGGTAAGGTAATTCATCTATATGAAGATGAAGGCATGACGCAGGAACAAATTGCGTTACAGCTACGCATATCTTTAAAACAAGTTGAAAAGATAGTGAGAGAAAATTGTAATTACTATGAGGAATAATTAATATGGAATACAAGTACAATTATGATACGCCTAAGCCAGACAGTGTAACAATAACTTTCACTGCAGAAGAAGCTACGAAATTATATAATTGGCAAAAATATGAATTTCCTAAGTTTGCAGAGGCCGTTTGCGTGCGCTATAATCTTCCAATGAATTATTATACTAATTCTACTGGCCCCGTTACTACAAAATTTATGGAAATTCTTAAGGGTGTTGCGTATTGATTAAGTTAAAACGTGTCTCTGGGCATATTGACCTAGAGATTGGGGATATGGTTGCCCATCTTACGTATGATGATGCTAACAAGTTGGGCAACCATTTAATTCAAATCTCTAGACCATTTGCAATGGAAATTAAACTTGAACCGACAGAGTATAGAGACGTATCTAAAGACGGTACAGTTGAAGAACGGACAAAACATTCGATTGAATTGTCCACTTTGCAACGGACCTAATACATTTAGTGTGAGTAAGGATAATGGAACAGTTATTTATTACTGCTTTCGTGCTGCTTGTCATATTGCTGGTCGCATTAGTGGTCCTAGGAATATGGATGATATTAAAGCTATACAGAGTAATACATCTATTGGAAGCCATGGACGACAGCCTGCACAAGATACGCCTGAATGGATAATGCCTTGGTATTTCTCCAGCATTGCTCTAAATGAAAAGGCACATGAATATCTACAAAAGAATAACTGTTTAGAGGCGCACTATGACAGAGCTTGTACTATTATGTTTGATCCTCGCCTTAATCGCGTTGTCTTTACCATCAGACGACGATCCGATGGGCTTTGTGTAGACGGTGCAGGCAGGATTTTAAAGCATGTTCCAGGGCAACCAAAGTGGCTGCGCTATAACTCTAGTGACTACCCTTTTATTGTTGGGAATAATAGCGTCGCTGTTATTGTGGAAGATTGTGCCTCTGCCTGTTCTGTTTACGCTGCCGGATATACCGGCGTATCGTTATTAGGCACAAATTTAAAGAAAACTTATATTAGCGAACTTAAAGGGTTTGAAGAATGCTTTATCTGTTTGGATAAAGATGCCTCAAAGAAAAGTATTGATATGTACAAGGCTCTATCCCCTCATGTGAATGTTCATATAAGATTTCTGCAAGAAGATTTAAAGTACTGTAAC
>Ga0208147_1000372_pt1 | contig 15941 bp, 21 predicted proteins | sample DEB3_08_DNA_FD_184520 | JGI IMG/M metagenome (GOLD analysis project Ga0208147, IMG submission 184520) | Aqueous microbial communities from the Delaware River and Bay under freshwater to marine salinity gradient to study organic matter... | ecosystem: Environmental > Aquatic > Marine > Coastal ... | reverse complement strand
CCGAATCACTATTTCGACGCGACGTACGCGGCATTCGTGGCTCGGAGCGTTAAGGGGCTGAATCCGGTGCGGCAACCAGGGAAGGTGCTCGCGAAGCCGCAGGCCGTGCAGTCAGTGCCAGCGACAGTGAAAACGTCTGACGAGCAAGTCGCAAGGCAACCCGCACCATCAAAGCCCGTGCCGCAGGTGCAGCAACCACGATCCGTGCCGCAACGGCGGCGAGTCACTTTTAGGAGGTAGAAGGGAATGGATACCAAGCCGCCAAGGCCGGGCGATAAGTGTGAGTGTGCTGAGTGCAGCGGCCGCCTGATGGTCTACTGCACTCGCTTGAACATCATCGCCAATCGCCGCATTCGCTATTTGTGCTGCAACACCTGCAAGCATCGACCTGAGCGGAATATCTGGGTGCTGCCGTTGGAATACGCCCCGCCTCGACCTGCATACTAGCCTTAGTAAGACGCTAGCCGTCTTTGCATTGACGTTTGAATCAAGTGTCGTCATTTTGACGACATGGCGTTCAACATCTCCAATCCGATCGGCACCGGCACTGATGCCGAGTTGTTGGAGTTCACGCGCGCCGCGATCGCCAAAATCACGCTTGAAGGGCAGGCATACACCTATGACGGCCGCAGTCTGACGCGGGCCGACCTGGGTTCCCTTCGCGAGCAGATGGTCTTTCTCGAATCGCGAATCAACGCCGCTGCCGGCAATCGCCGCGACAACGTCGCCTGTCTCCAGAGGGCGTCGTAATGAACGAAGTGAAGCAGCAAGCACGATCTGCCATGCCGAAGCCGAACTGGCTCGACAAGGCGGTTTCGTACGTCGCACCATCTTGGGGCGTTCGCCGCATGGCCGCTCGCACGCAGATGGCGACGGCCGAGCGTCGCGCGGAGCGATTTGCCCGCATTGAAGCGGCCGAACACGGCAACAGCCGCGGCCACAAGTGGCTTATCTCGCGACTCTCGCCCGATTCGCAGCTCGAACTTGATATGCAAACGGCCCGCGATCGTAGTCGCGACCTGTACCAGAACGACGCCTTGGGCGGTGCGGTTGACTCCAAAGTCAATCACATCATCGGCACCGGTCACACTCCACAGGCTCGCGTCTCGCAGCTCGAAGGCGTGTTGAGCGAAGATCAGGCCGACGCCATCAACGAACAATTGGAGCGGGTCTATCGCCTCTGGTCGTCGCGTGCAGACGTGAGCGGTAAGCGGTCGCTCTGGATGCTCGCACGCTTGGCCGCTCGCCACAACGAATTCGATGGCGAATCGTTCACGGTCATGAGCGACGTCGGCACGGCCGATAAGCCGATTCCGCTGGCCTTGCAAGTCATCGACCCCGAGCGAGTGGAAACGCCGCCCGAGCACGCGGGCAATCCACTTGTGCGGCTGGGGATTCGACACGACGAACAAGGCCGGATTATCTCCTACTTTGTCCGTAAGACGCACCCAGGCGATACGCTCAAAGTCGATCTGCGTTACGACGAAATCCCCGCCCATCGGATGCTGCACGTCTTTGAGCCCTGGTTTGCGGGCCAGTCGCGCGGCTTGCCGTGGATGGTGCGAGCGATTCAGCGCAGCAAAGACGCGAAAGACCTCGACGATTCGACGATCCTTCGCGAGCAGGTGCAGGCATGCTTCGCCGTGTTCATCGAACAAGGTTACGGATCGAGCTACGACGCGGCCACGGGTGCCCAGTCGGGCGTCGATGCAAGCGGCCGAGGGCTCGAAGACATCGTTCCGGGGACGATTCGCTACCTGAATCCCGGCGAAAAGACGTCTTTTGCCACGCCTCCCGGCACGGCCGGCACGTTTCAGTCGTTCATGCAATGGTGCTATCGCCGCATTTCGGCCGCAATTTCGTGGCCCTACGAGATGGTCATGGGCGATTGGTCCGCGACGTCGTTTGCGGGCGGTCGATTGGCCCTCGCAGCGGCCAAGAAAGCCACGGAAGTCGGTCATCAACTCATGGCCGAATGCTGGTTCTCGAAAGTTTGGGAACGACTCGTCGAAGAAGCCGTGATTGTCGGAGAAGTCGACGTCGATCCGATCGACTTCATGCTGACGCCCTACGTTTTCACCGAACACGTCTGGATTCCGCCGAGCTGGGAATACGCATTGAACCCTGGCGAGGAGGTTTCCGCCGACCTGGATGAACTTGACGGCGGTTTGGCGCTGTTTGAAGAAAAGCTCGGCAAGCGAGGCTACGACCTCGAAGAATTTGCGAAGCGTAAGGCCCGCGAAGCGAAGATTTTCGCAAAGTACGGCGTGACTCCGAACGCTGCCGGCGCAACTCGCTCGCGTCCGCAGCCGCAAATGCCGCAACCGGCCGCACCGATCAACCAAGAACAGCCAGCCGGGGTGCCAGCATGATTGCCGCTCCTCCGAAAGCCGAGTATTTCCGCACGGAAAAGCTGTCGGGGCTGCCCGATGGTGCCCGCGTGGACGCAGCCAAGAGAACGATTTTCGGTGCCAAGGCCCTCGAAGTGGGGCCGCTCAACGCCGGTGACTCTCGCCCGTGGAAGGTCGACGAAATCACGCTTGAGCAACTCCAGCGACTCGCCACTGCCAAGAACGGCGGAACGAAGATGCGGTTTGCTCACCCGAACATGAGCAACGATGGCATGGGCCGGCACATTGGCCGCGCCGTCAACGCTCGCATCGTCCGAGACAACGGCCCGGCCTACGTGGCGATCGACGCGACGCTCAACGCCAAGGGCGGCCAGCGAACGCAGGACATGGTTTCGCATGTTCTCGACCTGGCCGACAACGCCCCCGAGGACTTCGGACTCTCGATCGCTCCGATTCTCGACCGGGAAGCAATGAACAAGATCACGCCCGACGAAAACGGACTTGTCCCGATTCGTTTGAAGGCCCTGCAAGCCATCGACTTTGTTGACGATCCGGCCGCGACCCGTGGCGGATTGTTCGATCTGCATTCCGAGGAGCTGCAAGACCTGCCAGCGCAGGCCACCAACCTCCTCGACACGTTCTTCCACTCGTCTCCCGCCGAGGTTATTCGCCAGCGGTTTGGGGAGTTCCTTGACATTTACCTCAAAAACAGGGGAGCCGACATGGCCGACCAGCCGAACGCGGGCGCTGAATCCGAAAAGAAAATCGCCGATCTGAGCACCGAACTGTCGAGCGTCAAGGCCGAACTCGCCGCGCTCAAGTCGCAGAAGCCGGCCGAATCGCCCGCGACTCCCGCCGCGCCGAACCCGGAAGAAGCCAAGCAGGCGAAAGCCAAGGCCGACCTCGCCCGCGTGGCCGAAATCAACGCCCTGGCAAAGCTCGCCAAGGTCGACGACGCCACGAAGCAACTGATGATCGACGCCGGATTCAGCCGCGCCGAGGCTCAGGACTGGCTCAAGTCGAGCGGCCACCTGTCGGCCAAGAATCCGCCGATTTCGGAAGGCGAGGGCGACTTGGGCAGCAAGCCGGAGACGCCGGAAGACAAGTTCGGCAAGGAGTTCGACGCCGCGAAGGACGTGTTCTCGCAGCAGGGCGTCACCCGCGAAAGCTACATCAAGAGCCGCCTGAAAGACGCTGCCTAAGCGTCATTCGGTCGCAGCACAGCCACCCGCACAGCAAACCAACCAACAACGAACTGAACTGGAGGGCCAAACATGGCCGTTACCGCAAATCAAATCATCCGCCGCAAGGACGACTGCCGACTTGGGCTCAAGATCGCCGGTTCGACCCGTCTCTATGAAGGGACGATGGTATTCGTCAATGCGAGCGGATACGCCGACGACGACACGGGAAGCGGCGTGAATAAGTTCGCCGGCATCTCGTTGAGCGATTACGACAACTCCAGCGGATCGGACGGCGACCTGTCGGGCGAGTTTCTTGCCGACGGCGTGTTCTTGCTGACTGGCTCGGGGTTCACCCAGGCCGACGTCGGGAAGCAAGCTTTCGCGACGGACAACTACACGGTGGTGGTGGCGGATACTGCCGCAGCCGTGCGAATCGGCGTCGTCGTGGGCTACGAATCGTCGACCAAGATTTGGGTGCGGCTGGTGACGTCGCAAGCCTTCCAGGCTGCGGCCCTGACGACCGCTTTGACCACGATCACCTTCACGGAACCGGCCACTCCCGATTATGCGGTGCAAGCTCCGACGACCTCGACGCCATACGGATTCGTCACGAGCGATGAGGCCCGATCGGTTCTCAAGGTGATTGCCAACCTGCAAACGCGGTCGGCGGAAATCGAAGCCATCCTGCAAGCGAACGGGCTGGTTGACTAGTCCGCGCCGCTAAACGTCCTGCAAACCTTTCTACGCGGGGAAGCTCGCGATACATCCCACTGAGGAGACTGGATCATGGCACTGGATACGGCACGTGCCGTAGCGACCCTGCGAGGGCTTACGGCGAAGTTCGACATGGCGGTTGAAAACGCCGCTCCGTTCTACCCGGAAGTCTGCACGATGGTGCAGTCGGCGGGTGCGGACGAAAAATACGGATTCTTGGGCGCGATGCCCGGAACCCGTGAGTGGCTTGGCGATCGCGATTTCCATTCGTTGCGAGCCGCGGACTACACGCTCGCGAACAAGGAATGGGAGAACTCTGTCGCGATCGAGAAGAATCACATCGACGACGACCGCCTTGGCATGTACAACCCGGTGATGGAGCAGCTCGGCATCGAAGCCGCGCATCACCCGGATGAACTGCTGCTGTCGCTAATCGTGGCCGGCGAAGCAACCGCATGCTTTGATGGTCAATACTTCTTCGACACCGACCACGCCTGGGGCGACTCGGGAACGCAGTCAAACGACCTGACGTACGCGGCGGCCAGCGGAACGACTCCGACCGAAGACGAGTTCCGTAGTGCCTACCACGCCGCTCGCAAGGCGATGCTCCAGTTCAAGAACGACAAGGGCAAGCTGTTCATTCGCCCGACCGTTCGCCCGTTGCCGAATCTCGTTCTCTTGGTCCCGCCTGACTTGGAGGAAACGGCGAACAAGGCCATCAACAAGCAGCTTGTGTCGAGTGGCGAAACGGCCATCGTTCTCGACAAGCCGCGCATCGTCACGCTCGGCGGTTTGACCGACGCGACCAAGTTCTACCTGCTCAACCTTGGGCAGGCCCTCAAGCCGTTCGTGTTCCAGGCTCGCCGGCCGCTCGCTCGGCAGATGAAGGGCATGGACGACCGTGAGTTCAAGGACGTCAAGTTCATGACGGACGCGCGCTACAACCTGGGCTACTTGGCCTGGTGGAACGCCGTCCTCACGACCTTCACCTAATGAGCCTCCTTGGCTGTGGGCGGCGTGAGGAGCAATCCCGCGCCGCCCCGCCGTGGGGTTTGAATAAAAGCCAAGGAGAAATCGCATGCCGTTCGTTTGTTTGAAGCCGACGTGGCCCTCCGAAACCTTCCGCCGCACGATCGCGATGAAAGGCAAGAAGGGCAAGGATGAGGCCAAGACGTTCGTTTTCCGCAAGCACCAGCCCGAGGAAATCTCTGACGAGGAGATGAAGTCGCTGAAGCAGGACATGGGGAAAGCGATCTTTGAGGTCGAGTTCGACGAGAAGATGCGGATTCGATACATCGACCCGAGCGATCCGGCCAAGGAAGTCCCTTCCCAGCCGGTAGCGGCGACGGAGTAGAGCCGTGTCCCGGACGTTCGCCGATTCGCTCCAACACGAACTCGAAAACGTCTTCTTCTCGACTGACGAATTCGCGAGCAGCTACACGCTCTCGCGAGGAGTCAACGAGACGAATGGCGTGGCGGCGATAACCGCGGTGCGAGTGTACGAGCGAATCGACGACCAAGGGTTCGCGAGCGAGATTCAATCCGTCGACTTCGACGTGGTCGCAACGGCCTACGAGATCGACGGCGAAGTGACGGAGCCAACTCCGGGGGATCGGTTTGGCAACGGCACAGATGTTTGGGAAGTGGTTCCGATTGGACGTCGCATGTGTTTCGAGGCCCTCGACGGCGAGGCTCGGGTGTTGCGAGTGCATACGAGACGAGTGATTCGTGGCCGATGACCTAATTATCCAGACAGCGGACGCCATCAAAGCCGTAATCGGCTCCCAAAACTGGGGATTCGATTTCGCCCTTGATCGGTCCTACGTGGATATCGACGCGGACCTGGACGAGCTGGATCGGGCTCGGGTCGACGTCACAATCCCCGAAGACCTGGACGCATTTGAACTCGATTCGCAAGCGGACGAGAAAGCGACCGTTACCTACGAGATCGCGATCCGCAAACGATTCGACCTATCGCAACAAGACAACGCGGCGGGAGGACTTCGCAGGTCGGAAGTCGATCGGCTGGTGAATTTGACGCTGTCGATGATGCGTTACTTCACCGCGGACCGGTTTGCAAACCTGGATGCCAACGTCGCCTGGACTGCAACCAACCTCGCGCAACTGTATGACCGCTCGGCATTACGGGAGCGGCATACGTTCGTCGGGATCATTGAACTCACTTTTGAAATTTCCCAGACCCGCTCGTAAGGAGTGACCTGATGACCGCAACCAAGAAAATGGGCTATGAGGCGCTTCTGTACTACGGCGTAAATGGAGCGACTGCGTCCACGCTGATTACGAATCGGCTCGACGTTCAGTACGGAATCACTCCGCAAACTGCTGACACGATGACTGCCGGAAACGGAACATCGCCTCCGAAAGTAACGAAGCGAGTGGTCGCCCTGGATGCGAAAGTAACCTGGACGATGCTCGACAAGAGCGACGACACGACATTGACGGCGTTGCGTGCAGCGGCTGCGACGGGCGCGACCGTGGCGATCCGGTACATTCCGCACAGCGGAGGCACTGGTTACGACGGAGATTGCATCTTGACGTGCGACAACGGCGCGCCGTTGAACGGCCAAAACACCTTCAACTTTACGGCCGAACCGAACGACGACGACCGATCTCCGAACTTGAATTCGTAGCCGCGGCCGCTCGGATCGTCGCAACCACTCACAACCAGCCACGGAGCCTAGCTCATGCCTTCCATCGCCTACGGAGTGTCGGTCGGTTCGATTCAATCGACGGTCGTTCGCACCGGAGATCAAGCCATCGACCTCGAACTCTCGCTCCCGGCCGGCAATGCGGGGACGCTCACGACCCGTACCGATAACGATACGGGGATCGTTACCGTTGCCAGCGGCCACGGAATCCTCGACACAGACTATGTCGACGTCTACTGGAGCGGCGGAAAACGCTACAACGTGGACGTGACTGCCGTCACCTCGACGACCATCTCGATCGACCTTGGCAGCGGAGACAACCTGCCGAGCAGCTCGACGGCGGTCGTCATCTGCAAGCGAGTCACGGTCAATCTTGCCATTGACGGCGACAACGTCTCATTGATCGCCTTGGCGATCGACAACGTGAGCAGCAGCGGCTACGGAAGCCGTTTGTCGTTCTTTGATGCCATCAATTGCGGTGGCTCGGCGGTGGGAAGCGGATTGACGCTCTCGCCGAACGTGCCGCAGGTTTACGACATCACGGCGGGCATGACAAACCCGCTCACGGGTGCACCGATCTTGTCCATTAGCGCGACCAACGGCGATTCGACGTACGCCTCGACGCTCAAGATCAAAGGCGTGCAGGACGTCACGCCGTAAGGCAATTTCTGACCGATAGCCAAGGGGGATTTTGTGCCGACGTTTAAAACGGAAAGCGGCGAGTGGATTGTCAAAGTCGACGGGCCGAAAGCGTTGCAAGTGCGAGCGGAAGTCGAGGGACTCGACATTGTCGCTCGCGACGCCTCGCAGTTTGAGTTGCTGACGAAAGACGTGCTCAAGGCTCAACAGGTGCTTTGGGTGCTGTGCCGAGATCAGGCCGCGCAAAAGGGCATTGACCGCGATCAGTTTATGGCCCTACTCGGCGGCGACGTCGGCGAAGCGGCCGGGATCGCGTTAATCGAGGCGATCATCGATTTTTTCCCGAGCCGCCAGCGCGAAGCCCTCCGGCAAATGCTGGCAGCGAACCTGGAAGCGGAAGCGGCGATGCACGATCACGTTCAGAATCGCCTGAAGGAAGCCCCGCTGGCGAAGCGGATCGCCACCAAGGGGATCGAGGAGATCGACAAGGCCCTGGCGGATCTGCTTGGGACGCCGCTGTCGAGTGCTTCCGGTTAGCGGGTGCGTTGTCGCTGTCGCCTGACGGACGCACCCTTCGCGAACTGACTTGGATGGCTCAAGGTGCGGGGAAGGTTTGGCGGTCGCGGCTGGTCGAGTTGTCGCTTCTCGCCTGGGGGAAGATCGAGGACGTCGGGACTTACTTGGAAACGGGTGACATCGGTGGCCGCAAGCCGCAGATGGCGACGATTACGCCGGAAGTCTCGCGGCATATGAAAGCGATCGAGATAGCCGGTCGTTTTGTGATGCCGGAAGAAGTCGACAAGATCCTGGGGGACCGAAATGGCACGCCGACGACCTAGCCGACGAGTGCAGATGGGCGGCGGACCTGGGCAACAGGCCCAAGTGTCTCCCGGTCTGGCTCGCGCGATGCGCGGCCTGCGAGGATTTGCCCAGCAAGCGGCATCGGCCTACGGAAAGCTCGGCGACACGATCAAGCAACTGACGCCGATCGTCGCCGCATTTGGGCAAACCTGGGCACGGATGCGTGCGGCCCTGGAAACGACGACACGCGAAGCCAATGCGTGTGCGTCCGCGTTCAAGCGATGCCAGTGGGCTATCGGTGGCTGCATCCCGGTCGCGGCGGCACTCACGAAAACGCTCGGCGTGCTCACGACGTCGCTCCAAGCGGCCGGCGTCGCGAGTCAGACTAGCTTCGGATCGATGGCGGCGGCGGCTGGCAAGGCAAGCGGGGCCGCGGGCGGAATGCTCGCTGGGCTCGGGGCCCTGCTTGTCCCAATCGCAGGAATTGCAGCCGTTGCAGCCACGGCCTACGTGGCGATCTTCAAGTGGCAGGAAATCCCCGGCTGGCTGAAGGCGATTCTGGTTGTCGCGTCCCCGCTCGTGATGGTCATTCGAGCGATTGCGACCGCGTTCAACGTCGCCACGGCTCCGATTCGGCTTGTTCATGCGGCCATCGGTGCGGTGACCGGTTCCGTCAAAGCGGCCATCAACGGATTCAAGGCCCTGACGCTCGGAATCGTCTCGGGAGTCGCCAAGGCGGCCACAGGGCTCGTCACCATCGGGCCGAAGTTTGCTCGGTCGTTCGCGGGAGCGATCGATACGGCGATCGGTAAGCTCGCGGGCTGGGCGAGATCCGCTGTGGCGATCGTTGGCCGTGTCGGCGGTGCGATGGTCGAGGCGGGCGGAAAGCTGACATCGATCACCGGCCAAATCGTCGACCCGCTTCGCCGTGGCGCGGAGGAGTTCGCCAAAACGGGCGCGGCGGCGTTTGCGATGGCGAAAGCCTCGGGTCTGTCTGTCGAGCAGCTTACGGCGCTCGGCTACGCTGCCGAACAATCGGGATCAAGCGTCGAGGCGGTCGCGGATGCTGTCGAGACGGTCAACGCAAAGCTCGTCGAAGCTCAAACTGGAAGCCTGGACGCCGCGAAAGCCTTTGAGCAGCTCGGGCTGAATATCGCCGAGTTTGGCGGAATGAACGCGGAACAGCGGTTTATTGCCATCGGGACCGCGATTGCCTCGCTTCAAGATCCGGTTGAACGGGCCAAGGCGGCTCAAGACGCATTCGGAACCAGCTCCAAGAGCCTCATCGAAATGTTCGCGAAAGGCGGCGCGGGGCTCGCCGAAATGCGAAAAGAGGCTGAACGGCTGGGGCTCGTCATGTCGGGACCACAAGCGGCGTCTGCCAAGGCGATGGCGGACGCCTACAAGCTCGTCACGTCTGCGACGACTGGACTATGGCGAACGCTCGGGGCTGCCGTGGCTCCCCAACTCACGGCGACGGCTAAGGCGACGGCAGACGTCATTAAAGCGGTAACGGCGTGGGTCGCAAAGAACGGCCCGCTCATCGCCCAGGTGTTCAAAGTGGCTTCCGCCGTGGCCGCAGTCGGGGCGACGCTCACGACGCTCGGCTCGACGCTGGCGATGGTGACGCCCGGCCTGGTGGCACTGGCTGCGGCGGCCGGCGCTGGCTATCTCGCCTGGGGTAAGTTCGGCAAGGCGATCACGGATTCCTTGCAGCCGATTCGCCAGACGCTCGATTCGGTGCTCGCGGAAGCCAAGAAGGTTTTCGGCGGCATTCAGGACGCGATCCAAGGCGGCGACCTGGAGCTGGCTGTCAAGATCGCGTGGCTTGGCGCTCAGAAGGCATGGGTCGAAGGACTGCGAGCGATCGCGACGATTACGGGCGATACGTTGGGCGGGATCTTCAACGCGATGGCGGCAGGTGACTGGCAGGGAGCGATCAGTCAGGCTTGGTCGGCTGTTCAGGAAGTCTACCTGGCTGGCGCGAACGCGATCGACGAAGTGTTCGTGAATCTGCAAAACACGATCGACGGCGTTATCACGTTCCTTCGCCAGCAACTCAACACGGCGATGAGCGAGATGGCGAAGTTCGCGATGGGGACGCTTAACCAGATTAATAATGTCGCATCTGTCGTCGCGCGACTCGATCCCACGGGCAAGATGGCCGACTTGCAAAAGGACGCAGCTAAGGCCCTCAAGGGATCGTTCCTGACGAACGCCGCGAAAGATCCGGCTGGCGCAAACGCGACGCTCGCAGATGAGGAGCGAAATCGCCGTCTCGGTCGTCTGGTTGGATTGAACGACCGCACAAGTGGACGCATCGACAAGGCGACGGGACTTGCGGCAGATCGTGGCGCAATGGCGGCGGCGGCTGCTGGTGGTGCTGGAAGCAAGTCGGCGGACATCGACGCAAAACTCCAAGACGCACTCGACAAGGCGAAAGCCGCCCGCGATGCGGCAATGGCCCAGGACGCCGCCGACGTCGAACGCAAGAAGCGACTCGCGGCCGGCGCTGACGCTGCTGCATCGCCATCGGGCGGCGGATTCGGTGGATTCGGCGCGACGTTCTCGGCCGCGGCCCTTGTCGCACAGAACGGCGGGCAATCGCTACAGAAGGATATCGCAGCCGCAACCAAGGCGACGGCGGCCGGCGTGGCGAAACTCGTCGAGGCCGACAAGAAGCGGCAACAGCAAGCAATGGCGGCAGCCATCATCCCGGTTGCGTGAGGTAGGACATGGCAGGGACGTTGAGATTCGACGAAAAGCCGACGAGCGGCGCGCAATCGCTGGAAAACCCGTCGATCACGAAGATGTACACGCTTTGCGGGATTACCGATCACGCGGCGGCGTTCGTTTATGCTCGCGGCGCTACGGCGACCATGCTCGCGGCGGCGGGGCAGGTGCTCTACCGGCAGGACGTGCGACTCGACCACGTCGGATACGACGTCTGGGATGTTGTTGTTCCGTATGGACCAATCGACCGAACGCTCGGTGAGTACCGATTTTCGTTTTCGACCTCTGGTGGTTCGGTAAACATCCGGCAGGCTAAAGAGCACATCGCCGTTTTTCCGGCCGGCAAACCCGACAATAAGGGAGCGATCGATGTTCAAAACGGCGAGGCTCAGGGAACGGACATCGTTATTCCGGCCCTAAAAATCACTTACACATTTCGACATCCAGCGGCGGTGGTCAATGAAGCCTTGGCCGTCAAACTGGCTCGACTCACCGGCAAGACCAATTCGGCAGCGTGGCATGGATTCAAGGCTGGCGAATGCCTGTTCCTTGGTGCGACCGGAAGCGATGGTTCATCCAGTGAAGCCGAAGTGCAGTACGAAATCGCGGCATCCGAAGAAATGACGAGCGCCACTATCGGCACGATCACTGGCGTCAGCAAAAAAGGCTGGGAGGTCGCGTGGGTTTCGTTCAAAGACGATGTTGACGGCGGAAAGCCGATCCGCAAGGCCGACTATATCTCTATCGAGCGGGTCTACGATTCATTCGACTTCGCCGCGCAGTTGGGGTTCTAGGATGACACACAAGGCGATTCCCGGCGTTCCCCTGGTCGTTAAGGCCGGCGAGTATAACGCGGCGATGGAAGCCGGCGAGTGGTTTCGTCGTCAAAAGCAACTTGGATCGGCGACACCCGGACACGCTCCTCCGGTCAATCCGTGCGAGATCAAGGCGCAAAACAACTCTGGCGGTGCTCTCACTGCTGGCAGCGTGGTCGAAGCCCAGTCGTCGATTCTAACGACGCTCGATCGTGAGCACATTTGGCTGGCTGGAACGCAGCGTAGCGGAAACGATCCTTCGCTCGCGATCGTCACCGAAGACACGCCATCGGGCGACATTGGCCGCGCTCAGGCGTCTGGAGTGTGCCTTGCCTCGGTCGATATTCAAGATGTCGACAACACCCACGCGCGGTTTATCTCCGGATCGAACACGCTCAAGGGCGATTTCGGCGGCCCAATCGAGCTGATGATTCCGCCCAGCGGAACGGGCGTCCAGACGTTGCCGGTAAAGCTCGGCCCGCGATCAACGATCATTCGGCGAGCGAAAGCCGAAGCGGACATTGCGAGCGGCGCGAGCGGGACGGTTGGCGTTTACATCAACGGCAGTAAGCGCGGAACGGTGACGGCGTACAATGATTGGGATGCTGGAAACGTCTCGAATACTGACGAACTGCGAATCCTCTATCTTCACGACCAGGACAAGTGGGAAATCCTGAAACGCGGAGGCGGTGCCGCGACACATCCTTGCGTATTTCAAGACGTCTATTCGATGCCGGCGATGACGACCACGGTAGGTATCGGAACGAGCCCAAGCTACTACACGCTTGGGTACTACGAGACGTTGGGAAGCCGCACAGATAATCATGTTGCGCGAATCGATCTTGGCGGTAGCGGCGACCCTTGCTTCAGTGTATCGCAAACGGGTGCCTATCGAATCACGATGCAGGTTGGCGTGACGTTTTCAGGTAACGCATCACTGGACGACACGATAACAACCAGCGGGGCGAGTGCCGGCACGGCCCACACGCACACGGTTGCGGTGTACCAAGCGAAGCAGGCTTTTGCCGGCTGGCTGTCGTACTTAGAACGTCGCGTCGGTGGTTCGGGTGGTTGGACGTATTTATCCGCCACGCTTGGTCGGCAGGTCGGCGTGTACTTCTACCAAGCTGGTGGAGATTCGCCCGTGGTTACCATGTCGCACGAGTTCTACATCAACCTGACAAGCGGTTGGCAATTGCGGCACATCGTCGCCCCCGACCCGGCAATCTGCAACAGCGACCACCGGCTAGATTTGGACAATGCCAAGTTGCTGATTCACTACATGGGCGCGTCACTTACGGCAGACACGACATAAGATTGCCGTTAAAGTTGCAGCAGCCGAATCTGCACCACAAGCATGCTCATCGCGACAAATCCGACGCTGCCCGCCGTGATGCCGAGGAACAGCAGAACGCACAGCCGCCAGAGCCACAGCAAGTGCCATTCGTTGATACTGTCCCACGAGTCGCGAATGAAAGCGAAAACTGACGACATGGCGAGGCCCTTCTTTTGGGTATGATTCCGGCCACGGTACGACTCCGCGAACCGGAAATCAAGTCGAGTTGGCACCCTGGCCGCTACTTGGATTCTCGCGGCGTTCGTAATTTTTGTTTCCGCTTCGCCTTCTCCCGCCGCGCGTCCGCCATTTGCTCGACTCGATGGGCCACGGTTTCCGCGTTCTCGGCTGCTTTCAATCCACCCGCTCTCCCCGCTGATTCTCGCGACTCTGGCGAAGCCGCGGCAAATCCAACTGGACGAGGTGCGGGGGAAAACTTGACGCCAAGAGCACGTGAGCGAATCGCGTGATAGGCCCAGGCGGATTCGGTGACGTTGGCAGTAGCAGCCAGCGATGCGACGGCTGAGGCGGTTTCCGGGTCGAGTGAGACGAGGAGTTTTTTTCGGTTACTCGCCATTGGCAGACTCCGAATCGGCAGATTGAGCAACCGAAAAAACGACGGACTTCCACCACTCGCTACTTCCTGGCTGCAACTTGCGATGACAATCGCACGTCGGCCATTTGAGCACGACATCGGAAAGCAACTGCCGCGCGTAATGCTCCGCTTGGTCTTCGTCCGTCGCGGCCACTTCCGCCTGCCAAGTGTCGGTCGGATCTTCATAGATCCCTTTCGTGCATGAGTGGCCTACGCTTCGCCCCGACGTGTGCTCTGCTGTAACGATGAATTTCATGTCCTGCCCTTTCGTGTTCTGACCCGCCCTACCACACCCACAAAACGGTCGCCATCCTCGGCCCGTCGCGCGACGGGCTCCGGTGGGGATCGTGACTAGTTCGCCTTGCACTCGGAAACAACTTGACGCCATTGGCTGCGAGTCAATCCCATGCCGCGAAACATCCGGGAAAGCATCTTGGCATCCGCTTCGTCATTGCCCGTCATCCAGGGGCGAATCATGTTGCGGACAGCTTCATTGGTGAGTTGTTCGGTCATCGTCTTGCCCTTTGCGTTTGCGTTTTGTTTCGTGCCTCAACTGTGTCTATATCTTAGCATCGGCTATCCGATGGTCAATACTGGAATCGGAAAAATTGGGAAATTATTTTAGGTGTCGAAACGGTGTCGAAACGGTTGCGGAGTTTCAACCCGCCCTCTCCACCTGCTCGACCAGCCGAAACGGAAGTTGCCCGCTGGGTGCAGGGGCGACGATTCGCGGGTCTAAATAAGCCTGCCGAGTCGTCCTCGGGTCTGAGTGTCCAAGGCTCGAAGTTGCATCGCCACCCGCCGCTGCCAGCCACGAACCGTGCGACCGGCGAATCTTCTGGGGCTTGTCGTACCTCGTATTCGGCAACCCGGCCCGCGTCAGCAACTCCGAATAGAGTTGGAAAAACCGGGTGCGGTGGTAATCCCAGCCGAGAATGAGCCCCATTCCCTGGCCGTTGGGGAAGGTGACTTCGATGCCACGCAACACGGACAAGGTATCCGGTTGCAGCCGGTAGAAAGCGTCGCGACGCTGGCCCTTGCGGACATTGGCCGGGACCGATATCCACCCGGAAACGCGGTCGAGCCACTCCCAGCGAAGTTGGAGTAGTTCCCCGGTTCTCGCGCCCGTATCCCATGCGAGACAGTGGAAGGCGACCCAGAACGACGACGCGGGCAAATGACCGATGACGCCGGGGGAGATTTGGCAAGCGAGCATGAGGCGGCGCAATTCGTCTTGCGTCCAGGCCCGCGGCGTTCGCTTCGGAACATCCAACGGGCAATTCGTCGGACGTTTCGCGATCCCGTAATCCCCACGATCCGCCAGCCATCGCCACAAGGCGTTGATTCGTCCGCACCGATCGTTGCAGGTGCGGGGCTCCAGCTTGCGAACGTCGCGAAGCCACAAGCGGAACCGGGTAAGCGTGTCGTCGGACAAGTCGCCCACGGTCGGTTCGCGGTCGAGATACTCGCGAAAGTCGGCCAAGGCGATGTCGTATTGCTTCTTCGTTTTGTCGTCCCTGATTCGGTGGTTCAACTCGAAGTATTCGCCGAAACAAAGCGCACGCAACTGCGGACCCATAGCGTTACCTCGGGGAGTGGAGGGAGAAGGGAAACGGCCAGAAATAGCCTGAGAACTACGACGGATCATGACTCGGACTCCAAAAAATTGCCGATATTTGCGATCCGTCAAATCGGGTTCCAACCCTCCCTAACTGATTCCTGAAAAATGCCCCATCTGGGGTGACCTGTTTCTACTCCTGGTCGCGTGCGTTTCTCTCGCGCTCGACTGCGCTCGACTCCTCAGGACTGCGGGGAATTCCTCTCGCCCGCACTCCAACAGCGAACGAATCGGAGTCGAGCGAAATTCCCGCAATTTTCCGTGAGCTTTCCGGGGCTCGCTGGTCGTGATCGGTGCAACGAGAACGGCGGCGGGCTTCCGGTTTTTCTTGCGTCCGTGCGTACACTAGCTATACTTGGAGGTCGTGACGTGGTCAACGATCAATCGGCCAGCGAGGAATCCAACGTGGTCAGTGCGGCTCGTGCTCTATCCAAACTTCGGTGGTCGAAACTTTCGCGCGACGAGCGGCGAAACGTGATGGCCCCG
>Ga0208147_1000371_pt1 | contig 15952 bp, 16 predicted proteins | sample DEB3_08_DNA_FD_184520 | JGI IMG/M metagenome (GOLD analysis project Ga0208147, IMG submission 184520) | Aqueous microbial communities from the Delaware River and Bay under freshwater to marine salinity gradient to study organic matter... | ecosystem: Environmental > Aquatic > Marine > Coastal ... | reverse complement strand
TGCCGGGCGCGATTGAAACGGCGTACGTGAAACATGTGTCAGGCGGCACGTCGGTGTTGTCGTTCAAGAGCTACGAACAGGGCCGGTCGTCGTTTGAAGGCACGGCCAAGCACGTGGTGTGGTGCGATGAAGAGCCGCCGCAGGACGTGTATACGGAACTGATGTACCGCACGATTACGACCAAGGGCATCGTGATCGTGACGTTTACGCCGCTGCAAGGCATGAGCGACGTGGTGCGCGGGTATCTGGAGCCAGAATCTGACGTGGCCCACCAGATGCAGACGTTTGTGCAAGCCGGCTGGGAAGACGTGCCCCATCTGGACGCAGACGAGCAGAAAGCCCTGCTGGCGACGACGCCGCTGTACCAGATCGCGGCCCGCACCAAAGGCGAACCGGCCCTCGGGTCGGGCGCGATTTACCCCATTGCGGAATCCGATGTCATTGTGCCGACCGCGCCCATTCCCGACGAATGGCCCAAGGCGTACGGCATGGACGTGGGATGGAACCGCACGGCGGTGGTGTGGGGCGCCATCAATCCGGCATCGGGCGTCGTGACGCTGTACGATGAGCATTACCAGGCCCAAGGCGAACCCGCGAGTCATGCCGCCGCGGTGAGAGCCAGAGGCGACTGGATGCGCGGCGTCATTGACCCCGCCAGCTTGGGCAGCAGTCAGATCGATGGCCGGCAGTTGATGGAGGTGTATGCCAAGATGGGCCTGCACCTGGACCCGGCGGTCAATGCCGTCGAGGCGGGGCTGACCGAAGTGTGGAACCTGCTGGTGTCCGGGCGACTGAAAGTGCAGGCGCATTTGCACAATTGGCGCTCGGAATTCCGCAAGTACCACCGGGATGACAAAGGCCGCATCGTGAAAGCCCACGACCACTTGATGGATGCCACCCGGTATCTCATTGTGTCGGGGCGGGCGCAGATGCGTCTGCCAAAGGTGCTAGACTATACGCCGCAGCCCATCTTTTCGGGCGGGGCGGAGACCAACGGCGGGTGGCTGAGTAGCTAAGGACGCGCATGAGCGAACGGAATGACACGGCAGTCCTGAACGAAGCGCGGCAACGGTTCACGCACACGGTTGACCTGCTGAATGACCAGATGAAGCGGGAACTGGACGATCTCAAATTTGAGTTCGACCCGTGGCCGGAAGAAGTCAAAAAGCAGCGCGGTGGCGTCACCATCAACGGCGTGCCGGTCCCGCCCAGGCCGATGCTGACCATTCCCACGCTGGACCAGCCGGTACAACTGCTCATCAACCAGCAGAAAGCCTCGCATCTGGGCGTGCAGATTCACCCGGTCAGTGAAGACGCTTCGGATGCCACCGCCGAAGTCATTCAAGACCTCTATCGCGACATCGAAACCAAGTCCCGCGCCTCGCTGGCCCGAGACTGGGCCTTTGAGCGGGCGGTCAAATGCGGACGTGGCGCGTACCGCATCGATAAGGTGTGGGCGGACGAAGACACGGATGGCCCCGGACTGGCCGACCAGAAGATTGTCATCACCCGCATCCTGAACCAGGGCGCGGTGTACTTTGACCCGATGGCGCAACAGCCCGACTTTTCCGACATGCAGTACTGCTTTGTCGGCGGGTTCATGCCGTTCTCGCAATTCAAGCGCGAATTTCCTGACTCTAAGGTGGCGTCCTACGACGACCAAGAGTTTTCAAGCTTGGGCGATTCGTTTCAGCGGTGGATTGCCAGCGACGACGAGAACGAGCGGTCGGTGCGCGTGATGGAATACTGGCGCGTGGTGCAGCAATCGCGCACCAAATGCCTGTATCGCACGCCGGATGGGCGCGAAGTCACGGGCTGGAAGGATGAACTCGGCGACAACGTGGACATCGTGTTCGAACGCGAGGTGGCCGAGCGCACAGTCGAGTGGTTCAAGCTCAACGGCATGGAAATCCTCGACCGGCAGGACTGGGATGGGCAATATATCCCGATTGTGCCGGTCATTGGGCGCGAAGCGAACATCGACGGGTTGCGCCGATGGACGGGTGTCATCTCGCCGGCCAAAGATGCGGCGCGATTGTTCAATTACGGCGTGTCGTCAGCCGTGGAAACCGCCGCCTTGGCTCCACGCCAGCCGTGGTTGATTGCGGAAGGGCAAGAAGAGGGGCATGAGCAGGAATTCCTGCAATCCTCGACGCGCAACTTCCCGTATCTGCGCTACAAGCCCACCACCCTGAACGGTCAGCCGGTGGCCCCGCCGCAACGCATTGCCGCCAGCGCCGATATTTCCTCGGCCATCGCCATTATTCACGAAGCCCGTGACTACGTGCATTCCGCCACGTTTGCCTTTGAGCCGACACTGGGCCAAGTGTCCAGCCAACGGTCGGGCAAAGCGGTGCTGGCGCTGCAACAGCAGTCGGATGTTGGCAATAGCAACTACCTCGACAACCTGACGCAGATTTCGATGACGTATGAGGCCAAGGTCATTCTGGACCTGATTCCTCGCGTCTACGACCGACCGGGTCGTGTCGTGCAGATTCGCGGCAAGGACGATGTCACGGCGCAGGTCATGCTGAATCAGCCGTATGTGGAGCATCCCACGACGGGGCGTCCCATGCCGGTGCCGCCGCAGATGCCCGTGTCGGCCATGATGCCGCCCGGGATGCCCGGTCAGATGCCGCCCGGTGCGCCGCCTTTGCCGGGTGGGCCGATGTCGATGCCCGCGCCCAAGCCGGCGATGAAGCATTACGACCTCAATAAGGGGCGCTATGCGGTGACGGTCACGGTGGGCAAGTCCTACCAGACGCGCCTGCAGGCCGGCAGCGACCAACTCGGGCAACTGATGCAGTCGGACCCTGCGTTGGTGCCGATTTTGTCCTACTACTGGGCCAAGTTCCAGGATTGGCCGGGCCACGAAGAAGTGGCGGAAGACCTCAAGAAGATGCGTCCGCCGCAATTGCAGGGCGGGGATGACCAATCGCCGCAAGCGTTGCAGCAGCAACTCGCGCAGCAGGCGCAGATGTTGTCGGCGGTGGGGTCGCAACTGCAAGACGCCATGCAGAAGCTCCAGACCGACGCCGTCAAGCAGCAGGCCATGCTGGAAAAGGCGCGGCTGGACAACGAGACGCGGCTGCAAGAAGCCAAACTGGCCGCCGAGAAAGACATTGAAGTCCAACGCCTGCGGAACGAGGCGCAACTGGCGGCGGTCGAACTGCAAGCCACGCTGAAACTGAAGCAAGTCGAGGCGCAACTAACGGCAGAAGCGCAGACGTTGGTGCAGCAATCGCATGACGCGGCGATGGACCGGCAGCACGACCTGAACGCGCACCATCTGGACGCGATGCACGAGTCAGACACGCAGATGCGGGAACACGCGCATCAACGCACGATGCCCACGCCCGCACGGGAGGACCGCGATGCCGGCCACGAGTAAAGCGCAACAGCGGGTGATGGCCGCGGCGGCGCACGGCGCATCGTTCAAGAAAGCCGAAGATTTGCGGCAATCGATGTCGCTGAAGCAATTGAAGGAATTTGCGGAGACGCCGACCAAGAAATTGCCAGAGCGCAAGCCGGATGTGAAAGACAAGTCGGACGGCGTGAAGCATCAACCGGCGACGAAAACGAGCGCGGGGCGGAAGCCTGGAGGCACCCGTCCGCACAACAATCTCGGCACGTATCTGCATCCAAAGAAAGCACGCTAAGGGGACCGTATGGCTGATGTGACGGTACAGGACGGCGATTTCATCGTGACGTCCACGGGAGAAACGGAAGAATCAGTGCGGGAGGCCTTGGCGGACCCGACACCGGAACCGGAGGCGACTGAGGCCGCACCTGCGGGCACGGATGCGCCGTCTACGGCCCCCGAGGCCGAGAAGCCTGCTGACCCGAAGCCCAAGCGCGGCGCAGACGCCCGCAAGCAGTCGATTCAGGCCGAAATTGACGAATTGACCGCCAAGCGGCATGAAGCGCGTCGCGCCATGGAAGCCGAAACGGCGGAATTGCAGCGGCTGCGCGAGGAATTGACCAAGCAGCAGCGCCAGGCCGTGCCGACAGCCGGAGACGGAACCGATCCAGAACCGACGCTGGATGCGTTTGAGACCTACGATGCGTTTGTCCGCGCCCAGGCGCAATGGGCGGCGCGGCAGGTCATCAAGGAAACGCGGCAGCAGGACTTGCAGCGGCAAGCCGCAGACTTGGCCCTGCGCGAACAAGACCAACGGGTGCGGCACTGGCAGCAGCAATGGCGAGAGGCGCAAGCGTCGGACCCGACGTTTGAAACGTCTATTCGGCCCGAACTGCTGGACTTGAAACCGTGGAGCGCCTTGACGCCCGACGAACGCAAAAGCGCAACCGTGTATAATGCGATTGCGGAAGAAGTCCTGCGGGCAGACAACGGGCCGCGCCTGTTGCAATATCTGTCCGAACACTTCGATACCGAATTTCAGCGCCTCGCCTCGCTGCAATCACCGGATGACCTCCGGTGGTCAATGGCGAAACTGCAAGGTCGGCTTGATGCTGCTTCTTCCATCGGCCCAGCATCGACGCCGCGTCCTATTAGTAGCGCAAAGCCTCCCATTAAGCCGATGGGGAGTGCGCCTAGCGCCGGCGACGACAACGAGTTGTCGGACGATTTGCCCATTGAGGAATACATCCGGCGGGCCAATCACCGCGACCGTGTGCAACGAGCCGGCAGGTAACGAGGCATGGCAAATACACTGGCAACCCCGACGTGGGTTACGAAGGAAGTGGCGCGAGGCTACATCAACGCGCTGAAGTTCGCCGCGAACGTCAATCGGTCGTATGACGACCAGTACGAGCAGGCCGGCGCGAAGGTGGGCAACACGGTCAATGCGCGTTTGCCTCAGCGTTTTGCGGTCACCGACGGTCAGGGTCTGCAAATGCAGGCGCTCTACGACCAGACGGTGCCGATTACGCTGACCAACCAGAAGAACGTCGCGTTTGGCTACTCGTCGGCCCAGGCGACGACGGAGCTGGACAACATCCGTGAGCGCTACGTCAGCCCGGCGGCGGAATCGCTGGCCAACGCCGTTGATGTGCTCGGGTTCAACACCGTGGTCCGCGACATCTACTCGTCGGTCGGCACCCCCGGCACGACCCCGACGGCCACGCTGACCTACTTGCAGGCGATGACCAAGCTGACCGACCTCGCGACCCCGCTCGATGGGCGCGTGGCGGTACTGGACCCGCTGGCCATGCAGACCCTCGTAGCCAACACGCAGACGATCTTCAACCCGTCAGCGACCATCAGCGAGAACTACAAGAACGGCATGTTTGGCCGGAACCAACTCGGCATTGGCGAGTGGTACCAAGACCCGAACAAGCTGGTGCATACCACCGGCACGTTCACGTCGTCCACGCCGCTGGTCAACGGCGCTAGCCAGACCGGCTCGTCTATCATCACGGACGGCTGGGCGTCGGGGGCGTCCACGCTGAACAAGGGTGACGTGTTCACCATTGCGGGCGTCAACACGGTCAACCCGCTGTCGTATGCCGACACGGGCCGTCTCCAGCAGTTTGTCGTGACCTCGACCATCTCGGATACGTCGGGCGCGATGACCATCAGCATCAGCCCGTCGATTATCACGTCGGGGGCGCTTCAGACGGTGTCGGCCTCGCCGGCAGACAACGCCACCATCACGGTGCTCGGCGCAACCGCGGCTGCCTCGGGCACGCTGGCGACCACCGCGTCGCCGCAGTCGCTGGTCTACCACCCGGACGCGTTTGCGCTGGTCATGGCGGACCTCGTCAAGCCGGGCGCGGGTGCCACGGCCACCACGGTCAAGAGCAAGGCGCTCGGGTTCTCGATCCGCATGGTCGAGCAGTACCAGATTGCCACGGACCAGAATCCCAGCCGTCTGGACATCCTGCTCGGGTGGGCCACCATTCAGCCGCGTCTGGCTGCCCGCGTGTGGGGCTAAGGAGAACACATGGCTCTGACGACAACGACTCTGTCCTCGGCGGTGACCTCGACGGCCACCTCAATTGTGGTGGCGTCTGGCACCGGGTTCGCGGCGGGCAATCTCATTGAGGTTGACGGCGAACTGATGCAGGTAGCGAAGCAGTATGTGAGCGGGACGACCATCCCGGTCACGCGTGGGCTGGACGGCACGGTGCAGGCGGCGCATGTGGCGTCGGCCAACGTGACGACGGGACTGCCGTCTGACTTCGCGCAACCGGCTCCGCAAGCGGTGACTACCCAGCCGAACGTGATGACCACGGCGCTGACCAGCTATTCGGCGGCGGGCGCGATTAGCTTTGGCACGGCGCAGTGGAACATTGCGGTCATCAACGGCACCTCGGCGCTGGCGATGACGCTGGCCAACCCGACCAAGGATCAGGACGGCATGTACCTGCACATCGTGGCGAACGGCAAGGCCGCGCACACGGTGACCTGCTCTGGCGGTCTGGGCAACGGCGGCGCGTCGTACGACGTGGGCACGTTCTCGGCCACGCTGGCGATGTCGTCCCTGCTCGTGGCCTGCAACGGCTACTGGGTGTCGGTCGGCCCCACGGGCGCGACGGCAATGGTCGGATCGCCGGCCTGGGCCTAATCACACAACGAAGGAGTGCATCCGCAATAGGGCGGGTGCGCTCCTTTTCTGTCAGACAAGGGGATCGACATGGGTGTCGTCAGAACTGGAGAGTCGGCCTACGACAAGGAATTCGTCAAGTGGGATACGCCGCAAAGCCAAGGCGGCATGAAGCCCGACACGTTCCAACCGTTTCCGGCGATGCTCTACAAGGCCCATCAGCGGGACAACGGGCAGTGGGCGGTATCGGACCCGTTTGATGAAAACTGGAGTCGTCGCTGCTACCTCATTGTGCGGGACGATGCAGAAATGCGTCGGCATCTGGACAATGGATGGCGGCCCACGCCCGCCGAGGCGTTGGCCTATGCAGAACGGCATCAGCGGGCCATTGCCGATGCGGCAGCAGAACGCCATTATGCCGACCAGCGACTGAGCGAATCCGCGCAGCGCGAAGCGGCGGCGGCGGATGCGGCGACCAACGACCATGTGCCGGATGTGCCTGCGCCCAAAAGGCGTGCGCGGGCCACGGCGACGTTCCAGGCGTAAGAGGAGAGCCGTATGGCTGCACAGGTATCCACGGTCTACAACCGGGCCATCGCCATTACCAAGAGCGATACGGTCAACTTTGACGGCAGTACGTATTCGGCCAATCCGGTAACCAAGCCGTTGGCGGCAGATGCCATCTACATCGGCGCACCGGGCAACGTGGTGGCGGTGTTTGAAGATGGGTCCACGGCGTTGTTTACGACCAGTGCGGCGCAACTGCTGCCCATCAAGTGCATTCGCGTCAATAGCACGTCAACCACGGCGTCTGCCATGATTGCGCTGTATTCGGTGTAACGGAGACGGGACATGGCCACTTTTGTCAAATACAACACGTTTGCTGGTGACCTGTCGTCCGGGTTCCATGACGTGGTGGGCAGTGCGGGGTCCACGGCCAACACGCTCAATGTCGCGTTGACCAATACCGCGCCGAGCGTGAGCGCCAACACCGTGCTGGGCGACATTACCGAGATTGGCTCGGGCAACGGGTATGCGTCGGGCGGCGTAAGCACGTCCAATAGCGGCAGCAATACGTCAGGCACCGTGACCGTGACGGGCACCAACGTGACCATTACGGCCAGCGGCGGCAGCATTGGGCCGTTCCGGTATGTCGTGCTGTATAACGCCACGCAAACCAGCCCGAACAAGCCGCTGGTGGGGTATTGGGACTACGGCAGTGCGCTGACGTTGGCCGATGGGGAATCGCTGACGGTGAAGTTCAACAGCGGTGTCTCCAGCGGGACGTTGTTCACGGTGTCCTAATGCGGGCGTGTTGCGCGGACGCGGAGAATCAGCGTCTCGACGTAAACACTGAGACGATGCGTGTCGTCTCGTGTCGGGCCTGCGGGGTGCGGGTCATTGAATGGCGCGTGCAACCAGGACGGCTGGGCGTCCACGCCACTCCACCACCGCAATAACGCGGCGATGCCACCAGTTCGCTCGATCCGCATCGACACTGACGCCCTGCGACTCGAGGATGGGTCGCAAGGCGCGCGTGTGTTCCCGTGGTCGAATCTCCCGACCAACCCGCACACCATCGACGCAGCAGAGACCGCAGTCACGAACTGGTTGCGGCAATCCGCGGATGGCCACTATCAGGTAGCGGTACATGTGTTCTCGCTCGACCCGCTGCGCCTGACCGTGCTCACGGCCAACGTGGGCGAAACGATCCCCGCGAACTGGTGGGCTGACTGATGGCCAGTGCCATCTGGATGGAGTCGGGCACCGACGCCACGCAGGACTTGTCGTTCTTCTCGTCAACGAGCGGCACGGTGGCCAGCGGCAGCGATCAGTCGCACACGGGTAGTCGCTCACTCAAGCTGTCGACAGGGAGTCCCGCCGTCACCGCTAGCGCCAGAACACCGGGCGTACTGGGAAGCGCCGGACGATGCTCATTCTGGTGGCGGTTCGACGCGGTTCCCGCCGCGTCCAGCGGCGTGTTTTATATCCGCACGTCATCCACTTCGGCCGTGTTTCAGGTTGGCTTGCAATCGACCGGACGTCTACGTATTGCCGCGATAAATGGCGTGACCGGCGTCACGGGGACCACGACCATCAGTGCAAATACGTGGTATCGGATCACGTTGGTCTACACCATTACCAATGCGACCACGTTCAGTTTCGACGTCTATCTCGATGGTGTGCTTGAAGTGTCGTCGTCGTCTGGAACGCTGACCCTCACGGCACCCAACAACGTCTCGTGGGAAGCGCCGTCTGGTTTTGGCGCGAACTGGAACATGTGGGTGGACGACATCTATATCGATGACGGGTCGAGTGGCGACACCGGCGACATTCGCATCACGGCCAAGCGTCCAAACGCCAATTCGACCAACACGTTCGACACGACAACCAGTACCACCAACTCGGGCTACGGCACCGGCAACAGCATCTATGTAAACGAGCGACCGCTGGCCACGACGGGCGCTCGGCGCATGAACGGCAGTGGCGGCTCAAAAATCGAAAACTTTGCCATTGAAAACGCGGCGACCGGCGACGTGGACCTCACCGGGAAATCGCTGGTGGCACGGTTGTCGTGGATGCACGCGTCGGGCATCAGTACCGACACGATCTACGACAACGCGTCAGCAGCCACACCAGGCTCGGGGACTGTCAGTGGGGCGGGCATTTACTACACTGCCGCGACCAGCACCACGTACCCCAGCAACCCCGCGGCAGGCATGGGCCGCCCGACCGGCAACGCCACCGACGCCATCCTGAACGAGTGCGGCGTCCTGATCGCCTACACGGCAGTCACGGGGTATTCGTTAGATGCCATCGCCGGCAGTCTTGCGGTGACGGGAAGCGCGGCGGCAGTCCTTGCCTCAAGATTGCTTGACGGGCTGGCAGGCCATTACGTTGTCACGGGGTCTGCCGCAACGACGGTGGCGTCTCGAAACGTAGCGGCTACGGCAGGCGCGTTTAGCGTGACGGGCGCATCGGCCTTGACCGTGGCCGCACGGCTGGTGGCGGCAGCCGCTGGCACAGTCACTATCACAGGCACGTCGGCGCAGACGCTGGCCACACGTCGTCTCAACACAGACGTGGGGTCGTATAGCGTGACGGGCGTGGATGCGGGAATGTGGGCCTCACGCGTACTTGGGGCTACCGCCGGGGCATCTGCCATTACCGGCGCGTCGGTGTTTTTGACGCGAGGCGTGGCGCTCAATGCAGCCACTGGCTCGGTCACCATTACTGGCGCACCCGCCACCCCATTGGCCTTGCGGGTGGTGATAGCGACGTCTGGCGCGTTTCTGATTGCCGGCAGTGACGCCATCCTGACCACGGAAGAACCGACCGCGACCATCCTCCCGTTCCAACGCTTTGATTGTGTTTACAATAAAGGCGTCAGCCTCACGCCCAGCGATACGGTCAACGTAGACGGCACGACTGGCACGGTCACCAAGCCGGTGCCATGCGATGCGGTTTATGTTGGTGGGGCTGGCACGGTGGCCTGTGTACTGGAAAACGGCAATGTCGCGGTGTTGTCGGTAGCGTCTGGGTACATTCTGCCGGTGCGCTTTATTCGCATTAACAGCACGGGCACGACCGCTACGCAGTTGGTGGCGCTTTATGAGGTCTAAAACATGACAGCGGCTGACCTGATTACTGCGGCCCTGCAACGCCTGTTGGTGGTGGAACGCGGGGCCACGCCCAGCGCGGACGATATCAACATCGGTCTGCAACGTCTCAACGACATGATTGAGAGTTGGCAGAACGAGCGTCTGACCACGTATATCCAGTCCCGGTATACGTGGACGCTGACCTCTAACAAAGCGTCTTACACGGTGGGGTCTGGTGCTGAGATCAATATCCCGCGCCCGCTGTTGCCGCAAGACATCACAGTCAAGGTCCGAGACACCAGCCAAACGCTGCCGCCGGAACTGAACCTCAACAACCTGACGGACGACGCCTGGGCTGCCGTGCCCATCAAGAACCTGACATCGGTGTATCCCACGGCGTATTACTACAGCCCGACCTACGACACCACGGGCTACGGCACCCTGACGTTCTGGCTAGTGCCAACCAGTGCCACGCTGCAAGGCGTTATTTACTATCGGTCACCCATCAGCACGCTGGCGCTCTACGACGACATTTATCTGCCGCCGGGGTATCTGCGTGCGCTGCGCGACAATCTGGCCATGGAACTGGCCCCGGACTACTCGCTGCAACCGTCGCCCGTGTTGATGCAAACAGCCATTGAAGCCAAAAGCAATTTCAAGCGGATGAATGAGCGACTGGCCGATATGCAGTGTGACGCGGCGGTCACCAACCAGTCCAAGCCGTTCTACAACATCTTTGTGGGGCCGTAATGGCGCGGTATCCGGGTTTTGTCTTTGGGTCGGACCCTGTGCAGTCGCCGCTGGCTGACCCCCAGCGCACCGTGAACTGGTATCCGGAGCCAATTCAGGCTCCCGGCGCAGCCAACAGCGCCGTGCTTTATCCCACACCCGGGTGGCGCACCTATGTCAACACGGACTACGTGGGCTGTCGGGCGCTGTACGCCATCGACGCCTCCTGCTATGCCGTGGTGGGAGCTGGTCTGTTTCGCATCAACGGCGACAACAGCGCCACGCAACTCAACAGCAGTGCGTTGTTGGCCGTGGACGACAACCCCGCCCAGATGGTGTGGGACGGTCATACCGACCACAAATTAGCCGTGTGCAGCGGCGGCAAGCTGTATTTGTACGATACGGCCCCCACCACCGCGCCGTGGACGACCACCCCGTTGTCCAACCCGGTGCTGTTTACGTCCGGGGACGTCACCATCAGCATTGCCTCGCCTGCGGTCATCACGCAGACCGACCACGGGTTTGTGGCCGGCGATGTGGTGATGTTCAACACGACCGGCGCACTGCCCACGGGTCTGAACGTTGGCACCATCTATTACGTCATTGCGGCAGGGTTGACGGCCAACGCGTTTGAAGTATCGACCACGGCGGGCGGGTCTGCGGTCAATACGTCCGGCACCCAATCGGGCACCCACACGGTGTTGCACGGGGAAGTGCCCGCGTTTCAGGTCAACATGATTGAAGCGCGGGTGTTGGCGTTCGACAACGACAGCAAGACGCTGTATTGGTCGGACACGGACGACGCGACAACGTGGCAACCCCTGAACTACACGCAGCGCAGCATTGCCCCGGACCCGTGGCTGGCCATGACCGTGGACGGCAAAAACCTCATCTGGCTGATTGGCGAACAGACGGGCGAGGTCTGGTATTACAGCGGGGCGCTCGATGCGCCGTTCCAGCCGGTGCCGGGCGCGGTGTTCCGCTACGGGATTGCCGCCCCGTGGTCGTTGACGTCAATGGGCGACCAGGTGGTGTGGCTGTCGCAGAACGTCAGCGGTGGCGGCATCGTGGTGATGACCAACGGGTACCTGCCGGAACGCATTTCCACGTATGCCGTGGAAGCCGCGATTGCGCGGTATGCGGCCACCGTCGGCATTGACGACGCGGAAGGCTACACGTATCAGCAGCAGGGCCATGTGTTCTACGTCCTGACGTTCCCCGGAGCCAATGCGACGTGGGTCTTCGATATGACCACGGGTCTGTGGCACGAGCGCGGGTCGTGGAACAGCAACACGCTCCAATATGAAGCGTGGCCTCCGCGCTGGCACGCGTTTGTCTACGGCATCCATTTGGTGGGCGACCGTAACAACGGGTTGATTTGTGAGCTGTCGACAGACGTGGCCACAGAATGCGACGGCAACCATATTCGGCGCTTGCGTATTCCGCCGCCGTTAGCGTGCGCTGACCGCATGGAACGCATGGTGGTCAGCCGTCTGGAAGTGTTGCTGGAACCCGGCATGGCCAGCTCGGGTGAGACCGCCACGGTGTTGATGCGAACCAGCACCAACGTCAAAACGTGGGGACCGCAGCGGTCAGCCAGTGGCGGGTTGACGGGCGAATATGACAAGCGCGTGGTGTGGTATGCCTGCGGGTCCAGTTTGAACCTGTGGGTGCCGGAAATTACGGTCAGCGATGCGGTGCCGTGGCGACTGCTGAATGCGGACGTGAAGGGCACGAACATCCAGGGCGTGACGGATGGCGCTACCTAATCTCCCGCCGCAGCCGCTGCTGACGGACGTGCTGGAAGCCCCGCGTGGACTCACGGTGGCGCGGAAGATTCACCGTGTGTGGTCGCAATGGCTGACTGCCGTGATTGACCGGGTGCAAAGTGCCCCCATCATGCTGACCACGTCGTACCAGAAGAACGTGACGGCGGCACTATCGGGACAAGTCTTGTTGCCGGCAGCGAGCAATACGCAGACAGGTCTCTACCGTATTAGCTACCACACGGACCTGAATATGGCGGGCGGCAAGGCCAAGTTGACCGTGTCGTATACGTGCGACGGCAGCGTCAGAACATTGACGGGCGTCGAAGTGTCGTCGTTGGCAGACCCCACGTCCGGGGTGATGGTGATTGACCCGGATGTCAGCACGGCGGTGACATACGGCACAACCTGTGTGATTCCCGGCGGCGGGATTAGCTACAATTTGTCAGTGACGTTGGAGCGCCTGCTATGACACACCGCGTGCTGCCGCGTGAGGAATGGGCGCGACTGGACGGCACGTTGCTGTGGCCGGCGGCGCGGACATTTGACCCCGAGGCACGCGTCATGGTGGTCGAGCGCGACGGCGAGATTCTGGCGTGTGCGGCCTATTATCCGCAGTGGCACTTGGACGGCGTGTGGATCAGGTCTACGGCTCCCAAAGCCTCGGTGGGGCGTCGGTTACTGCGATTGGTGCGAGACGGCGCACGGGAACTGGGCCTGTCGCATGTCTGGGCCATGGTGGCGTCAGACCGCAGCCGCAAACTGGTGCGGGCCTTGGGGCCGGTGTTTCAGTTTGAATGCGACCACTACGAAATTGACGTGCGAGGGAAGTGATGCCAAACCCACCGCCGCCCATGACACTGACCTCTCGCCCGTTGCCTTCATCTGGAGCAAGTATGGACCCTGTCACTGTTGGACTAATGGCCGCGTCAACCGCCGGAAATCTGTACTCCGGCAAGCAGCAGGCCAAATCGTCGCAAGCGTCTTCCGACCAGCAAGCGCAAGCTAATCGTGCGCAACTGGCGTACATGGCGCAGAAGGACTACGAAGCGCAACTGGCCGCAGAAGCCGCGCAGCGGTCCAATTACGACATGTGGCGCTCGGGCCAGGAGCTGGATTACAACCGCTGGAGAGCCAATCAACAGACCAGCAACGATTTGCTGCAAGCGCGTGAGCAGCGCCTCGGCGCATTGGGCCAACTGATTGGCGCACCGGCGCGGGCGGCGATTAGAACCGAGATTCCCGGATACACCATTCCCGATTACGTGCCGGGGCCGATGCCCACGCGTCCCGCTGGCGGCTCGACGCTGCGCGATTACCTGAACAAGTAGGACGGTATGGCTGCACAACCCGAACAGAATTCCCCGTCAAATCTGGGCACCCTGAGCGAAACCGAACGCCAGCAATATGCGGCGCGGATGCGCCTGCGCTATCAGCAGTATCTGGGGCGTGAGGCGACGGATGCCGAACTGGAACCGAATCTGACGTCCCGCGATGCGGCTGAACGGCATCTGGAGAATATCGGGAACAGCCTTGAATACCTGACGCTCAAGGAAACGCACCCCGATTGGTTTAACCCCAACGGGACGTTGAAGACGGGCTACACAAACCAGGGGCCGTCTGCCGCAAGTGGAGCCGGCGCGGCGTCAGGTGGCGGGTCGTCGTCCAACTACGGCACGTCGGTCAATCTTGACCCCGCCTACATTGAACAGCAGGTCCGGGCGGCGTTTGCGGAAAAGGGCGTCCAGAACCCGAGCCAGAACGATGTGGCGTATTGGGTTCGCAAGGCCACCACGCCGGATGTCTACAGCGACGGCAAAGTGCGCGTCGGGTGGAACAACTACTGGAAGACCAAACTCATCACGGGTGCGGCCTCCGCAGACCCCAACCTTGCCGGCAATGAAGGCGTCATCAGTAACCCGTCGCAGTGGGGCATCCAACTGGGCGGGGGCGGGTCGATTGACCTCAACGCCCCGCTGAACCAGCAATACACGGGCGAGATGCCCACGGTGCCGACCTCGGCCCCGCTGCCAGAAATCCCCAACGCGCCGGCCTTCCAAGGCCCGACGTGGGAATCGGTGTATCAAGACCCCGGCTATCAGTTTGCGCTGAAGCAGGGCATCGAGGCGACCCAGAACGCGCAAGCGGCCAAGGGGATGCTGCACAGCGGCGCAACGCTGAAGGCGCTGAGTGGGCTGGGCCAGCAAACGGCCACGCAGTTCTACAACGATGCGTTTACCCGTGGGCTGAACACCTACAACACCAACTACCAGACGCAGTATCAGAACCCGTATCTGGCGCGGGTGAACCAGTGGCAACTGAGCAATGATGCGGCGCAACGGCAGTATCAGAACCAGTGGGCGCAGTACCAACAGGGCTACAATCAGTATCGCAACTGGCAGAACGACGTGTGGAATCGCCAATTCGGGTATGCCACCGCTTAGGATGACGCATGGCTTTTGAATACACGCCGTATCGCAGCCCGTTTGTCGGGGCCATTGCTGACCTGATTGGGCAACGGGGCGACATCGCCGCGCAGCAGGCGCTGAGCGAGGCCAAGATGCGGTCGCAAGCCGCGTCGTCGGTCGCGCAGTCGCTTGGTAACCTAGCGCAGTATCAGGCGGATGCGTCCAAGCGCCGGCTAGAACAAGCCACGCTGGCGGAAAAGCAACAGCAACTGGCAGATGCCCAGGCGGCACGAGCGGGCAAGCAATCGCTGGCCACGCTACTGTCGCCGGATTACGTGGAGGGGTTCCAGCCGCAAGGCCCGACGCCGGTCGATGCAAGTGGCGAAGCGGGCATCCTGCCGAAATCGCCGTCGCTGGTCAAGAACATTGGCGGCGTCAAACAGTTTGACGTGGATGCGATTCAGGCCGCGATGGGGCAACTCGGGCATGGAGCGTGGTTCCTTGAAAACCGGAACGCCATCGATAGCTTGAACAAGTCCATGCTGGACCGGCATGTGCTTGGCAAACAATTGGGTCGTGAAGCGGCTGATCTGTATTTGAAAGCGGCACGCAAATCGGACAGCATTGCCCAAGCAACCGAAAAAGATACGATGGGCGCTAGCTTTAAAGTGCAAGCGGCGCACACGTTGGTTGATGCGTTGGACGACCTTATCCCTAGCGAACAACGGGAGGCGATTCAAAAAGCTCTTGTTGTGGGCGATACGCGTATGGCCGATGAGCTTGCTCAAAAATACGCCACGCCTGACAAGATTGAGATGGTGAAGACTGGTCCCGGAGACGTAGTCACGCCGGTCAATCAATTTGCCGAGCAGGTTGGCCCAGCCATTAAAGGCGCTCCCGTTCAGCCGCCGCAGCCGCCGTTTCAAATGGTGCAAGCT
>Ga0208147_1000369_pt1 | contig 16000 bp, 18 predicted proteins | sample DEB3_08_DNA_FD_184520 | JGI IMG/M metagenome (GOLD analysis project Ga0208147, IMG submission 184520) | Aqueous microbial communities from the Delaware River and Bay under freshwater to marine salinity gradient to study organic matter... | ecosystem: Environmental > Aquatic > Marine > Coastal ... | reverse complement strand
TCGCCGGCCGCGTTTACGATGTGATGGAGATCGAGGACCGGCCGGATCATCCGATTGTCATCGTCCGGGGAGATTTGCGCGCATGAAAGTCACGGCAAAACTTGAAGGCATTGACCGCGTTAATTTTGAGATCGCGCGGTTAATGAAGCTCGTTGGCGACGCGGCGAAGGACATTCCGTTGGATGAGGCGCGACTCTTCGCGGCGTCCGTGATGCGCGCGCTGCCGCCGACTGCGAGCAAGGCAGCGCAATCGGCCAGGAGCGGCGGCACGAAAGAACAGGAGCAGCGCGGCAAGGCCGCTGTAGCGCGGTCGCATCGAAACGCAATGCCATGGTTTGAGTCGAAAGCCGATGAGCAGGAATCGTGGCTAGATCGGGCGATAAAGGCCGGAAATATCGAACAGGCGAACCGCGCCGCGCAATCGACTGGACTCGCCGCCGCCGGGTTGCGATTCGGCGCATTCTCAGCCGATGGGATCAAGCGCGCGCGATTCAATGGGCGCGTCTATCGGAAGCGGAATAAAAACGTTCTGATCCGGCAGACCGACCTGAGCGCGCGCGATTCCCATACCGAGGCGAAGCAGCGGAACGTGGGCATGATGAAAGGCGCATGGTCCACGGTCGTTGCAGATTTGAACCATCGGACCGGATCGAGATCGGCTATTCCAAGCTGGGTCAAAAGCAACGCGACGCGCGGCAAATCGTGGCTGGGCACGCATCACATGGTCGGAATCAACCGGGACCGATCAACGGTCAGCATTGCCTCAGGCGTCCATCCATGGACCGCGCCATTCATCGACATCGCCATGCGGTCCCGCGCTAATTCCGTTCGTCGCAAGATTCGCGCGATCCAGGCCGGCCAGGCTAGTTTCGTTGGCGGCAAATACAAAATCCATACCAGAGACGAAGAATGAGCGTGACCATCTTAGATACCTGCGACATCCGAGTAGAAAAAGCGTTCGGCGCCTACCTTCGCGGCTACCGCGACCGAGACGCCGACGATCCGCTTTGTGATCGGGCCATTGAAACGGTATGTAATCGCGCTGGCGAGCTTCTGGACGTGGCCGTCATCGAAGGCCGCTCGACGGTCCAAAGGACGCTCCCGGCCCTTGTGGTGACCGTGAGAAGCTGCGAGAGGATGTATCCTGGCGTGGACTGGTTCAAGATGGCGCTTGAGATCGACCTTTTCACGCATCGCCGGGAGGACGGAAAAGGAATAGAGCGACCGGACGTGATCCATAACGCGCGCGCATTAGCCGTCCAGGAACTACTCCGCGATGAGGACGCGGTAAAGCGGGCGATCAACAAGCCATCCGGCGCGCTGGATACCCGAGACGTTACCAACATCACCATCATGGGATGCGTGCTGGAAAACATGAGCGCCGACGTTCAAGCCAATGCGCTGATGCAGCGATGGGAGCTAGATGTTCACGCGGCTCCCTGGGATTCTGTCCATCCGTAAATTGTTGACACCTTCGCGCGTTTACTATGGCTTCGACAGATGGAAATGCCCTCTTGAGGTTTGGCACCCAGGCCAAGACTGGCTGGTATGTCGTCAATATCTCGGAAGATCACACAAGCGAGGTTGTCGAGATCCAGGACGAGGACGGAGACATCGCAACGGTCGTTTCCAATTTCGGGAAAAAGGCCGCGATCAAGCTCGATCTGATCGGCAAGTCTGGAACGACGATGGTTGCCGTCGGCGATGTATTCACGTTTCCGGACAATGCCGGCGTCACTAAGACAATTCGTATCACCGGCCTGGGCAACGTCCAGAACTACAATACCGAGATGAAAACGACCGTCTCCGGAACTCTCTATCCCGGCATCACTCCTTCTTGAAATGTGGACGCCAAACTCACCGAAGCCTTTTGGCACGTTCCGCACCGCTGCTTAGGGCGGCGACTCCGGCCGCTTACCTTGCGGCATTGCTTCGTTCTGGCGACCGCCGGCAACCCGCTAATCTGCGGCGGGACAGTGACGCAGGCAGACATCCTGCAAGCCGTCGAAATCTGCTCGCGCGACGCGAACTTTTTTCTTCACGGCAGGAAACCTAACTGGATCGCGCGGCAGATTACCGGCGTTGCGTCAATGCTAGACAAGCTGGCGATCCTCCGAATCACGGCCTATTTCAACGACTACGCATCGGCTCCCGGCGTTTGGGCCACCGAGGGCGGCGACCGCGCGAAAAGCCACTGGACCATCTCAGCCGTTGCCGGTCTTTGCCACTGGCTCGGCATGGACTATGAAAAGGCGTGGAACATGACGCCCGGCGAGGCATCGCATATGCTCGCGGCCGCGATTGAGCAAAGCCCTCACGCGAAGATTGACCTGGTGAGCGAGGAGGAAGCGGCAATGATCGAGCGAATCAAAGCGGAAGAGGAGGTGGCCGATGCTTAACCAGGTCAACGTCAAATTCGGCGCGGACGTTTCGGGGCTAAGGACAGGCGTCGAGCAATCCAAGCGGATGCTCGGCGGTCTGAAATCGGCTGCGGCTGGCGTTGCTGGCGTCGTCGCTGCCATCGTCGGCTCCGGCCTTGTCGCCGGCGCTCGTCAAATCATCTCCGAGTTTGCCAGGATTCAAGACCTAGCCGACCGATTCGGGATCTCGGCCGAGCAGATGCAAAAGCTCGGTTTCATCGCCAAGCAAAACGGGACCGACATTGAATCGATGGCGATGGCGTTGCAGCGATCGAATATCGCGGCATCGAAAGCGGCTGAAGGAAATGAGGCATTGGCGAAATCGTTCGCAGACCTGGGGCTGAACGCGACCGAGTTTCTATCTCTTTCCGGGACCGATCAGCTCGCGGCGCTGGCCGGCGGATTTCAAAACGCGCAAAGCGAGGCGGAAGGATTCGCGGCCGTGATCGCGATTGCCGGAAGGGGCGGCGGCGAGTTGATTCCGACGCTGCGGGGCGGGGCGGAAGGCGTCAAGGAAATGGCGGATTCGTTTGATGCGCTTTCCAATGAGTCAGTGAAGGCCTTCGCGCGCGCCGACGATGCGGTCGAGCGACTGGCGGCATCATTCAAGGTTCTGATCGCTGGGCCGCTCGCTGATTTTCTTGAATGGTTTGAAAAAGCAGCGATCAAATCGACCGCTTTCGGTAAAAGCATCATCAACGATTGGGTCACGATTGGGAAGATCATCAAAGGCGTTGTGACGGGCGACACCGACGCTTTCAAGGGAGCGATGGCAGATAACGAGCTTTTCCGGCGCGGGATCGAGATGGAAAAGGAAAAGAAGCTAAAGGACATCGAGGATTCAAAGACTCAGGGGCCGCCGACAGATCGTCCGTTTACTGAACCATTTGTTAACCCTTTTCAAGATGCCTTGGATGATCTCGAAAAGAATGGGGCAAAAGATGCAATGGAAGCGGCATATGAGAAAAACAACGATGCCGCCAAAAAAGCCTTCGATGATTTTCTGGATGCCAGCGAGGAATTGGCCGGCCTAAAGAAAAAGCGTTCTGAAATGGGCATAACTTCGCCAGTCGTTTCAAGCAGCCTGGCGAGCATCGGCCTGGGCGGCGGCGTGTTCGGCGGGAATGGCAATCCGATGATCGCCAAATTGGATAAGCAGATTGAATACGCAAGCAAGCAACTGACTGAGCTGCAAAACATCAAAGGACTCGCCGCCCCCGAACTAATGCGATGAGCAATATCAAAACAGACGGGAAGAAACTGGACCGCCTGATCCGCGTTCCGGATCGCGATTCGTTGATTCAAGACGAGCGCGGGCTATGGCGCGGGATGGTGTATTACCGCTGCGAATGGAGGCGAGTATTCACACTCATGCCGAGGCGCGGCGTCACGAAACACCCGGACTTTGCGAATCTGGTAGCCGAGCGCGTGACCGTCTCGCGTGAGAAGCCCAACATCGCCGTCATCGCCTGCGAGTATGTTGGCGCAGGCGACGGTCCGAGCGATCCCACGGCGAGTTATGGAGCTAATTCGGCGATCATTGAAGTGAACGCGACCGTTGTCCAAGAGCCAATAGAGACGCACCCCAGGTTCACCGAAATGACACTCTCGCCGGCGCTCACGGAATGGCCCGGCGTTCTCATCGAGGAAGATGGCGGAACGGTATTCGGAAAATTTCCGAAAGAGGACAGCGAGGGCAACGATTGCCCGTATTTTGGCGTGACAGACTACCTCGCGCCGCAAAAGACCTGCCGCCGGACGACCATTTCCAAGACCGCGCCAAGCGCCAGCGATCTCGCGACAGCCGGCAAGCTGGAATCACCTCCCCTTTCCGGCCAAACGAACTGGCTCAAGACCGAATACAGCTACGTCCGCGAGGGCGCGGTGTATGTCGTCACCGAGTCATGGCTTGCGCCGGCCGAGGGGAAAACATTTGGCGGCGACAACGTGATTTACGAATCATGAAGCGGATTCCGAGGTTTCGCGCGAACATCCCTTTAGCGTCGCAACTCACGCATCAGACGATGAATGCCATCGTCGATGCCATCGAGGCGCGGACGCCGACGATTGGCAAGGGAACGCGGCTGCGGCAAACGCCGAAAGGCTTTGCGTATTCCGCCGATCCTGGCGGACGCTCGCGGCTTCGCAAGCTTCCGTTCCAAGTCTCGACGGTATCATTTGAAGACGACATTTACACAATCGAAGTCGAGCCGTCCACGGTGACAATCGACGGGACATCGAGAATCCCGACGATCAACGGGACGCCGATGAACGAGCGCGATGAGGACGACAATCTCCCGCGATTGACGGCTGCTATAAACGATTTTTTGTGGCTGCGAATCGAGGCCGAATGGGCGACGACGACAACGAATTTCGAGACTTGGGAAAGCGATGAGCCGACCGTTTACACGGTATTTTCTAGCGGCTCATATACCATCATCGATGTCTCGCTAGTCTGCCTGCCGAGCGGGACGCCGGAGCTAACAAGCCAGAATCGCGCGAGTGCGGAAGGCTCCACAACGTCCGTAGGATATTACGCCATCGACCAGATCCCGACCGCTTCTGGCGTTCATCAGCAGCTCGCCTACGGTCCAGCGATGGCTACTCCCGGAGTCCTGGCTACGCGAGTCACGCCAGGCGGCTTCGATGTAAACGATCAGGCCGAAATTAACGTGGCGTTCTCTAGCGTGTTCGCCAACGAGTAATCACTTCGCGAACATCTTCGCCGCGATCCCGACGAGCGCGATGCCGATGGCTCCAGCGCCGCTCTTTATCCACTCGTCGCCATCGATGCTGCCGGCCAGGCAGAACGTGGGCGCGTAGGCGATCACGACGATCAGGGCAAAGAATCCGATTGTCTTGAGCGAAAGTTTCATAGGTTCGCGATGGCTTGAGAGAATTGGCCTTGCACGGTTTCGAAGATCGCGACCTGTTCATCGGTGAATCCCGGCATCGGTGCGGCATAGACGACCATAGCCGCCGCCGCCTCATCATCGCCAGCGTCTAAGAGCGCGTTCGCAGCGTCGAAGATGGGCCGATAAGGCCCGCGAATCCAGGCCGGGAGCGTGTCCCATTGCGCGCGAAGAGCCGCCCGCGCAGCCGGCCTAGCTTCTGCCGCTTGTTTCTCTGCCGCCATCGCCGCTTCTACCGTGGCGCGTGCCGCCTCGATCTCTTCCAACGGCGGGACCACATCGCCAGTAGGGGAATAAATCGAGTCGTAATCATTGCCCGTGCAGATGTAGCCCTTGCCGGGCCGGATGCGGCTGATGATGTCGATTAGCGTAGCCATGATCAATTCAATTGGAAAACCCGCATCGCCAAGCCCTCGACGAGAGTCGCCGCAGAGCTTGCGATTTCCGACGCGAATTGAAGCTGGACCGTCCCGGCGTTCGCGCCGTTTTCGAGGTATAGCGTGATGCGGATCGGATTCGCGGTCGTGCTAGTCCCGACCGTGACGTTCCCAGTTGATCCGAAGCCGGTGAACGGCTCGACACGAAAAGCATTGCTCGCGGTGAAAGCCAGCACCGAAGCATACATGGCATCTGGCGAGGCCGGCCCAGTGAACGCGACCGTGCATCCGACTGTGGTATTCGCCGAAGTCCAGAAGCCATCAATCTCGGCGTAGTAATCTTTGTTTGCTGCCGCTGAGAACGAAATCCCGGTAACGTCTGCCGGCGCGGTCGCAGTGCTGGTGAAATTCGCGGTGATGTAAGCGAGCGTCGGGACGCCAGGGTATCCCGTGCAGTTGGTCAGCGTGCCGCTCGAAGGCGTTCCGAGCGCGCCGCCGGAAAGGACGGCCGTGCCATCACCAAGCGTGATGTTGCCGGAAAGCGTGATCGTGCGGTCTAGATCGGCCGTGGCAATGAACAAGGTGCGATTGGCACTCAAGTCGCTATGCGGTTTCAGCGTCAGATTGTGGCTGGCGTTCGTGTCGAGCAGTTTTAGGCCGGTATTCGGGAAGGTCAGGCCGGTAGTCAGCGTTTGTCCGTCCGTGACGCCGCCCCCGCCTGGTGGCGCGCTCCACGTTCCGTTGCCATACCATACGGTCGTGGCGTTCGCGTTCGTTCCGCCGCCGAGATTCGTCACCGGAAGATTCCCGGTAACGTGCGAAGTGTTCGCCAGATCGACCGCGCCGCGAGTCAAAACTTGATTGGCAAGTGTCAGGTAGGTTCCGGCCCCGGCAACCGTTACGTCTCCACTGTTCGTCCCGCCGACAGTGGCGTTCGCGCTGAATGTCAGCGTCCGATTTGCATCTCCCGTGACGATAGCCACAGAGCGATTGGCGCTCGCGTCCTCCGCGCTGTAGATCGTGACGAGGTGATCGTCGGCGGAATCGTTGATCCTGATTGCCTCGAAGCGCGGGCTGGCGTCGGTCGTCAGATCCTGATTGACGAGTGATGCCGCCTCGACCGTCAGCGCCCCGGAAAGCGTCACCGTTTGGCCCTGGATCGTTCCAAGGTTCGCGAGGGTATCGATTGCCGCCTCAATGGTCGCCTCCGTGGTGGCGTCCAGCGCATCGATATTTTGCAACGTGGTTGTGCCGCTCGAATCGGATAGGATTTCCACCGCGCCGAAAGCGAATTTGCCGGAAGCGGCAACCGCAAGCGTGTCCGAAGTAGTGTCGAAAGTCAGCGCCGAGTCGCCCTCGATCGTGCCGTCGCCGGTCCACACGCCAATCTGGTTGTTCGCCGGAGTTCCGACTTTGGTAACGTCCCCGCCTCCAGTCGAAGACAGGGTTGTCCCGCTCATGCTCAAGCCGGTGCCGAGAGTAATTTCCTCAAAGTCGCCAGCGCCCCCCGCGCTACCGCGCCCCACCAGTTTCGAGGCGCCGGATGCCTGCACTAGATTGGCGAAGGGGAGGTCGCCAGTCACGTTTCCGGTCAGCGACACGTTTCCAGCCGTGATCTGCTGGCCGCTCAAAGTTAAATAAGTATGTCCAGCCAGCGTCACTGGAGTGGAATTGTCCGTCCCGGCTGCGTCCACGCCTATCGAGGTTCTAAGCGTGGCCCCGCTCTCCCCGACCCACGCGGACCCATTGCCGATCAAAACCGTATTGTCCGCTGGCGCGATGGCAGCGATGGCGGTCAAATTTGCGCTCGCAGCCTGGAAAGCCGCCGATGATTGCCCGTCGAGCAGATCGGCATCCAGCCCGCTCCCGGCCCCGTCAACCGTCAGGAGCGCGGCGAGGATTTCAGCGGCCGTTTGATCTGCGGTCGCGCCATCCTCGACATTGAGCAACGTTCGGATCTGCGTGGCGGTCGCGTCCTCTGGATCGCCCGTGCTGGCAGTGATGCGGGCTTTGATCGTCGATGCCGCCATGTTCGCAAGCTTGGCGTTGCTCACCGCGTCGTTGGCGATGGTTGCCGCGAAGCTTCCGCTCCCTGAGCCGGTCACATCTCCGGTTAGAGTGATCGTCTGATCGCCCGTGTTCGTGCCGCTGATGGTCGCGTCTCCGCTAAAGGTAAGCGTCCGGTCAGAGTCGCCGGTTGTGATCGTCAAAACTCGATCTGCCGTGATGTTCGATCCCGGCACAAGCGAAAGCCCGTGGCTTGCGTTCGTATCTTTGACCTTCAGTCCTGTGTTGTTGAGGTAAACGCTCGTTATGTCGGTATTCGCACCTGATGCCGCCTTGGCGTTCCAGGTCGCGGCGCTGGAAATGTAGGAATCGCCGATGGCCGTTCCGTTCCAAGTCCCGTTCGCGATTGTTCCGACCGTGACGATGGAATCATCCCCGGAGTAGGTGCCGTTGGCGACCGAAAGCAGCGTTCCGTTGAACGCCTGCACATCCGTCCCAATTACCAAGCCGAGAGCGGTCCTCGCTGCGCTCGCGCTTGTCGCGCCCGTGCCGCCGTTGGCGATTGGGAGCGTCCCGGTCACGTTACCGGAAAGCGAGACATTCCCCGCCGTAATCTGCTGGCCCGAAAGCGAAAGGTAAGTGTGCCCGGCGAGCGTTACCGGCGTTGAATTGTCGGTCCCGGCCGCATCGACCCCGATCGAGGTTCGCAGCGTCGATCCGCTTTCGCCTACCCATGCAGTCCCGTTGCCGATCAGGACCGTGTTATCGGCCGGCGTGATCGCCGCGATGGCCGTTAGGTTCGCGCTCGCGGTCTGAAATGCCGCCGATGATTGACCATCGAGGAGATCCGCATCGAGAAGTGATCCCGCGCCATCAACGGTCAAAAGCGCCGCGAGTATTTCGGCCGCCGATTGATCCGCAGTCGCCCCAGTCTCGATGCCGTCGAGCTTGGACGCGTAGGTCGAGGACATCAACCCTTTAACGGTCGCGTTCGCCAGCCGGATGTCGTCGCTGCCGTCAACGTGGGAGGCGGCATGAGCGGTAGGCGTGCGCGCATCGGTAAACCGCGAGTCATCCCCGAGGGCGACAGTTCCGGCACTGGTGCCAGTGTTCAACGTCGAGCTATTGCCAAGGCCGAGAGACGTTCGCGCCGTGGCACCAGATTCGCCCACAAAGGCCGTTCCATTGCCGACGATAAAAGCGTTGTCCGTCGGTGCCAACGCGCCCAGCGTCGTCAGGTTGGCATTGGCGGCCTGATAGGTGCCGTCGTGGTTGTGATTGCCGAGAGCAACGGTAGTCCCGTTCGCGCCGGTGTTGAGCGTGGACGAATTACCGAGGCCCGTTACCTGCGTATTGGCGATCGAGAGATTTCCCTGGTGCGTCGTCACGGCCGCGCTTGTGACCGCCGAAACAGTGCCGGATAGCGTGAGGTTTCCGCTGCTGGTAATCGGCCCGCCTGAGAACGAAAGGCCGGATACCGAGGTATTCGCGTTGACGCTAGTCACGGTCCCGTTGCCGCTGCCGCCGGATACCGTGGAAAATGAACCGTTACCGTAAAGGACGGTGCTAGAATTGCCGTCCAGATTTATCGTGGAGACATTACCCAAGCCGAGATTGGACCGCGCAGCCGTCGCATTAGCCGCCCCGGTGCCTCCGCTCGCAACGCCAAGCGTGCCCGACAAACTGAGATTTCCGGAGCTGGTGATTGGCGAACCGCTGAAGCTCAGGCCGGTGAGCGTTGTGTTCGCGCCGACGCTCGTTACCGTGCCGCTTGCAGACGATCCCGCAGGCCCGTGGAAAGTCTCAATTACCCGAACCTCATCATCCGGAATGACAACGTCAATCCGCCGCAGCGATTCATCGACGGTGACTGTGATATTGGCGACTTCTGGCATATCACGGCTGAGTAATTACCGGCTCGACGCTGGCGCGTCCGATGACGTAGGGCGGCAATTCTTTACCGTCCGCATCATCACAAACCAGATCCCACGAATACCGACCGACCGTGGCGTTTGCCGTGGCGTTTCCAGTTAAAGAGATGGTCACAACCCCGCCTGTCGCATTGGCGATTGTCGGGTTTAGGTCGAGTATGACCGATCCGGATTCGCTCAATCTGACTTCCGCGTAGGCCGTGTAACCAGTGAGATTCTTGGCAACGCCGTCCGCGTCCTTCAGGTTGAGCGTCAAATCGAACGCCCGCCCCTTGTAAATAGTGATGTGATGTTCTCCTGGCTTTGGCATGGGATTGGTGAGTTTGGATTACCATGCGGACGCGGTGCCGACGCGCTTAACCTGGAAGGCGACGGAAAGGAAATAGGCATCGGACGCTGACGTATCAGACCCGTCCGTTGCATTTCGCGCGACCCTGAACTGAACCCATTTACCTGCCGCAGGCGTCCCGGCGAAAGTGATAGCTCCGGTCGCGGACGTGAGGCCGATCCGGTTTGCCGCCGCCGCCGTGTCGGTAATCGTTACGGCCGTTCCAAGAGCTGTCGCATTGTAATCCAGCGTGTCCTCGACACATAGACCGGCAATCGACCAGACGACATCGCCGGAACTGCCGATCCATGCCACTTTGCATTTGATAGACGTTGCGCTGTCCCAGTCGTCAGGCAAGCGGAACATTCCCCACGCATATTCGATCGTGCTGGCGTCGTATGCGAAAATCTTCCAAATGATGTCATTAGACCCGGAATCGGCGACGGTATCTTGCGCCGGACTAACCGCTCCCAGCCACATTTCCTCTGATGTCACCACGATCTCATCCCAATAGGTGAAGCTGGTAATTGCTGGCGCTCCCCACGCGGGATTCGCTCCCGCGCCTTGCGTAAGGAGGCTGTAACCGCTCATCCCATAGGGCAGTCGAGTCCAGGCCGAGCCGTTGTAATAGAGAAGATCGCCCTGCGCTGGAGTGCCGCTGGCCGAGATAATCGACGATCCGTTGACCGTGACGTTACCGCTCCCCTTGGATACGAGATTCAGACCGATATTCGTGTCGTCGCCCTTCGCGCGAATCGTCACGTTGCCTCCGGTCGCGGCGTTCTGAACGTCCAGATAGTTCACGGCCGAAGCCGTCACGTTCGCCGTCAAGACTTCATTCCCGGCCGTATCAAGCAACCCGTAGCCGTTCGCGACGATGATCTGATTCGAGTTTGTATGAAGGTTCGCGCCGAGCGTGACGTTGCCGCTACCTTTCGAGTCTAGCGTGAGATCGATATTCGAGGCCGTGCCGTTCGCCGCGATGCTCGGGCTAGTCGCGTTGGCGTTGGTGATCTCGATATATGCCGTCGCGTTCGCGGTCTTCTGAAAACGGAGCGACCAGTTGCCGGAATCGTCCTGAATCCCGGTGGCGTCGTCAAATTGGATCGAGTAGCTATTCGCGTCGAGATTGCCGCCAAGCTGCGGCGTCGTGTCGTTGACGATGTTCGCCGTTGTCGCCAGGGCAGTATCGATCCCGTTAAGATGCCCGCCCACGGTCGCATTGGCCGGCGTGTAATTTGACATGCTTGCGGGCGCGGAAACATCGGTCGCCGCCGCTGCAGCGAAAAGGCTTTGTAGCTTCCATACCTTCGCGTTCGTGGACGCGTTGTAATCATCGGGCCGGATGATGTTCGGCGATGATTCCGCGTCCGTCCCGGCTTTTAGGACATAGATACTCCATCGATTCGCGGCCGTATCTTGGTCATTGATGCCGACCGAATAAGGCGGCGTGAGGCTCGTTGTGGCGATGGAATCGAGATCCGCCGATGTGCCGCCGGTCAGACTGGTAATCGCCGGCAGCCAGCGGAAAACCTGTGCCGCCGAGGGGTAGGGCGGATCGGCAGCGGTTGGAACTCCCTCATCTCCGCGAATCACGTCAGCTTCACAGAAAAGCGGTATCGTCCGCGTGCTTTGTAGCATCCCGGAACCGGAAATATCGACCTGGAACTCAGAGATTAGCTCGATCACCGGATCAGTCCCGATGGCTGTTTCAAGCTCTGCCGTGTTAAATGAAATGGTCGCGTAGTAAAAATCCGTATCCTCCCACGCGCTATCGTTGACGGTCGTAGCCGCCGTCCAGGTCGTTGCCGAAGTCAGAAAGCTTCCCGCGAAATCGCCTTTTTCTTTGACACCGAAAGTCAGCTCGGACGATGCCGCCAAAAGCTCAGGAACCCCGCCGCGATGAAACTGGACGCCCCACCGGGCCGAGTCGTGCAACTTTACGACGATCTCTTGAACCGCTTGGCGGCTGCCAAGCTCGGAAGAAACCAGCATGGAATCGAGATCGATCCAGAAGCGGCGGAGGACGGACGTAGCCATTGAAACTGCCGCAATGTCAACGCGGTTGACAGCCTACCCAAATCGAACCAAATGGCTACTTCCATCGCCTCCGTAAAAGCCTTCCGGGCGCACATGGAACCGAAAGAAATCAACGAATGGCTTGGCGTCGGTGGCGCGATTTCAGCCATCGCCATTTTCATCTGGCGAAAAGCCCTGCTCGGTTTCTTCCGCTGGATTTGTAACGCGATCAAAGCGCCGGCCAGGATCAACGAGATGGCAAAGACTCTTGAAAGCCTTTCTGCCGGGCTGCATACCGCAACTGCCCTTTCCCGCGCCACATGGGACGCGCTCTCGTTCCCGGTCTGGCACTCGGACGCCAGCGGCCTTTGTGTCCATGTCAATGCGTCCTACCGAGAAATCCTAAAAGTGCAATTTTCGGATGTCTCTGGCGATTCGTGGCGGTCCATCATCTATCAGGATGACAGGGAGCTAGTTTGGCGCGAATGGGACTCGGCGATCAAGCAAAACCGGGACTTCGATTTGTCCTACCGATGGATTTCCAAAGAGGGCGAGATTATCCCGATTCACGCCCGCGCCTCACGACTGCTCGCGGCAGACGGCAAAATTGCCGGATGGGTCGCTTTCGTGACCGTTCTTCCGTCTAATCGCCAGCATACTCAACCGATTAGACTTCAAGCCTGATCGGCTTCCATTTCTTCAAGCGTTTCGTAAAGCGCAACCAGCGGCCGCAGTCTATCGGCCAGCATCTCGCGAACCGGCTGCGGCCAATCAGCAATGGCGCTTTCTTCCGTCCGTTTCCGCAACCAGGAGTGCAGCGATTCCAGGGGCGAGGCGAACGCCATCCATGCGCCCGATCCGGGGCCGGCGACCTTCTCGACTTGCTCGCGGACAGCCGGGAGCGCAAGTAGCGGGAGCATCATCTGCGAATTGATCCGGCCGTCATCGCCAGTCAATTCCGCCCGGCGCGCGTAGAAATTGCGGAAAATCTTTTGGGCGCTCGCATTGAACGGCAGCGCGTCGAAATCAAATCCGGCCGCGTCATCGGCCTTTTCCAGCCGCTCGCCGATCTGGATTGCTAGATGGCCGGAGTCAGAAACCGCTTGCGTAAAACGGTTGTATAACTCGCTGATTTCCGTTGCGAGATTGAGGCTAAGTTGCACGGTTTTTTGTGGCATCGTTTTAGGCTTTCTGAGGTTCGGGATTGCAGTGATTTCGCCCGTAAAGGCGGCGGTAAATGGAAGGCGTCCACGAACTCTGTCCGGATGACCGCGAGCCGCTGTTTCGAGATTCCGAACCGTGTCGCGGCAGTCTCAACCGATTCATCGAAATCGGGAAAGCCGAGGGCCGAAGCGATGGCCCAGAGCGTCGCCGGGACATTGCCCGAGTCAAGCAACCGGCGGATCACCATCCCGAGCATTGACCGCTCCTCGCGCGAAGTCGCGCCGCGGTCCTCGATTTCAGCGGCCAGCGGCATATCCTCGATGCTCCGGCGCTTGCCGTTGATTTGCTGAATATCCCCGTCCGGTTGATCCCAGCCCTGCGCCTTTAGCTCCGCCCGCTGGCGCGGCGTGAGGCTGGCAAACCATCGGCGATACTCGGCCTGATACTCCCGCTGCTCGCGGGCGCGATGAGCGGCCGAAATCGTGTCCCCGTCCATCTCATCGTCGCAGTCGTCATGGCTTGGCATGACGGGATTTTTTACGCCAATTGCGTAAAATGTCAATAGCTAGGTTGACAGTCCCGCAAAATCAATGGCCGACTTGTCAATCACTACCACAGAAGTCATTCCCGGCGCTGCCGCCACGATCCTAACCGGCACGGCCGGCGCGAACATCACGGCCGGGCAGACGGTCTACGTCGATTCGTCCGACTCGAATACGATCAAGCTGGCGCAAGATACCAGCACGAAATACGCTTTCGCCGGGATCGCCGTCTGCGGAGCGGCTACCGGCCAGCCGGTCAACTACTGCTCTTCGGATTCCGATTTTACCCTTGGCGCGTCTGCCAACATTACCGTTGGACAGGTTTACACTTTGAGCGACACGGCTGGCGGTATCCGCCCGGTAGCCGACAACGGGACCGGCGATTATGTGACGATCGTCGGGATCGGGAAAACGACCGCCAAGATTAAGACCCTAGCCGACGCGCGGCTACAGGCTGGCGCGGCGAAGGCGTGACGGTATGGACGCGGCGCATCACGGCCTTTCCCCGATATTCCGCCCCCGGAATCGGAGGCGCTGGGGATGGGGCCGGAAGGCGCTCGCTGCTCTGGCGATTACCTGGCTGCTGCTGCTTTTCTCATACGTCCTGAGCTTCTTCGCCGCCAACGAGGCGCGCGATAGCTCGCCGACCGGGACATGGCTTTTTCGAGCGATGCCAGATTGACCCATGAAACTCCTGGATCAAATCAAGCTGGCGCTGCTGGCAAAGCGAATCCTCAAAGCCCTACCAGACATCGAAGTTATGAAAGAAAAACTCGCCTCGCGCAAACTCTGGGCAGCCGTCGCCGGCGCCGCCCTCGTCACGTTCGGAAACCAGATGGGCCTCGCGCCCGACATGGTGTCCACCATCGTCAATCTGGTGATGGTCTATATCGGCGGTCAAGCCGTCGTGGACGCTGCTGCCGCCGTGAAAAAATGAGACTCCTGCCGTGGATCGACAAGGAGACGCCGAAGGCTCCGCGCCTTTACGGCCTCCAAGTCGCCGTGACTTGGCTCGAAATCAAGATGGCATGGAAGCGGTTCCGCCACCGGAAAGAGCCGCGAATCGAACTGCCGACCGGGGACGATTACTCAGAAGACAAGCCAACTGAACCCCACATCCGAAAATGATCGCCGACAAAATCGTTGAACTCGCCGCGAAGGAAGTCGGTATCCGTGAGGTGCCGGTAAACTCCAACCGGGGGAAACGGGTCCAGCAATATCAAGCCGCGACCTGGCTAGAGGGCACTGGCTGGCCCTGGTGCGCGGCGTTTATCTGCTGGCTTGTCCGGGAGGCCTTACCGTCCGCGAACCCGCCAAAGGGCTTTAAACGCCCGGAAACGGCCGGCGCTTGGGACTTTGAAAACTGGGCAACCAAGATGGCCGGGAAAGGCGTCGAGCGATTCGAGGCCGGGGCGAAGCCGATCAAGCCTGGCGATATTCTGGTGTTCACCTTTTCCCACATCGGCTTGGCCGAAAAAGCCGAGTCTCGGGGATCGGTCCAGACAATCGAGGGGAACAGTGACGCGAGCGGGAGCCGCGAGGGCGGCGGCGTTTATAGGCAGACTCGCAAGCTCTCGCAGATTCGCGAGGTGATCCGGCTGACTTTTTGATCGGTTACCGCCCTCGCCTCATCTTTGGGCCAGCCAAGACTTTCAGATGGGGCGAGGGTTTCCTCCGTTTGTGCGGGATAGTTAATTAGATGGGCTAGGAAATTTACCTGCCTGCGTTTCGCCTGTATCTAGGCGCGGAGAATTATTTTCTCTTTTCTGCATTTTTCCGCTTGCAACCTAAGCGGTTGGGTTTAGGTTGAGATGGTAAGGAAAACCTAAAACCATGAAAACGCTCGCAAATGCCCAGGTCGTCGGATTCTTCAGCCTGCCATCGCCTATGATGGCGGAACACAACCCATCAGCCTACTGCAACGCAATGGCATCGGCTCCTGCCGGGTCTGGATCCTGCTCACATTGTGGAAACGGGATAATTCATCATGTCGTGATTCGCGACGAGGACGGCACTACCCGATTCATCGGCAGCGATTGCGCTCTCAAGGTCGGAGTGTCGCGCGAATCTGTGCGCTATCGCCTTACCAGTGAGCAAATCGCCGCCCGCGATGCCAGGCGTTCCGCTGAGTGCGAAGAGTGGCAGCGCAAACGGCAAGCCGAAGAGGATGCCCGCGCCGCTCTGATCGCTGCCCGTCGCGAGAAAGTGGGTGATCTAGTGGACATGCTTCGCTCTTTCGGGGGTGATTTCTTCGGGTCGCTTGCCGATCAACTTGAAATCCGCCCCCTTTCAGGGGTTCA
>Ga0208147_1000366_pt1 | contig 16031 bp, 21 predicted proteins | sample DEB3_08_DNA_FD_184520 | JGI IMG/M metagenome (GOLD analysis project Ga0208147, IMG submission 184520) | Aqueous microbial communities from the Delaware River and Bay under freshwater to marine salinity gradient to study organic matter... | ecosystem: Environmental > Aquatic > Marine > Coastal ... | reverse complement strand
GATGGCGTCCAGAATGTCATCGTGGTCGCCGTTGATGATTGCGGCGCAGATGGGGTGAACGTCCTTGAGGAGTTGCCTGGCCATGATGTGATTCCTTCCCTTGATTGGCCTTGTGGCAACAAGCCTAGCCGGTGCTGATGGGCGATGCAAGCCCGCTTGCCACTAATAATGTGTGCGCCGTGGCGCGATCTGCAATCCTTCCCGCATGGCACCGCGCAGGAAACCAGCAGCGTCGAAGCCGGCCACGCCCGCCGAGCCGCAGCGCAGCGCGTTCGCCACGATTGCACGCATGCAGATCGCAACCGGGGGTAGTGGTACGATGGAGACCAACAGCGAGAACGAGGGTGCGACGCCCGACGTTCCCGAGCCCGAGATGGGCACCCAGCAGGACGAGGGTGAGACGCCCGACCAGCCTACGGCGGAGACCGCCGAGGACCCTGACAAGCAGGCGTTGGCGAAGGCTCTCAAAGAGGCTCGCGACGACGCGATCAAGTGGAGGGCCAGGCTTCGCGACATGGAAGCGGCCCAGAAGCAGCGCGACGACGCAGAGCTCTCCGAAGCGGAGCGGCAGGCCAAGCGACTGCAGGAGCTGGAAGCGGAGCTTGCTGAACGCGACTCAACCACCCGCCGCCTGGCACTTGAGAGTGCTGTCGCCTTGCGCTCGAACGCGCTCGGTATCGTGGATGCAGAGGTGGCCGTCGCCATGCTTGACCGCGATGCCCTGGAGTACGACGCTGACGGCAGGCCGGACCCCGCGAGCCTTGACGACGCGCTGCGACGCCTTATCAAGCAGAAGCCGTACCTCAAGGTGCAGCAGGCAGCCGGCAGCCCGGCGAACCCTGCTCGCAGCGAGCCGATGGGCGAGACCGACGCGCAGCGCCGCGCCCGCCTGTTCGGTGGCAATGCTGGCATCTTTGACCCCGATGCGGCTCGGCGGCTTGGTGGCGGCGTCGTGAATACCGACTAAGAAAGGAAGCACGCCTTGCCGGCAGCTTTCACGCAGGTCAGCGACATTCAGTCGCCGACCGACTACATCCAGAAGATCTACGAGGACGCGATGTTCGTGGCTCGCGACAACGAGCTCATGTCGAACCTCGTCACCAACCTGTCGGGCCAGGGCATCGCTCCCCGCGTGTCGTCCGAGTACTCGTCCGCGAACATCAGCGCGATCAACGACGACGACGACCTGACCTCGCAGTCGTTCAAGCCCTCGGTGCTGTCCACGCTGACCCCCTCGGAGGTCGGTGCGCAGTACCTTGTGACCGACCAGCGCATGGAGTCGGACCCGATGGGCGTCATGGCCGCGTCGGCGCAGGAGCTTGGCTTCGCGATCGCCAACAAGATCGAGACCGACCTGATCAGCAACTTCTCGTCCTTCACGGGCGGGACCGCTGGCGTTGCCGGCTCGGCGCTCACGTGGGGCCGCTTCTTTGCGGCTGTCGCGCAGCTGCGTACGCAGAACGCGCCTGGCCCGTACTACGCGGTGCTGCACCCCTACCAGTGGCACGACCTCTCGAAGGAGGCCGCTGTCTCGGGCATGCAGAACACCCCGCAGTTCGGTGACGCCGTCATGCAGAACCGTGTGGTGGCTCGCGCTGCGGGTGTGACGATCTTTGAGTCGTCCAACATCACTGCCGGCACCGCTGCGGTGGCCGGCGTGTTCGCTCCGATGGCTCTGGCCCTGGACATTCGCCGCGCTCCGCGTATCGAGCGCGAGCGTGACGCCAGCCGTCGCGCTGACGAGATCAACCTGTCGGCCGTGTACGCGCACGGTGTGTGGCGTCCCAAGTTCGGCGTGAAGCTGATCGCTGACGCCTCCGTCCCGACCGAGTAGAAGGGCTGACCGTATGGCGCAGTTCGATGTGAACAGCATTACCGTCCCTGTCCCTGCCGCTGCCGACGATGTGATCGTGTACAAGCACAGCGGTACGGGCGGCAAGATCACCCTGCTGGACGCCTATGCGGTGAACCACGCGACGACCTCTGGTACCGCGACGTTCACCCTGGCGCTCCACAAGCGCACCAGCGCCGGCACCGTGATCGCCGGGACTGTCGGGACGCTCGGCGGCACCGCCGACCACTGGACCGACACCCTTCCCAAGAGCTACACCCTCGACAGCAGCTACATCACGCTTGACGAGGGCGAGTGCCTGAGCCTGGCTTACGCCACGGTGGACGGCGGCTCGCAGACTCGCGGGATGGTCACGATTCACTACGTGCAGGGAAAGGCGTAGCGATTCCGGTAGGCGTGGCCGACCTCATGCCCTAGCGCGTGAGGTCGGTCACCCGCCGACCGCCTGGCAATGGCACAGCTCGACGCGAACACGCTCGTCCTGAGCCTCGGCGGGCATACGTCCGACGTTCTGGAGTTCCGCGCATCGGACATTGGTGGCGCGATCACTATCACCGAGGCGTGGGTGATCAACCATGCCAATACATCAAGCAACACCAGCTTTACCGTTGAGCTGATCAAGTATTCGGATGCAGGGACGCCGACGGTGCTCGGCACGGTCGCGCCGGCAGTCGGAGGAACCGGCGATCACTGGACGGCCAACGTGCCGAAGCAGATGGTGATCAACGACGCGCATGACGTTCTGAACACGCACGAATGGCTGGCCGTCCGCCAGGCAGGTCAGAACAACGGCACCGCTACGTTTGGGAAGGTCATCGTTCATTTCGTGGGCGGGAAGGCATGACGGGCAGCATGGCGGCAGGGGATAGGCAGCGCACCGTACAGCGCTCGCTGACAAGGCTGTTTCGTTGCCCCCGGCAGCTTTCCCTCGCCGCTTCAATCATTCGGGGGCCGAGCGGGGGCAACCGATGAACATTCTCTGGCACAGCAACGCGCCGTGGGCCGCTACCGGCTACGGCGTGCAGACGCGGCTGTTCACGCCGCGTATCCGCGACCTCGGGTATGACGTTTCAATCAGCGCGTTCTACGGATTGGAGGGCGCGAGCATTACGTGGAACGGAATGACGGTGTATCCGCGCGCGTTCCACCCGTACGGCATGGACGTAATCGGCCAGCATGCGAAGGAGTGCCAGGCAGACGTCGTGATCACGCTTGTGGACGCATGGGTTCTGAAGCATGACCGCATCACGGCGAGCGGCGCGCGATGGGCACCGTGGTTCCCGGTGGACCATGACCCGATCCCCGAGGCGGTGCGCAACAGCGTCAAGCATGCGTGGCGACCGATGGTGTACAGCCGGCACGCTGAGAGTATGGCAATCGAAGCCGGCATGGACCCCATCTACGTTCCGCACGGCGTGGACACCAGCATCTACGCGCCGATGCCGCAGGACGAGGCCAGGGCGAAGCTCGGGATTCCCGAGGATGCGTTCGTGGTGGGCATCGTGGCGGCGAACAAGGGACTGCCGAGCCGTAAGGCGCTGCCGACGCAGCTGGAAGCGTTTGCCCGCTTCGCACGCAGGCACGACGACGCCCTGCTGTACGTCCACACGCATCTCGGAACAGAGATGGACGGAATGGACGTGCCAGCCGTGATGCAGAGCCTCGGCATCCCTGACGACCGCGTGAAGGTCTGCGATCAGTACCGGAACATCATGGGGTATGGTGACGGCGTCATGGCCGGCCTGTATTCCGCAATGGACGTGCTGTCGTCCGCGACGATGGGCGAGGGCTTTGGCGTTCCGATCATTGAAGCGCAGGCGTGCGGCACGCCCGTCATCGTCGGGGGCTGGACCGCCATGCCGGAGCTCGTAGGAGCCGGCTGGACCGTAACGGCCCATGAGCGCGTCCTGACCCCGATGCAGGCTTACCAATACCTGCCCACCTGCGACGGCGTTCTAGAGGCTCTGGAGGCTTCCTACGCGCATCGTGGCGACGCTTCCCTGCGCAGCCAGGCGCGTGCGTTCGCAATGCGGTACGACGCCGACGAGGTCACGCAGACCTACTGGAAGCCGGCGCTGGAGGCAATGAAGGCAGAGCTCGAGGTTTCGGACGACTGCAACGTGCCGCCCGTTGAGGTCGTGTCGTGACAGTTTCGGTCGTCATTCCGACGATCAAAGGACGCGAGCAGATGTGCGAGCGCACGGTTGCAAGCTTCCGCGCAACGGTGCCGGCGGACGACCTGCAGATGATCGTCGTGAAGGAGCGGCGCAACATCGGCCAGGCATGGAACGACGGGATGGATGCCGCCGAGGGCGAATACGTCATGCTCGCGGCTGACGACGTGCTCATGGCACCCGATTGGCTGTCTGCAGCCTGCGAAGCTGCCGACGCCGGCTACTACCCCGCACCGAGGATTGACCTGCTCGACGGCTCGCCTCTGGCAACCGGCAGCATGGGAGGCGGCTGGATTCTGACCGGCTGCGCGGATTGGGCACCTGTCGTCAGCAGTCAGTTCCCGTTCTTTCGCCGCTACGTATGGCGCGAGCTCGGGCCGAGCCTGCCGATTCACTACTTTGCAGACGACTACCTCGCTGCCAGGGCACGCGCGCTCGGCATGACCGTTGCATACCGGGAGGGGTATCGCATGACCCACCTCGAGGGCACCGTTGGCAGGGACGACATGGTGCGCCGCAGCATGACGGACCGGCTCCAGTTCGAGCAGGCCATGAGCGCCGGCAGGTGGGCGCAGGTGGCCGCATGAAGCCGCGCGTGCTCATAACGGGGGGCCTGGGGTTCATGGGCTCGCACCTTGCCGATCGCTTCAATAAGCTCGGCTGGTCGGTCGTGGCGATGGACAACATGAGCGCGAACGTCGTCAGCGTCACGCACCCGACCTTTGAGCATGTGCTGATCGCAGATGCCAGGCACATTGTGCCGAAGCATGCCGCATCCGTGGACCTCGTCGTGCATGCCGCGAGCCCTGTCGGGGCAGCTGCAATCCTGCCGGCGCAGGGCACCATCGCGGGCGAGGTCGTGCACAGTACGCAGCGCGTAGTGGATGCATGCATCGTGGCTGGCACGCCGCTCGTGAACATCAGCACGTCGGAGGTCTACGGCATTACCGGCCAGGCGTGCGAGGGCGACCCCTGCACCGTGCCGGCTCGATACAGCGCACGCTTGGAGTATCAGGCCGGCAAGATCGCTGCGGAGCAGGTCGTCGGCAGCAGCGTTGCGCGTGGACTCCAGGCTGTGCAGATCAGGCCGTGGAACATGGCAGGGCCGCGCGAGGCAGAGGCTAAGGGCTTCGTGGTTCCGCGCATGGTCAGCCAAGCGCTCGCAGGCGAGCCGATCACCGTCTTTGAAGGCGGCGAGCAGGAGCGGGCGTTTACGGGCGTCTGGGATGTGTGCCGCTTCATCACCGACTTTCTCCCCGACGACTACTCCGATTGGCGCGGGCAGCCTTACAACGTCGGCAACGAGGACAATCGAACGACGATCAACGAGCTTGCCGGCATGGTGAAAGAGGTCACCGGGTCGCAGTCGTCAATCGTCCACACATCGGGCAAGCGCGTCTTTGGTTCGCGCTACGAGGAAGCATCGGCGGGCACCAAGCTGCCAGATGCTGCCCTGGCGCGGGGCCTCGGCTGGAAGCCCGAGAACACGCTGCGTCACATCATCGCTCGCACCGCAGCCGAGCAGCTCGCACCCGAGGAGGCGCTGACCGCATGAGCCGTAGCGGAATGGCTGACAACATCGCCCGCGTCCGTGGCCTCACGTATGCCGGCACTGCCGAATACACGCTCGGGACCGCGTCGTATTGGGACGACAACCAGATCGAGCAGGTTCTGGACCGCCACCGGCAGGACTTGGTGCGTCACAAGCTGATGCGCGAGCCGAACTACATCGGAGGCGGCAGCGTCATCTACACGCGGCTGCGCTCGGCCTATGGATTCTTGGAGACTGCTGCGAGCGGAACCGCCGTGTTCGTCATTGAGGACTCTGTCGGTGACGACCGGGGCACGGCCACCTTCACTGCCGATTACCAGCTCGGCATCTTTGACTTCGCCGCCGACACCGGGGGCACGGCTCTGTACCTGACTGCGCGGAGCTACGACATCTACGGTGCGGCTGCCGAACTGTTGGAGCAGTGGGCAAGCCGCGAGGCTCGGTGCTTTGACTTCAGCACGGACGGGCAGACGTTCAACGTCACGCAGAAGGTGCAAGGGCTCCGCGATCAGGCTCGCCTCCTGCGCAAGCGTGCGCGAGTGCAGAAGCGCAACCTTCGGACGGACTCGTGACGCTTACGGCTGCTGACCTTGATTGCATGCGCACGACGCTTGCGACGACATTGCCTGGCACGGCGATCATCAGCCGCAGCACGCAGGGCTCGGACGGCATGGGCGGCGTCACCGACACATGGAACAACGTCGGCACCGTCGCGGCCCGCGTCAGCCCGAGCGGCGGTGGCGTGGAGATGATCGCTGGCGGCGAGTTCGTCGCTGCCACAGGTTGGGTGATCACGGTGCCTGTCGGAACCAACGTCACCGAGCGCGACCGCATCGTGTACGACGGTCAGACGTATGAGATAACCCGCACAAGCACTCCGCGAAGCTACGCAACGTGCATCCGGCTTGACTGCAACGAGGTGGACTGATGCCGAAGCATTACGGCAAGGGCAAGGGCAAGGGCAAGGGCGGGAAGGGTAAGTAGCTGTGCCGATCGTGTACAACAAGATTCCGCAGATTGCAGCCGGCGCGAAGCCCGCCGTGGAGCGCGTGCTGGCAAAGACGGCGTTTGATACCGAGGCGCTGGCGAAGGTCTATGCCCCGGTGGACACCGGAAACCTCATGAACAGCATCGCCGCTGACAAGGTGCGCGACATGACATGGCGCGTCACCGCGAACGCGGAGTATGCGATCTACGTGGAGATTGGCACGCGGCGCATGGACGCTGACCCGTACCTCGAGCCGGCGCTTCGCGCGACATGGCCGGCAGCGATCAACGCGATCGGCAAGGCAATCCTGTGAGCGCCGCAGCCGGCAGCGCAATCTATTCGCGCCTGGCAAACGACGCCACGCTGACCAGCCTCGGCAGCACCGGCGTCTACTACGGCGTGGCTCCGCAGACCGCCGTGGCACCGTACGTCACAATCCAGCTTGCCGATGGGGACGACACCCGCGTATTCGGCGCTCGGGCGACGATTCGGGAGCGATGGTTGATCAAGGGTTGGGACAGCGGCAACTCGCACAAGCGCGCAAAGCAGCTTTCTGACCGCTGCGATGCCCTGCTGGACGAGTACGATCTTGTCGTAGGGGGCGGAACTGTCATGGCCTGCCGGCGCATCGGGCAGCTGCCCGACTTGACCGAGGACGATAACGGCGTCCTCTATCGCCAGGCGGGAGGCCGTTACGAGCTGGAGGTACGCGCATGAGCGCAACGAAGTACCGGGCGCTCGTCGGGCTGGATTACCCGCCTGGCAAGCGTGCCGAAGCTGGCGAGGTCGTCACCGACCTCCCCGACAAGAGCATCAAGTGGCTTGTTCAGCAGAAGCTGATCGAGCCTGTCGGCAAGGAGCCGGCACCTGACAAGCCGAAGCCCGGTGGGGGTGGCAAGTGAGCCCGACGTTCATCCACGGCAAGAACGCTGTGGTCTATCAGGACGGCAACGACCTGACCGGCTACCTGCGGTCCCTGTCGAACAGCGCAGAGGTCGAAACGGCGGAGAGCACCACGTTCGCCGACGACGACAAGACGTATGTGCCTGGCCTCGCTGACGCGACCATCAGCGCCGAAGGGCTGTTCGACAGCACCTTTGACGGCGAGCTGAACAGCATCACCGGCTCGGGCACCAAGAGCGTGTGGTCGGTGTACCCTGGCGGGGATGCCGACGGCAGCCGTGGCAGGGGATACTCGCTGGACGTGACCAGCGCCGAGCGTACCGCCGAGATTGGCGACGTTGTCATGGTCAGCATTGAGGGCCAGAGCTCGGTCGGCACCGAGGCGATCATCAGTCACCACGGCCTGGCGCAGCGCACGGCGAGCGGCACGGCAACGGTCGTGGACAACTCGGCGTCCAGCGCGAACGGCGGATACGGCTACCTGCACGCGACCGCAGCGAGCGGCACGGTCGTCGTCAAGGTGCAGCACTCGTCCGACAACAGCACGTACGTGGATTACCTCACTCTCGGGACCGTCACGGCTTCGGCCCGGTCCTTCCGAACCACTGCGACCGGCACCGTCAATCGGTACACCCGCGTCGTCTATACCATCACCAGCGGCACGGCGACCTTCGTTGCCGGCTTCGGCCGCAGTTAGGAGACAACAAGCATGCCGACCTTCTTTCACGGCAAGGATGCCGAGGTCTACATCAACGACTCGGGTGGCACCGAGCGCAACTTCACGAGCTACGCGACCAGCGTGGGCATCCCTGTCGAGGTAGAGACCGCCGAGGTTTCCACCCTCGGTGACGACGACAAGGTGTACGTGACCGGCCTGCGGGACCGGACGATCAGCATGGAGGGCAAGTGGGATGCCACGGTGGACGGTTACCTGTCCGGTCTGCTCGGCGGTACCGCCAGGCCGTGGAAGGTCTTCCCCGCCGGCTCCGCGTCTGGCCGTCCGTACTACTCGGGCTCGGCTATCCTGACCAGCTACGAGGTCACCAGCGAGATCGGTGACGCGATCGGCTGGTCGGCGGAGTTCCAGAACAGCGGTGCAGTCACCCGAGGCACGGTCTAGTGGCTGCGCAGGGGGCATCGGGCGGGCGCTCGGGGGACGCCCTGCCCACCATCTCCGCAGACGACCTGCTGGCGAAGCAGACGTTGCGGGAGGAGTACGTGGACGTTCCCGAATGGGAGGCTCGCGTCAAGGTGCGCGAGCTTTCAATGGGGACGTACCAGCAGGTGCAGGAGAAGGCGACGGACGCTCGGGGCAATCTGGACGAGGCGAAGCTCCAGGCTTTCCTCGTTCTGGCCGGCATCGTTGAGCCGGAGCTCGGTGACGACGCCTATGAGTGGATTCGGCAGCAGTCCATGCGTGCGGTGAACCGAGTGCTGGAGCGCGTTATGGCGCTGTCCGGCATCGGTGTCACGGCGCTCGAGGATGCCGAGGCCATGTTTCCTGAAGCGACCGGAAACGACGTGGAGGTTCCGCCTGGCGCGTGACCTCGGAATGACGGTCGGCGATCTGGACCGGCGCATGAGCCGGCGTGAAATGACTCAGTGGATCGCCTTCTATCGTTACGAGCAGCGGGAGCGCGAGCGGGCAGAGCGGGAAGCAGAAAGGGCGAGGCGTAGGTAATGGCAACAGAGGTCGCTAGCGCATACGTTGAGCTCGGTGCGAGGGTCGGCAACCTTGAGCGGGCGCTCAAGAAGGCGAACAGCCAGATCACGGCGTTCGCCGGCCAGGCTGATCGCAACGTCGGAAGGACCGGCCAGGCTTTCGGCAAGCTCGGCTTCGCCATGAAAGCCGCTGCCGGCGCGTTCGTTGCGACGAAGGCAATACAGGGCATCAAGAGCGTCACCAACGCGGCCTCGGACCTCAACGAGTCCGTGAACAAGACGCGCGTGATCTTTGGCCGCAGCGCCGCAGCGATTGAGCAGTTCAGCAAGCGGGCGGCGACCAGCATCGGCATCTCGGAAACGGCTGCGCTCGATGCAGCGTCCACGTTCGCGGTGTTCGGCAAGAGCGCCGGCTTGTCAGGGCGCGAGCTGACCGGGTTCAGCACCAAGCTCGTCACGCTGTCTGCCGACCTCGCCTCGTTCTACAACACGAGTCCCGAGGAGGCCATACAGGCGATCGGTGCCGCATTGCGCGGCGAAAGCGAGCCGATTCGACGCTACGGCGTACTCCTTGACGATGCGACCTTGAAGCAGCAGGCGCTCGCAATGGGCATCATCAAGACGACGAAGGGCAGCCTGACGCCGCAGCAGAAGGTTCTGGCTGCACAGGCGCAGATTCTGAAGCAGACGAGCGACGCGCAAGGGGACTTCGCACGCACGTCGGGCGGCGCAGCGAATCAGCAGCGCATCCTCGCGGCGCAGATCGCCAACGCGAAGGCGCAGATCGGCGTTGGCCTGCTGCCGGCGTTCAGCGCACTAATGCCGGTCCTCAACGACGTCATCAAGGCGGCTGTGCCTGCGTTCTCGCAAGCCGCAACGTCATTCGGCAACTTCGCAACGCAAGTGCTGCGCTCGGAGGGATTCAAGAACCTGCTGTCGGACCTCGGCACCATCGCGCAGGCCGCGTTCACGACCATCGGCAACGTCGTCACGGCAACCATCGGACCGCTCGGTCTGTTCGCAGGTGCCCTCGCTGGCCTGGCAGGGGCAATCAGCGGGTTCGGCCCGCTGGCAGCCGTGGCAACGGGCGCAATCGTCGCTCTGCTGACCGCAATGGCAATCAACAAGGTTGTCGCGTTCGTCGGGGCATTGCGACAGCTCGCGGTCGTGCAGGCGGCCGTCACCGGGGTAACGGCGCTGGCCGGCGGGATAAAGGCTCTGCAGACGGGGTTCACGGGTATGAGCGCGGCATCGCTTGGCCTCGCGCCTGGCCTCACCGCTGCACAGGCCGGCATGAGTAAGGTCGGCCTTGCCATGACTGCGCTGCGCACGGCCCTGGCAGGCGGTGGCAGCCCGTGGGCGCTGGCAGCCGCAGGCGTTGGCCTGCTGGTTGGTGGCATTGCCGCCCTGTCGTCCGGCTTGTTCTCGGGCACGCCACCAGCGCAGCTGTACGCCGAGGCTTTGCGAGGGCTCGACACGGCGGCGCGCAACGCATCGGCAGCAGTCGGCACGCTTCTCGGAGCAGTCGGCAACTACACGCAAGCGCAGCTCGCCACGAAGCAGGCTGCCGATCAGGTCGCCAGCGCCGAGCGTGCCGTCCTTGGGCTGCGCCGGCAGGGCATTACGAGCGGTCCGCAATACACCGCAGCCGTCACTAGGCTTACCGCAGCACAGGCGCAGCTTGCGACGAGCATGGGGAATCAGTCGTCGGCTGCCGGCCAAGTCAAGCAGTCGCTCGGGACGCTTCGCGGAGAGTACGTCAATGTGACGGCCAGGCTGCGCGAGGCGAGCGGTGCAGAAATGCAGCGCATCAGCGGTTTGCGGCTCGCTGCGCAGGCGGGCGGCAAGGGCAGCCAGGCGGCGAAGGACTACGACTCTGCCGTGGCCGCGCTCAACCAGCGGCTTTCGCAGGATGCTGGCTTCAAGGCTCTGCAGGCAAACGCGAAGGCAGCAGCCGATCAGTTCGATGCGATGGGCCGCGCCGACCTTGCCAAGCCGCTGCGGGAGATTGCGAACGCGAAGCCCGCCGATGTTCTGAACAACGCGGCCGGCAAGGCGAGGGCGTTCAGCGGTGTCAATCTGGGAAAGAACGTCCCACCCGCAATCACGCAGTTCGACAACCTCATCAAGAAGGTGGACGAGCTCGACGGCAAGGTTGCCAACGTCCGCGTGAACGTCACCGAGACGAAAGCGCAGGGCAAGTTCGCGGGAGGCTACGTCACCGGGTTCGCTGGCGGCGGGAAGGTGCGAGGGCCAGGCGGGCGCGACAAGGTGCCGGCCATGCTGACAGCCGGCGAAGTCGTGCTGAACCGTCGTCAGCAGATGCTGGTGAACAGCGGCATGGGCATTGACGAGGCCCTGCGGAGGACCGGCGCAGCGTTTGCGAAGGGCAAGGGTGCGAAGGGCGGAAGCAAGAAGGGCAAGCCGCTTACCCCCGAGCAGATCAAGGCAGCTAAGGCTGACCGAGCGCAGGGCATTAGATCGGCAGGGCAGAATCTGGCGCAGGCGCTGTCCACGGTGGCTCTAAAGAAGTTCGACACCGAAACGCAGAGCCGGCTCGCAAGCCTGGCCAGCACCAGCCGAACCAAGTTGGATGGCATCAACAAGGAATACAGCGGCTACGTTCAAGAGGTCAATGGAGCCTGGCAGCGCGTCACCGGCACGCTGGAGCAGAACGACAAGGACACGGCGAAAAACCTCAAGGACATTGAAACCAAGTACGCCGGGTTCTTTGCCACGATCGACAAGAACGCGAAGGCGGCTGCCGACGAAATCAAGACGCGCTTTGATGCGCTGACCCCTGCCGAAAGCCAGCTGCGCTCGTTGCAGGACCAAGCGCAGCAGCTTGACCTCGCAACAGGAGTGCAGGAGGCACAGGCCAGGCTTGCCGAGGCACGCGACTTTGGCGATGCCGGCGCGATTGCATCAGCCGAGCGGCAACTGCGCGAGGCACAGCGTGCCGTCACTGTTTCGGAGCTCACCAAGACCGCCGAGACGGAGCGTGCCGAGCAGGAGCGGCTGCGTGCGCAGGCAATCAGCGACTCCGATGCGTTCTACGCCACCGAGCGTGCGAACAAGCAGGCCGCGATGGATAAGGAGCTCGAGGACGAGCGCGTGGCCGGCGAGACGCGGCGCATGATTCTTGAAGCGCAGCTTGCACAGCGCCAGGCGCAGGAGGAGGCGGCTCTGGCGCAACAGCAGGCCACGTATGAGGCCGCGCGTGAAAATGAAAGGGTCAAGCTGGAGGCGGCCCTGACGCGCATGAGCGGCTTCTTCGACAACGTGCGCGACTTGTCGCTGAAAAAGACTAAGAACACCGCTGCCAGGCTCAATCAGCTGGCGACGGCTTTCCTGTCCAGCGGTAAGGCGCTCGGTGACAACTTTGCCGATGGGCTCACAGCAGTCCTGCCGCGCATCGGTGCAGCTGGCAAGGCAATCGCGGACATTCTGAAGGACTACCTCAAGACGGGCAGCCCGACCAAGAAGGGTCCTATGTCGGACCTCAACCATTGGTTTGACGGGCTCGCGCCGGCTCTGGCGCAGGGCATTGACACGCGAGGTCTGGAGAGCAGCATCGCCAGCGCAACCGTCGCGCCGAGCATTATGGCCGGCGCAGGAGCCTCGGGCAGCGTCACGATCAACCTCAATGTCAGCGATCAGACGTTCGCGGGCATGAGCCGCGAGCAGGCTGACAGCGTTGCCAGGCAGATTCAGTCTGCGCTGGATCGTCAGGTGCGCTCCACCGTCTAATGGCAGAGGCCGAATACAGCGTTCGCATCGCGTGGGAGCCGCTGCCCTCAAACGCCTTCATGCTGGATGGGTCCACGCTGGATGGTTCGGATCAGCTCACGAACCAATACTCGGACAGCCTTGACCTGTTCGTATTCGGAATCAGCACGTTCGGCGGCGAGGATGTATTCGCCGGAAGCTTTGACGCGCTCTATTCGGACGTCAGCGCAGACGTGCAGGCCATTACCATTCGCCGTGGCCGCGACGACAACCTGTCGAACTTCACTGCCGGCGAAGCCATTATTACGCTCCGCGACCTCGAGGGCACCTATAGCCCGCTGAACGCGAGCTCGCCGTTGAGCCCTAACGTGCTGCCAGGCCGGCCGGTTCGCATCGCGGCCACGTTCGGCGGAACCGAATACGGACAGTTCCGTGGCTTCGTGCGCAGCATCGAATACGACCCGTCGCAGGATGCCAGGCGCACCATCATCCACGCGCAAGACCTCTTCCTACATCTGGCTCGCGCGAAGCCGACGATCACGAACACCGGAACCATCACGACCGGCGCGGCGATCGGAACCGTGCTGACGGCGATTGACTGGACGGATACGGACTACCGCTCGCTCGGCACCGGCGACACGATCAACAGCGGCTTCTCAAACAATGCCGAGGACACCGCGCTGCAACTGATTGAGGGCTTCATCGAAACCGAGCGCGGCGAGTTCTTTCACAGTCGCGGCGGCACGATTATCTACAACGACCGCTACGACAGGTACACCAGGGCGAGCAGCGGCACTATCACGAACGTCGCTGCCGAGGCGGTCGCAGCTACCGATCTGCAGAACATCAAGAACCGCGCGAAGGTCATCAAGACGGGAAGCGGCACCGCAACGTGGACCGATTACGTCAGCGCGACGAACTATGGGTACAGCGACTACCCCACCATTGACAGCCCGTACATCAACAACGCGGCGCAGGGCACGGCCCTCGCGCAATGGCTCGTCAGTCAGACCAAAGACCCGACACCGCCTGTGCGCTCGCTGAGGCTGACTGCAAACCGCAGCGATGCCCTCATGGCGTTTGGCCTGGCGCGCGACCTCGGCGATCGCATCACCGTCGTGGATGCGCAGATTGCCGGCACCGCCGACTTCTACATTGAGGGCATTGACCACATAATCCGCAACGGCGGCAAGCTTCACGAAGTCGCGTACAGCCTGAGCGCCGTCCCCGAAAGACCACCTATCATCTTTGGCACGTCGGAGTTCGACGGTCCCGACATTTTCGCCTTCTAGGAGGGGGCGCACATGGCAAAGACTTACACCAGCGTTTCCACAAGGCGGGCCGACTAATGGCATGGGTTACACCGACGACTGTGGCGACCGGCGACGTACTCACCGCAAGTAAGTGGAATCAAGACGTGCAGGCCAACGGCGCTGCCCTTGCGCCGTTGTTTAGCGGGTGGACGACCTACACGCCGACCGTGACGCAAAGCACCGCAGTCACCGTCACAACAAACTACTCCAAGTGGATACAGGTCGGGCGGCTGGTGATTTGGAACTTTCACCTGACCGCGTCAAGCGGTGGAAGCGCCGGGAGCATATTGACGATTTCGCTTCCCACGGCGGCGTCGGCAACTTTGCGAACGCTCGGTTCGGGAATGATTTACTACAACAACACTCCGCGGCCGTATGCAGGCATATGGATGGCTAACACCACTACTACCGTTGCGCTGGAATCGGACGACACCGGAAACAACTATTGGGGCGCAATCCCTAGCCTCCAGTTCGCCGCAAACAACTCCAGTTTTTTGGCCGGAACACTTATATACGAGTCGGCGGCTTAGTCATGCCGTGGACGACCCCCGAAACCTTTACCGCAGGGCAGACGCTTACGGCTGCCAGCATGAACGCGATAAGCGGGAACCTCAATGCCCTGTACGCGCCGACGCGGCAACTCGCGTATGTGACTCGCGGCGCGAGCGGCACCGATAACTACACGGTGTCCGATACGTCCTCACCCGGCGGAACGGACATATTCTCTAGCGATGCATCATGGACCGCAGACGGCACCTCTACCTATTGGGTAGAGGTCTATTTTTCGATTGTGGAGTGCGGGGCATCGGCAGGCAGCGAGGTGATTATTCACCTCGTAAACGGTAGCGGCACCAGCATCTATCGCCTCGGAGTCATCGGGCAGGCAAGCGTGCGGCATATTTTTCATGTGAAGGTGCCGTACACACCGGCAGCAGGAGCGGCGGCGGTGAACGTCAGGGCATACCGCGCCGTGTCTAATGGCACCATGTACGCGGGTTCTCCCGGTCCGGTCGCCTATCTCGCCGTGTACGGGCCGGTACTGACGTGACCACCAACGACGTTCAGCGCCTCTACGTCCTGCTCGACTCCCTGCGAGTGGAGCAGCGCCGGGACATTGGCGACCTGCGCGACGAGGTACAGGGATACCGCGCCGACCTAAACGGGCGGCTGAAGGCGCTGGAGGTTGCCGAGGCCAGGCGCGAGGGAATGGGAATGGGGCGCGGCTCGGTCGGGCGCACCGTCGTCGCTGTGGCAGCTGTGAGCGCAGCGATCGGTTCGGTCGTCGGCGTGATTGCCGCTATCCTGTAGATCATGGCGAAGCCGAAGTACGGTCCGCAGACGCGGGCACCGGGCGGCAAGCGAACGGTGATCAGCGCCGGCAGCGACCCATCCTCGAGCGCATGGGCTCGCAAGGGCAGCTTCCTTGTTCGCCACTTCTCCCCGAACGCGCCTGGCAGCTTCACGAAGCCGAACGGCGACCCGACCAACCGTGCGCTCGGAGCCGCGCGTTGGGGCGAGCCGATTCCCAAGAACGACAAGGACCGCGCCGAGCTCTACGCGAAGGGTCAGAGGATGCTGGAACGGCATCGCAAGGCAAAGGAGGGCAAGTGACGAAGGGCGATGCGGTCGTCAAGGTGGCTCTTGCCGAGGTCGGCGTCACGGAAGTGCCGCTCGGCTTGAACAGCGGTCCTCGCGTCCGTCAGTACCAGGCTGCCACGGAGCTCGGAGGCACCGGCTGGCCGTGGTGCGCGGCGTTCGTGGAATGGTGCTGGAAGCGCGTCGGCGGGATTGACACCGACGTATGCAGCCCTTCCACGGAAGTCTTTGCTGCCAGGGCAATCAGCATGAAGCTAACGGG
>Ga0208147_1000364_pt1 | contig 16109 bp, 25 predicted proteins | sample DEB3_08_DNA_FD_184520 | JGI IMG/M metagenome (GOLD analysis project Ga0208147, IMG submission 184520) | Aqueous microbial communities from the Delaware River and Bay under freshwater to marine salinity gradient to study organic matter... | ecosystem: Environmental > Aquatic > Marine > Coastal ... | reverse complement strand
CGACCCGGAGGTGAAGGACATCGCCGCGCAGTTCCATGCCGGCATCGACTCGCTCTTTGTACTGCGCACCGAAGACCGGATGATGAAGCCGAAGGGCGTGAAGCGGGGGAGCGACGAGCATTGGGCGTGGATCATTGCGACGAGCGAACCCCTCGCGAAGCCCAGAGCCACACTCTACACGATTGCCGACATCACTGATCCGGTGAAGTTCCCCGATCCGGTCTTCCGCGTGACCGCGCTCATGCAGGTCTTTGCGGCGGTCATGGCGGGCTTGATCGTCATTACCGAGACCGTGCAGCAGGTCTTTCGCCGCACGGCAAGTGACGACCCCGATCCGCGCGTCCGTGCCTGGGCGCACTTTCTGATCGACCCCAAGAACCATCCGCGACCGGATGATGAATAGGAGGTGACTATGCCATTCACGATCAGCATGAAGCACGGTGGCATTGAAAGCCGAATGACCATCACCAGCGCTGACGGGCAGGCGCTCACGATGACAACTGCGATTGAACCGCAGTCCCGCGTCATCCGCGAGACTCCGAAGCGTATGCGTCTCCCGGTCGATTTCGAGTACATCACGCTTGACCGGAAACAGACGGCGAAACTGATCCGCGCGGACTTGAAACGCTGGTATCCGCTGGTCAAGTTCTCGGTGCGTTCCGAGATGATGAGCGGCGGATACAGCATGGTCGCCGTGACGTGGACGACGAGCGAACCGCCGATGGACGAAGTGCGCGCGTTCCTCGATCAGTATTGCGGCGCGGTCGCGGACGACTCTGGCGAAAGTGCCGATCCGGTCGTTACACAGGTCGAAGGCCGCTGGTATCGCTTCGATGTAGACTACCTGTCGGTCAATCGTTATGACCCGACGCCGGACGTGATCGATGGGCAGGCGCGGGTGATCGTGCCGAAACTGGTAGAAGGGAGCGGCGATGTTTAAACGCGGAACAGTGGTGCAGCACAAAGTGAACCCATGGATCGGCGTGGTTTTGACAGATGCAGAGGTGAGTTTGCCGTCGCACTACGTGGCTATCAAGTGGTTTGAAGGGCGGAACGGGGGCGGGCATGTGTTGGGCGGAGATATCGCGCCGATCAGCGGCTACGAATTCGAGGCCGCGCTCGCGCTCGGCGACACTGACACGGTGCTGAGACTGTACCGCGCTGCACAAAGCGAACCGTCGAAGCAAGAGCAGCAGGCCGAAGCGAAAGCACGCCGCCTACAAGCCGGAATCAATGTCATCGGTCAACATCTCGCCAATTCAACGGATGAGGTGGTTCGGGAGCTAACGGGCGAGAAACCGTACTTCATGCCGGGAATCATCACCGCTGTACAATTTTTGGTTGATGCGCACACGAAACTGCAAGTCGCCATCACGCCCTTTGCCCGCTTCGGCCAACTCCAGCACCGCTACGCGCCCGACGCGCTTTTCACCATCGCCTACGACCGCACGGGCAAGGAAGTTGCGATCCGCTACGCCGATTTCGCCTACGCGGCTGAACTGGTGCCGAATGTGGAAACGGCAGGGCAGGGCGAAGCGCAGATTGGCGGACGCGGCGGGATCGCGGAGATCATGGTCGGCGACAAAGCGGCAGACCTCGTTCGTGCTGGGCTGATGGACGCGCCGAAATTCACGTACCGTGTACGGTGGACGAGCCGCGCGGACGGTCTGACGCGAACCGGACAGGCCAGCGCGAATTCAGAAGCTGAGGCACTCGAACGATTCTATGGCGCAGCAGCGAATGCGCTCTCAGCCGAAGTCATCGAGACGACGCCCTACGGCGTGCCGTTTGCCAGTGGCGAGGTGACACTGTGACGCTCACCCTCTCCGCACCGCTCATCGAAGACACGCCGATCTTTCCTGTCTTTCCGCCTCAGTCCCGGTTTCTGCCTGTCACCTACACGCCGGACGATGGGGTGAACCTCACCTATGGCGAACCCGTCGCCTTTTACCCGTCCGCCGATTCGCCTGCGGGCTTCGACCTTGACGGCGAATACTACGGCGTGTTCGATGCCTTCCGCGTTGACCAGAGCAGGAATGGCATGACCATCAAGCTGCGCATCATCCGGCAGGGTGATCGACTGTGGATACCCCTCGCGAACGTCTTCAAGCTGCGGGATGCCGATCAGCGCATCCCGCGAACGGAGCGGGACTGATGGATTTCACCGCCTATCAGGGCGACGCGAAGCGCACCGCCATCTACAAGCGCCGTCAGACGTTTGCCTACCTCATTCCGGCAGTCGCCGACGAAGCGTTGGAAGTGACTGACACGCCGCGCGGCAGCGACGACGAATGGGATGAAATGGGGGATCTACTCTGGTCTGCGGTCATGCTCCGCGCCGCGCTCACGCTGCCGCTCGTCATTGAACCGTACACGGGTGGCTGCCGCCGGGTGGAGCATCTCGAAGCTCCGGCGCGCTGGCTGATTCACCGCTGGACGAAGATCGCGCGGGACCGGAATGGCAAGCCCGACGCCAACGACCGGGCGTTTCTGGACGAGGTGACGACGAAAGTCCTTCGGCTCGTGATCGCCCTTGCGGAAAAGCGTGGCGCGACGATTGAGCAATTGTGCGCGGACAATCTGGCGAAACTCGCGGGGCGCAAGGAACGCGGCACACTGGCGGGAAGTGGCGTTCGCTAAAACCGCCAAAACAGCCGATTTTAGGCGTTTTGGCAGGGTGTTGGGGTCAGTGGTCGATTAGAACGTAAATTCGCTAAATCGCTCGATAAAGTGGGGGTAGGCTTGGGGGTTTAGGACGTGACCTAGACCCCGAAAAGAAAGGGGTGAATATGGATGCGATGCGGGTGATGCATGATCTGGCGTACCGGGTGCGGGAATACGTGCCGGGTCCGGTCGAATGGATCGCGAGACAGAACGACCCCGAACGTGATGACGTGTACGGCTTCGCCATCGGGCGCGGGTTTGCGTCCGTGACGCTGGAAGAAGCGCAGCAGGCGGATGACAAGCTGGTGCGGTCGCTGGCGGCGCAAATCCTCGGCTTCGAAGTGGACAGCCCGCAGGACTTGGAGCGGCGGCGGGACGAAGCAGCGGCGCGGATCGTCGAACTGGATCAGCAGATCGCGGACGCGCAGAAGTGGCGCGCGTACTGGGAAGGGAAGCGCATTGAAGCAGTGGTGAAGCTAGATCAAGGGGTGAGGACGTGAGCGATACTCAGAACCAACCTCACCTTAGCCTCACCGTCGTCGGCTTCATCTGGGACGGCGGCGACGGCTTCGACGTAACAGCGCGCATGGAAGGACAGACTGACTTCACCCGCGTTCACGTTCCGGCGCTCGTGGTTCATGCCCGCAAAGTCTGCGCTGAACGCGGGATCACGATGGGTGAATTGTGCGACGAGATGAACCGGGAGATCGACACCCGCGAACGCGCCGAACGGCAGGGACAAGGGGTGCCGTCGTTCGAATTCACGTTCACCAGCATCGATTCCGGGCTGTACGATCTGCTCACCGGACACAACCCGCAGGTGAGGCGCTTTCAGGTACAGTGGACGACAATCGACGGGCAAGCCTCCCGCGCTGCGTATGTCCAAGCGGTCACGCATGAAGTCGCGGTCAACCAATTCGCCGCAGCGGGCGGCGTGCTTGGTGAAGGCACAATCACGGTGACGGAGGTCGATGCGCCGGACAACACCAAGACGTTCTACGCGCGGCAGGGCGAGATCCATGCCTGACCGCGCCCCGCTCGACTATGCCGCGCTCACCGAAAGCGAACGCGTGACCGTGGAAACGCTTTACTACGGCGAATTCTCGCAGTACGAGCGCGGCGATCTGCCATGCTCGGCGAAGGAACTCAAGCGCCTCGTCAAGCAGGGCTGGATGGCGTCCTCGCCCGAACGCGTGGAAACAGCGCGCTACGACCAAGCCCACTATCGTCCGGCGTGCTACTGGCTCACCGGGGCCGGGGTCGATGCGCTGGTGGAAGCGGAGCAGCAGGCGCGGATCGACTTCTGGTTGAAGCAGGAACGGACGGCAAAGATTCTCTGTTTTCCGCTGCAAGTGGAGTATCAAGTAAAAAAGAGCGAGAAGGTAACGCGAGATGCCTGAATTTAGATATGTTCGCAGTCGCTATAACACAATCGTTGAAAGCGTCCACGAATCACTTCATGATGCGCTAAAAGAGGTCTGGGGTGATCACTGCTTTGAACTGGCCTACGGGCTAGATCTGTATCAGGACGGGGTGCTTCTGTACACGAACGTAGCGTCCGAGCACGACGCCCCGGCGCTTTCCAGCGAACAATTGATTGACGTGGCAAGCGACTATGCCGAGACGCAAGGGTGGGACTGGTGACCGACCGTGCCTACACTGAAGCGAAGGTGATCGGCGACATCAACTGCTCATCGAGCTACGATCACTTTGTTGAGGTCAAGCTGCTCAAAAATGGTGCGTGGGTGAAATTCGCCTACCACTTCGAAGGCGGCAGCTTCATCGGCAAACGCTCTTGGGACGTGCCAATCCCGGCCTATGCGCGGCGCATGGTGGACGAGGCAATCCTTGCCGACTTGAAAGCGGGCGCGCGGGTTTTCGAATATAACCGGGAGGGGATGAAGCGCTACGCCGATCTGCGCTACCACGAACCGGACTGGATCGAGCGGCGGATTGCGCTGCTGGAAGCGGAATTGAAAGGACAACCATGACCGGCTTTATCATCTGGTACGCTGATGCGTCTTACGCCTGCGGCGCGGGGCTTGACGGCGACATTTACGACACGAAAGAAGATGCTGAAGCTGCGCAGTGGGTGACGAACCGCGACACGCCGCGCTATACGGTCTTGCCCTACATCGAATGTGAAGGCGAAACTCCTGAACTGCCACCGGAGCGGGGCTTTCAATCGGGGTACTACATGACAGAGAGCGGACAACCGTTTCACGTTCTGGGGCGCGACATGAGCGAAGAAACGATGAACGCGCTGAAAGCAATGGTCGATGCGGTCAGTAAGATGACCGACGAGGAAATCGCCGCGCTGCGGGAAAAAGCAGATGAAGGGGACAAAGACAAATGATTGACCGTGGGCAACTGATCGAATTGACCGAGCGTCAGCAGCGCATCCTTACCATCATTTGGCATCTGAGCGTAGATGAGCCGCAGACGATTCAGCGACTGGGCGAACACGACGCCTACTGGAAAGCGACCGAGGCCGAACGCGCAGTCGCCGTCGAAGCGTTCCGCGCCGATCTGCAACCGATGGTCGCGCTGCATCTGGTGACCATCGATGATCAGGAGCGCGTCGCGCTGACGCACATGGGCTTTGGTCATGGGTATGCGGTCAGCCTGTGGACGCAAGGGGTTTCGCCGAAGCTGGCGAAGCAGTGGGGGTGGACTGGCGTGCCGATCCCCGGTCATGCGCTGAAGTTTGTCCGTCCGACTGAGGCCGAGAAGCGCATGGTGTGGGACATTCGCGACCCAAGCGAAGCCGATGCCGTGAACACGTGGTGGAACGAAGAAGACGGTTCGCAATAGCAAAAACACCCCTCAATCCTCCGAGGGGTGTTTCTTTTGGGGCTTCCCGATCCGGCGTCCGCCCCGATACCCATGCTTCCGGCGTGCATGTCAGCGTCTTTACGGTCAACCTTTCGCTTACGGCGCTACTCGGACTGCATGACCGGCTTATCCCGCCGATGTGGTTTAGTAGACCGGAGAGGAACCGCCCCTCTCTTTTGGCACGAGGCCACGCGCTTGCCGGTCTGACCATCTACCAGTAAAAGGATACCTGATGCGGCGAACTCCGCGCTCACCGACCGCCGATCCTGAGTTCACCCCGTTTGTACGGATAGGGTGTTTCCGCTGCCCTCCACTCCACGCTTTGCAAAACCGTGTGTGCTTCTTGTCGAACGGTTGCAGCGTCCGCTTGCGGGACGCCCTGCGCTGCGCTTCAACGCTTCTCTGGGCAAAGTCACGGTGGCGGGGTCGAACCGCCCGGTTCATCACGCCGTCAGTGCCGTTTGCTGACCTCTGAACCGTGACGCCTGATCATGCTTACTCAACCCTGCGCCTAACGTAGCAGTACCGTTTTTGCCTGTCAAGGGGTAGGCAAAAAGAAAAGCGGCCTGCTGTGAACAGACCGCTTTCAGGAGGAGGAAATATCTTGCGAGATGATTTGCTCCACGGGTGAGAATAGCATAAATGGTGCGACCGCGCAATCCGTCATGAATTCCGCACCTGTGCTATATTGGCGCAGATCGTTTAGAATGAGGACTGCGAGATGCTCCGACGGCTGGCGCAAGCCGGGATTGACTTCATGACCAAACACCCCACGAAACAAGCCGGGGATTTCAACCCTGATTCAATTAACGCGATTCGCGCGCATCTCCGCAAGTCCGGACTGAGCGCAAAGGAAGCGAGCTACGCGCTCATTGCCCGCCTCGCCTTGCGGGCGTGGGCGGATGCGCTGGACGCCGGGGAAAAAATCGACATGCGGCAAATCCGCGCCGACATCGAAACGCGCTACGCTTCCACCAACGTCATTCAGAAGCAACTCGGCGTCGCCGCTGGCGAATTCACGGATCTACCCGACGCGATCTTCAAGCACCTGAACGCGAAGGCGCAGCTCGCGCCTTTCCTCACGAACAACCGCCATAAAACCCCAAATCGGCGGCTGATTATCTACCTCGCCGTCGAACGCTATGCGTGGGTGCTGCCGCCGCTTTCGCTCCCCTAAAATCACCCTTCAACACTTCAAAATCACGCTCGGCTTACCTGCTTCCAGCATGTAAGATGCTCTCTGAGAACAGGGGGATTTACCCCTAAGTATCGTGCGGCGGACTGTGAATCCCCGCGCGCGAAAGAGAGCTTGCGAGATGACCACGTTAGACGAAACAACGCCCCTCATCACCCGACCGGGCTTGCTCCGCATTCGGGCGAACAACCGCCTGTACCTGCTCGAAGACCGCGCCTCCGAAGTCACGACCGACCTGAACGCGGGCGCGTGGCGCGGCGTCCTCACCTTTGCTATCTACAGCGCCTTGCCCGACTACGCGACCTTCCAGCGCCTGATCGAAGCGTTGTTCAAGTCCGGCTTTGACGGACGGATCGTCGGGAAGCCGATGCTCCTGCATGCCGTGCGGATTCAGCACTTCACCCGTGCCGAGGCCGACGCCGAAGACGGCGCGGCGGGCTTGGTGCGGATTGAGTACACGGCACTCCGCACCGCGACCAGCGCGACCGCCCGCGAAACCGTCGAAGGCTTTGAAATCGTGGACGCGGTGCAGCGATGACGCTCCTCCCCGACAATCTCACCATTCCGACGCTCTACGCGACCGAGGGACAGGGCAAGTCCGTCTTGGCGGTCGCGCACCTCTCGCACCCCGTCACGGGCTGGCACTGGTACATCTTGGAACGCGGGGCGGGCGAGGACGCGGATCTGGTCTTCGGCCTCGTGGACGGCTTCGAACTCGAATACGGCTACAGCGACCTTCAGGAACTCGAAGCGAACGGCGTGGTCTTCGATACCGACTGGACACCGGAAGAAGTGGGCGTGATCGAGCAGGACGCGCGGCGCATCCGGGGTGAGTAAGCGCAGCGGACAAACCCCTCCAAGAATTGAGGGGTTTCGCTTTTGTGAACTTTTTCTAACTTGTCTTACATGCTAAAAGCATGTAAGATATTTGCAAGAGTAAGGATTTTTTAGGAGGACAACGCGAGATGACTTCCACCCTTGATACCGCTGCTGTGAACAGCCGTATCGCCAGCGTCAACGACCCCCTCAACGAGCGCGTAACCGCGCACCTCGAACGCTTCGGCCTTGACCGTCTGGAATGGACGGGCAAAGGCAGCGTCAAAGCCCATTTCACCACCGATCTGAACGTGACCGCGACCGATACCCGGTTCGCGCCGCTCACCCTCAATTGGTCATCCACGTTTCGCGCCACGGACGGCGCGCTCTATTTGAATGTGCCTGCCGCGTGGCGGAAGGCCAGCCGGGAAGCCGGGGAAGGGGAGGCGAACACCATGCCGATGTACCTGAGTTTGAGCGAAGCGCAGCAGACTGCCATCCGTGATATTGCGGGCGGCGATGTGTACGCCGAACAGCGGCAAGGCACGTTGAAGGCGCTCGTGGCGGACGGCTGGATCAGCGGCACGCAGGAAGGCGGACGCATTCTGCCGCCGTTCGCGCTCACCCCGACGGGTGAAATCATGCTGTTTGAGTATGACGTGATGCGCCTGCACAAGGCCGCCGATTTCAAGACCGGGCAAGCCGTCCAGTATTTGAAGTGGGGCGTAAACGGCGAGAGTCACGCCTTCGAATGGGTGAACGCGACCGTGACGAACGTCGGTATGGTCATGCTCACGCTCGACTACGAAGACGGTACGAGCGGCCAGCGCCGCGCGAACAGCATCCGCGTGAAGCCCGCGATTGCCGATCCCGTCACGCCGATCCCGGCGAACGAACTGGAAAATCTGGACGAACCACACGCGGACATCGGCACGCTCGTCAGTGACGAAGCGCCGTTGACTCTGCCGGATGCAGCGATTGTGAACGCTTCCGAACCGCTCTCCGAAGAATACGTCTACATCTCACTTGCCCGCCCTGTGTGGTGCGGCGAAACCGTACCCAGTGAAGGTTTCGTTCGTTCATTCGAGGCGCGTCATCCCGTTTGGAGTGGTGCGGAATGCGCCGTGTACAGTCGTAAGCTCGGACGCGCCGAATTGGAACGCTACGAACTTCGACCGTACAGCTATAACGCCTATGAGTTCACAGTTGGGCAGCGCGTATTGTGGCTTGAAAACGATGATGTGTACGAAGTCACCGGGCGCGACGACGGGCGCTATCACCTGCGTCATGAATGTGGCGATGTTCAGCAGTACATTCCCGAAATCAAGCTGGCGACTGCGATTGAGCGGACTGCGCCAGTGATGACCGTCACTATCGAAGCGACGGGCAAGGAAGGCGTTCGCCTTCACCCCGCGCCGTGCGGCTATCCTGAATACCTCTGCACCTGCGGATTGAATGACGGCGACGGACAGGACGAACCGCCCGCGCCGGAGCAGTCCGCCGACCCCATCTATCAGGATTACATTGGCGTTCCGATCCGCGCGAACGATTGGGTTCAGACCCCCGCCGGATTGAAAGGTTCAATCGCCGGGTTCACGCGGGAACACATGGCTGCGGTCGCGCTGATGTTCGAGTCCAAGTCATTCGACGCTTCAACCGATATTCACGACTATCTGACGCATACCCTCAGAAAAATCGACCCGCCCACACCGAAAGACGATCCGATCAACTACGACGCCTACAACGGCGGACTGGCAGACGCCGCACTTGAAGCGCTCGTGCAGAGTGACATCGAACGCGCTGAGAAGGTCGATCCGTATGCCTGGGCGACACCCGCGAAGCGCGGCGCGCTCGAGGCGCTCCTCGCCCGCAAGCACGTCTACCCGCAAATCTGTGAACCGTCCACGACGCCCGATGTGTGGCGCATGGAAGATGCATGGAAGGTCAAGACGATGCAGCGGACGCTCGACAAGATCGGCGGGGAACTGGTCGGCAGGCTCGAACAGGACTGGAATGGCGACGAACCGTACTGCGTCGCGCTGTTCAAGCTGGAAGTGAACATCAACCCGGATTATGAGCCGTACCCCTCGAAGCGCCAGACGAAGCCCGCCGCCGATCCGAACAGCATCCACGCGCAGTACGATGCACTGCACGCCACGCTTCCCGGCGCGACGTTCCTCTTGATCCAAGTAAACGGCGACGAATGGCACGCCTACATGATGGACGCGAACCTGCTCCGTCGCTACGCGCCGCTCTGCCGCTTCTCCCCGCAGACCGTGAACAACGCCGGGGAGCAGTGGGACAAGCTGTCTATTCCGGCGGGCGTCTTGGACGAGCTCTTGACGAACGCGACGACCGAAGGCGGGTTGACTGTGGCGCTCGCTTCCATTGTCCGCGACGAACCGGGTGTGCTGCCCGTGCGTGATGTGACGGAGATCCACCGCCCCGACGAACCGGTGCAGTACATCGGCAAGGAAGCGCCGCCGACGGAATGGGAGACCGAAGCGGACGCGGAAAGCGAACCGCAGTCGGAACCCGCGCCGAAAGCGGAACCCGCCGCGCCGTCGAAACTGACAATGACGCCGGAACTGCAAGCCGCGAAGATCCGCCTGCACATTCACGGGGAACTGCGCCTCGGCTTGATCGAGAGCGTGATCCCGATGCCGCACGACGGCTGGTTTGCCGTGACGTTCGTTCACGGGCTGACCGAGGCGTTCACCGTTCCGGCGCTCCGCACCGCCTACGAAGTGGGGGATGTGTGGCGCAGCAAGCGCACCGTGTACGTGCGCACGCCGCAGACCACGGCCCCGCACGGCTCCGCCATCGAACAGGCGACCGCCGTGCTGAACGCGCTGCCGGATCTGACCGCGCCGGTCGCAGCGATCGCAGACGCTTTTGCCGACGCGAAAGCCCGCGTGGAAGCGTTTGACGCAGCGGCAGGGCAGATCGAGCCGACGACGCTCCTCTCCGAAACCGACGAAGCCGCGCTCATCGAAGCGCTCCGCACTGAACACGCGGATATCGCCGCCGAGTCGCTCGGCGTCACCCAATTCCTGTTGAACGTGATTAGCCGGATGCGGACGACGGCCACCGTCGCCGAACTGTTCTAGGGGCGATCATGGACTTCATTACCATCCCGCGCATCATCAAACACCTGAGTAATCGGGTGCTGCTCCACGAAACGGTCTTCGGCAACCGGACAAAGACCACCTGCGAATGCGTCGGCGTCACCGCTGACGGGCGCTTGTGGCGCTACTTCCGCTCCGAGGAACGCAACGATGAGGGCGTGTTGTGCATAGCGATCTCCTATGGCTTCACCGAACTACCGCCGGGGACGCAGGTCGCGTGACCATGCGCGACTACTACGCACGGCAGGCCGTTTTTGCCGTGCTCAGCCAGCTTCGCGGATCGGACGCCGTGCGCTTCCGATCCGCCCTCCGAACGACACGCGATGCAGATCGCGTCATCCAATTGTGCGCCGCAGCGATGCGGGGAAGGGAGCGACGATGAACCACAATCTCGACTTTGAAGTGACCGGAACGACGCCGGACGGGGTGATCATCCAGCGGCAGAAGGCCGAACGCCTCGGCAAGCACCTGCGGGAGACGCGCTTTCAGCGCATCGGCAAACCGATCCCGCTCGCGGTGCTGTGCTACCGCCGTCCAACGCTCGTCGCGACGTGGCGCGTGAAGGACGCGCGCGGCGTGTGGCAGGAATACAGCCTGTACGGGCTGAAGGCCGACGGCACGGAAACGTTCAGCTTCTTCCTCGTGGAAGACGACCGCGCAGTTGAAGTGGAAGCGCTCGCTGAAATCATCGGCGCGATGTTCCAGTCACGGATCGAGGTGGTGCTGTGAACGAAACCACCTACACCGAAGAACACTACAACCTGCTCCGGCTGATCCCGGTCTTTTCCGGGAGCGCCCGCGTCGTGGATCTCCTCCTCGGCTTCGATGCGCTCACCATTTCCGGCCTGACCGCGCTCCTGGATCTGCTCGTCGCGGACGGGCTGGTCGAACGCATCCCGCAAAAGGTGGGCTGCACCTACAAGCTCTCGCCGTTCGGCAAGCTGGTCATGAACGCCAGTCGCGATGCCGATGCGCTCTGGGCGCACTTGTGGATTGGGAGCGACAACTACGACATCGTGATCTACGGCGTGCCGCACGCGATTCAGTCCCCGTTCGTGTGCTGGCGGGTGCGCAATCTCAACGGCTCGTTCATCGATGAGGGTGGGGCGCTCAATGAGCGTCAGGCGTGGCAATTTGTGAAGGGCGTCCTTGAAGGACAGATGCAGACGAAGGGGGTGCAGGCGTGAAGAACGGGAAGCAGAACGCCTTCGACATGAAGACCGTCGAACAGGGGAAGTACGGCGTGAAGTTCCACGGCGGCATGTGGGCGTGGACGGCGCACCGCACGGCGGATGATCGCACCGCTGGCGAACTCAGCGGGTCGAAGCAGGCCGCGGAAAAAGCCGCGCTCAAATTCTTGGGGGTGGAACGTGGCGAAGCGTAACCGGGTGACGACAAACGCCGCGCGTCAGATGCAGCGCGCGACCCCGCACCGGCACTGGCAGTCGAACGCCGCGCATGTGGCCTATCAGCGGGCGATCAAGTGGTTCGGCGCGGAGAGCGAACAAGCGCAGGCCGTCTTGAACATGGGCGTGCGTCCGCCGTCCGTGCTTCAGCAGCTGCGCGATCAGGCGCTGGTCGCAGATCGGCAGAGCCGCGCGGAACGGTTGCTCCGCCGCGCCGCGAATCGTGTGCGCCGCCCGCGTTCGGTAGCGCTGCCGCCGGAACTTCTAGCATGGGCGGTGCAGGGATGACCACGACCAACGAACTGGTGTACGTGGACGTGGAAATCTACCGCCCCGGCGACACGGAATACAGCGAAGCGCTCGACGAGTGGGAACACGACCTGTGGGTCTTTCCCACGCGCCCGGATGCGCAGTGTCTCTCGGATGTGCTCGACAGCACCGGAGCGGACGAAGACGAGACCGCCTTCGCCGATCTAGCGTTCCACGTCATGCCGATTACACAGCCCAATCCGGCGTTTCTGCATCCGGAGTGGAAATCGCATATCGACTGGCTGGTTGAGGAATCAAACGCCGATCTCGCTGAGGTCTTCGAAGTGGATGCGCACGAACGCTGGCTGCCCGTCATCCAGCGCCGCATGACTGAACTGCCGAGCACCAACCGGATCGGCTTCTACGCGGTCTATGCGGTGACTCAGACGTGGCGCAAAGACGAGAACGACTCGGACAGCAGCATCGAATTCGAGTATGCGGGCGAACTGGACATGACCCGACTGCCGCTGGTGCAATCGTGACCGCCGCACCATCCGTGTCCCCAAAGCAGATCGGCCTCTTTGATGCGCCTGCGCCGCTCAAGACAAAGGTCTGCGCGAAGTGTGGTCAGCCGCGCGCCTTAAAGCTGTTTGCGTGGAAGGACAAGCGGGCGGGCATCCGTGAGGACATCTGCAACACCTGCCGGATGTCCGATTTCCACAGTCCGGCGAAGCCTGCCGCGCCGCCGCGTTCCGCTCGTGAACGCGCGATTGCGACCCCGCATCCCTCCGGCTTCATTCCGACGCCGCCCGCGCTCTGGTCGAAGAAGGGGGATGTCGTGCGCGTCCTCATCAACGACGAACGCACCGGACTCACGCTGTGTGTGGTCGGCGTGGTGACGGGGGTGAAACCGACGAACAAGCTGGTCAGCGGCTACCAGAAGCTGCGCAATTTCCTTGTCCGTCAGGGGTGGCAGATCGCGCAGATCCGGGGGAGTGTCGCTGCGCCCTTGCTCGAAAAGACCGCGCGGGAAGGGCGGACGGATGGCGTCTAGAAACCCATCCCCGCATAACGCGAGTCTGGTGCAGCGTCCGACGCCCATCGCGCACGACTATCACCCGAACGATCCGGTGAGTACGTGCCGGAGCAATTTGGCCGTGCGCCTGTACACGCAGGTGAAAGCGGGTGAGGACTGGCAGCGGTGGGCGGCGCAAGTGGGCGATCAGCACCTGATTGCAGCAGTGAATGAAGCGGTCGCGGCGCTCAAACGCGCGCACCAGATCGCAGCACCGAAAGAATACGTGGAGCGGCGGAAGCCGAAGGAGGGCGAATAACTATGGATACCAATCTCGATAAAATGCGTCTTTGCGCTATGGGGGATGAATGCCGCCATCCAGAACGTACAAGTCAGGGCTTGCCGATCTCTGAATTTAAACTGATCACATCGCAAACGGGCGAACGCAAGCGTATCTGTTGGGTTTGTCAATCGTTTCGTGAGAATACCCACGAAGGAGCAATTCGCTTCAGTTCGCAAGAGACATTCCGTCTCAAGAACCTAGTGCTGCTTGATGCATATCAGACGGCAGCGGAATTACGAATCGGACGCAAGCACGTCGATCAGCTTAGAAAGCACGGGGTATTAACGGCTATTGAGGAAGAGGGCGCGCCCGATCTGTACCGTAAACCCGACGTAAAAGCGCTAAAACTCATGAACAATAGCCACATCATCAATTTCCAGCGTAAGGCGGAAATCAGCTATTGGCAGGGGCGCATCAACCGCGACTTGAATCGGCGCAAAACCGTCATGTCACTCGATCAGCAACTTGAACTTATCGATGAGATTGACGAGGCTAAAGACAGCGTCGTAATTAGTCCGCCAGTCGATAAATTGGCGGGATCAATCATGTGGTCTGTGAAAGCAGGGCTTGACCTGTATGTCGCTCCGGTTGCGGCTTCTCTCCAAGTATCCGTTGAAGATGCTATTGAGGCGCTTTTCCCTCCGGTTTTAGTCAAAGCAATTGCGCTGATGGATGAATTCATTGATGCATTCGGCAAGATGGACAGCGAAGGGGGTGAATAGCATGAACCTGAAGAAAGCTGAACTGCGCTTCAAGCGTGAATGGGCGAATGCCGCGAAGAAGCTGGGGCGCGAACTCCCGCAGGTTGAAGTGGTCGCGCCCGCAATTGCTGCGGACATTGTGGTGAGCTTCACGGGGTTTCCTGAAGCGGACGCGCTCGACTACACGGGCTGTAAGTGCAATTCGATTGTGCATAACAGCGCCGTGCTGATCGTTCCGCCCGAATGGGTGTCCGCGCCGTCGCGCCGGATGCTTGTGACGAGTGCTGAGGATCGGCTGCACAATGCGCTTCTGGATGCGGGTGTTGCCGATTGGATCGACATCACCAGCGCCGAAGATGGCGTGAACCTGACGGTCAACCTCCTCGACATCCTCACGGGCGATCAACTGGCGAAGCTGAACGCGCACTACGATGTGGTGCTGCGTGAACAATTCCATCCGGCCTACTCGTTTGCAGAGCGCACGAGCGGCACCGAACCGCAGACCGAAGCCGCGCCGCTGGTCGATCCGGCGAAGGTGGAAGCGAAGGTGCGCCAGTGTTGGGCAGGCGGGCATGGCGGGAAGATCGCCGCGTTCGAAGCGCAGGCCGATCCGCGTGAATTCATCGTGACGACTTTCAAATCCGTGCCGCTGAATGCGAACCTGCGCAATCACGGGTTGGCGCTCGTGAAGCAAATCGCGCCTGAAATCACGCATGTCCGCGTGATGGACGAACTGTGGGCGAAGCTGCTCGGTACGCACAAGCCCGTGTCGACGACCGTCGTGTTCACGGCCACCGTCAGCGACGGCGACACTGAGCCGGTCAGCGTCCCCGACGAACCGATCCAGATCCCCGACTTGGACGACCGCGACGTGGAACTAAACGCGCTCCGCACGCAGGTGGAGGAACTTCAGGAAATCATTCGCGCCTTCACGCCCGTGTCGAACGAATGGCAGACGCTGCGCCTGACCATCAAGCGCGAAGGGTCAGCGATCACCGCGCACCCGGAAATCGCTGCCGAAGAAGCGAAGGGGTGGCGCGTGCATCACGTCCAGTTCGCGCCGAACGGCGAGGATCGGTTGTTCGTGCTCATGGAACGCAAGCCGCAGGCCACGCCCGCGCCGCGCTACACGAGTGCTTACGCCACCGCTGGCGCTCTAAGCAGCAACGGTCGCATTGAACAAGCGATTATGCAGGGCAGCGGTCGTCTTGAGCAGATCATGATCCGCGACATGAACGCGGAAATCGCGGACAGCGCGCGGGCGCTCCGCAATGCGTTTCACTCCCTACAGGAGATCGGGAACTGATGACGAACCTCATCATCACCGATCCGGCACAGATCAACGACGTGTGGGCAGGCATGGAGATTGAGGACGCGGCGAAGCGTGCGCCCGCCCTCACCAAGCTCGCGGAACAGGCGCACCACGACCTGCGGCAGCAATTGGACTTCCTCAAGGTACTCGTCACACCGCTCCTCACGCCGGACAAGCTGGACGTGCTCGACCGCTATTTCGCGCTTGCCGTGCGTCGTGCGGACGAACTTGCAGCGATCCCCGGTCAGGCGGCGGACGTGCTCACCCATGCGGCGTTCATGGTGATGCAGCTGATGAAACAGCGGAACGCCAAGACCGCCGAACTTGCCGCGCTCATCGAAGCGCTCGAAAGCGGGAACGAGGAACACCCGCTGCTGTCCGCGTTTGCGGATCGGCTGGATGAACAGCGGAACGACTACAGCCACCTTGAAGCGCTCATCGGCGA
>Ga0208147_1000363_pt1 | contig 16138 bp, 26 predicted proteins | sample DEB3_08_DNA_FD_184520 | JGI IMG/M metagenome (GOLD analysis project Ga0208147, IMG submission 184520) | Aqueous microbial communities from the Delaware River and Bay under freshwater to marine salinity gradient to study organic matter... | ecosystem: Environmental > Aquatic > Marine > Coastal ... | reverse complement strand
GGCTTTTTGGTGCCTGAGGATTACGCCACGCAAATTGTCGACAAGCGTGATGAGACATGGATTGGTGCAAAGCTGCCTGTACAGCGATACACCACCAGCCGCGATATCTTCAACATCGCCGATCAGGACAGCAAGAGTGATTTTGCATTTGTCGCTGAGGCTAGTGCAGCAAACTTTGATGAGCCTACGTTTACCAACAGCGCAATTACCATCTACACGGCATCACTGGCTATGAAAGTCAGTAATCAGCTGTTGCGTGACGAGGCGATGGATCTGCAGGGCTTTTTGGCGCGTGAGATTGGTCGAGCCTATGCACGCCACCTCAATCAGTACATGATCAGTGGCACTGGTAGCTCACAGCCATATGGTATCTTGGCACGCGCGACTGTGAGTGAAACACTCGCAGGTGCTGCAGCCGTTGATGCAGCCGACATCATCAACATTGCGCACAAGCTGCCTGCATGGTATGCCGATGACACTGCATCAGTGGGCTGGATCATGCGCAATAGCACACTCGGTGCCATTCGTGCACTGCAGGGCAACTTTTTCAGCTTTGCACCAACGCCATCAGGCAGCATGGAGAGCCTCTACGGTAAAAACGTGGCACTCACTGACCACATCGCTGCACTGGGTACCACCAACAAGCCCATCATCTTTGGCAACATGCTGTATTACGCGTTTGTTGAAAACATGGGCCTCGAAATCAGCCGCAATCCATACCTCTACCAAGCCAACTATCAGACTGGCATTTTCACCACGGTGCGATGGGGTGGCGATGTAACGCAAGCTGAGGCCTTTGTCTATGGGGTCAATCCGTAATGAGTGATTTGGTGCTTGTAAAACTGCTGCTCGGTTTGGTGCGCGCAGAGAATAACAGGCTCAAGGCCTACAACGCTGGTGACGTGATAAGCGTCACCAGCAAGGAGGCTGAGCATATGGTATTTCGGCGGCGTGCAGAGCGTGTGGAGCCTGAGGCACCACCAGTGAGCACAGAGAGCGCACCAGCCAAGCTTGCACCATCACGCAAAAAGCGAGGCTCATAGTGGCATACATAACTGCAGCAGAATTGCGTGATTACATTGGCGCATCATCGCATGCTGATGATACGCAGCTGGGATATGCAGCTACGCGTGCCCAGCATATGGTAGATGCATACTGTAATCGTACATTTGAGGCTGCAGCAGATACCACGCGCTATTACAATGCGCTTGATATCCGCTATGGTGGCAGCATTGACGCGTTTACACAGACGCTCATGCTCGATACTGATTTGTGCCAGCTCACGAGTGTGACAAATGGGAATAGTCAGGTAATTCCCACAGCCTCACTCAATTTGCTGCCAACAAACTTCACACCAAAGTATGCCATCAAAATCAAGAGCAACACCTCATATGTGTGGACATATGTAGGTGAGCCTGATACTGCTATCAGTGTAGTGGGTCGTTTTGCGTATAGCATCACTGCACCTGCTGACATTGTGGCAGCAACTATCAGGCTTGCAGCATACATCTACAGACAGCGTGAGGGTACACCTGATACGGATCGCAGTATCATCTCACCTGATGGATTTGTATTGCAGGCTGCACGAGTGCCAACGGATGTGGCCGTTACGCTGGATCCATATCGCAGGAGATCATAGCCATGGGGAGCAATCTCACCAGCATCCTGAGCGCAGTGGCTGCAGTCACTATCAATCTTGATGGGGATAATGTGGATGTGTGGCTCACCAGTGAGGTAATGGACACTGCTGAGATACCACAGCTGCCTGTACGTATCATCAGCCCACTCGGGATGCAGGGTGTGCGCATGAAGCAGCAAACGCTTGGAGCTGGTGCAGTGCTCAGTGCAGAGTGGCGTGTCACGGATACGCTGCTATTGCGCGCGGTGGGTATGGGGCTTGGCATGCGTGACGTGGCTGATTTGTATACTGAGTATATGAGTGAGTACCTCAATGGCATGCGCGCACTCATCACCAACACATGGAAGTTAGAGACACTCGAGCAAAAGCCCATGGTGCTTGAGTATCCAGCAGGCAGCGGCCGCAAATACCATGCGGTGATGTGTACGCTGTTATTTAGTGAAATTGTTCAATAGGAGAGATATCATGGCACAAACTACGGGAGCTGTAACAGGAGCTGCATCAACAATCTCAGTGAAGATCAATGCAGCAGCCACGTTTACGGACATTTCAGGCAGCACACAGAGCATTGATGCACCAACATCCACACGCATCACTGGTGAGGCCTATACGCTCGAGGGCGACATTGCACTCACCACGGTGGGCAAGCGCGAGCCAGTCGAGGTCACCGTCAATGTGATTTATACAGAGGTAAGTACGGAAGCATTTTTGCTCTTGCAGGATGCATTTGTCAATAACCACACCTGCCAGCTCAAGTGGCTGCCAAAGGGCACAGGCTCAGGTAACGATGATTACACCACTGCCACTGATAGCCGCATTACTAGCCTGCAGTATGCACCGATTGACGCAAGTGGTGCAGGCCCAATCATGTGTCAGTTTGTGGTGCGCTCGTCAGCCATCACCTACACTGCAAACACCTAGGAGTATTACCTATGAAAGCTACCTACACTGTAGATATTAAACGGCTATCCATAAGGGATGGTGCTACACTGCAGCGAGCGATTAAAGACGGCATTGATATCATGGCATTTCTACCTATCCTGAATAAATTGGTCATCATGGATGATGGCAGCAATGCTGAGGATCTGCCATATGAGCACCTCGAAGAGATACTCATTGCCATAGGTGAGCGTATCAGCAAGCCAAACCCTACCTAAAGCAGGCCCTGCTGGAGCATCTGTTTACCAGTGGGCCTGCTCCATGGGAGTACATTGAGCTCATTCTCTGCAGAGATGTATATCACTGTGTGCCAAGTGCGCTGCCTGACTTTGAGACCATCGTGCAGACACTCATGATGCTGCAGGTAGAGCAGCAAGTGCAGCAGATGAAAAGGAAATGATATGACTGATCGCGCAGTGGTGGTGCGTTTTGTTGGTGAGGATGATGTAACACCAGTCGCAAAATCAATTCAGGGCTCAGTCAATGAGCTGGGCAGCACTGCAGATAAAGCAGGCAGTAAGTTTGATGCACTCGGCAAAATCGCTGAGGGTGCATTTATGCGCTTAGGCAACATCATCACAGATGTTGCGCTTGCTGGTGTGCAAAAAGTCGGTCAATTTTTCAGCGATAGCATTGCAGAAGCCACTGATTTTCAAAATGTGTTTGCGCAAACACAGGCCGTTATTGCCTCGACAGGTGCAGCAGCAGGCAAGACTGCTGAGGAGATGGCAGGGCTCGCAAGTGATTTATCTGCAGCCAGTGGTATGAGCCTCTTCAGTGATGATAGTATCCTTGGTGCACAAAACTTATTGGCCACATTTACGCAAATTGGTGGGCCAACGTTTGACAATGCCACACAGGCTATCCTCGATGTATCACAGGCAATGGGGCAAGATTTAAAGAGCTCTACCATCCAAATTGGTAAGGCTCTTAACGATCCTATTGCAGGGATTGGCGCGCTCTCACGCGTTGGCGTGCAATTCACTAGTGACCAAAAAGCCATGATTGAGAGCATGGTAGAGGGTGGCAATGTAGCAGGGGCTCAGGCAGTCATCCTCGAGGAGTTAAATAAGCAATTTGGGGGTAGTGCTGCTGCTGCAGTCAACACGTATGCTGGACAGATGACAGTGCTCTCAGAGCAATTCAACGATGTAAAGCAGGGAGTGGGTGAGGCTTTGCTGCCTATCCTGCAGGAGCTTGGTCGTTTTGCAGTGCAGTATGTGGTGCCTGCAGTGCAGGAGATGGCTACAGCCTTTACTGAGTGGGTAAATAGCGTTGATTGGGGCGGCTTGATGAATATCTTTGATAGCCTCTTCACTACACTGAGCGACAGCATCACGAGTGTGGATTGGGATGGCATTTTTGCCACCATCAGCACTGCCATTGATACAGTGCTCACGACATTCTACACATTAAGAGATGTATTTTATGAGGTGCTTGGTGCCATCACCACGCAAATTGATATTTTCTGGGGCATTGTGGAGCCTGTATGGAATCAGCTTGCAGCTGTCTTTGAAGAGGCATACAGGCAGCTTGAGCCACTCGGCGCGGTGTTTAATGAGGCCTTTGGTGATGTGAGCAAACAATCAGAGGCTATGGCACCAATAGGCGAGATTTTAGGGAATATTACTACTGCAATCCTCAATGTGGTGGGTGTGATTGTGCAGGTGCTTGTGCCGATCATTCAAGTGGCGTTTCCGATTTTCATCAACTACATAAAGGATTTAGTAGACACCTTTATGCGTTTATACAACACTATCAATTACGTGTTTAGTGGCAAGATGCAGCAGGACATCAGCAAATGGTGGGAAGATACCGTGAATGGCATATCTACAAAAATCAGCAACGTCATTGCATCGGTCAAGCAGGTAGGCACCAATATCATCAGCGGTCTTATTGATGGTATTGAGAGCATGAGGCAAAAACTATACGACAGCTTTAGCAATCTCGTGACTGGTGCAGTGGCGTGGCTTAAAAAGCTGCTAGGCATTGCCTCACCATCAAAACTGATGGCTGATGCAATCGGTAAACCGATGGCGCAGGGCATCGCTGCTGGTATGCTCTCATCAGCAGGGGCTGTGCAAACGGCTGCAGGGCTCACGGTAAGTGGTGCAGGTGCTGCCACAGTGAATAACTATTATCAGTTAACGGCCACATACAACACCATGCAGAGTGAGAGCAGCATCCTGCAGGATATGCGCGCACTGCAGTTAGCATCAGGAAATTACTAGTATGCCAATATCATCACCAACCATAGGTATGCCATACTCACTCACCTACAGCATAGGTGGCACAGTCTATACGCTGAGTGGCTACGATGCTACATCAGGGCTCACGTTTGGCTATGGTGGTGATGCTGGATTTGGCATGGCACCACTGCATAGGATTACACAGCGTGGCCCGATGCAGCAGGGTGATACAGATGAGGATTTTCGCCTCGATCCGCGCATCCTACAGCTACCACTCATTGTGCGCTGTGATACGCTCAATGCGTACTATCAATCACGCGAGAAAATCCTAAACATCTTTACACCATCAAACGTGGCAGGTGAGCTCACTGTCACGCGGCCTGATGGTGCACAGCGCAGCATCCTCTGCAAAACGCTTGGAGGGCTCACGTATGACTACTCACCAAGTGATGGCTATGCCATACGCACGGTAGTGCAGCTACGCGCGGATGATCCCACATGGTATAACCCTGCACCAGTCACTACAGTAATCTCACCAGCAGTGGCAGGTACACCGATGGCAATCCCACTAGTAATGCCATTCACAATGGGTACCTCTACCATCAATACCACTATGAGCATTACGTATGATGGCAACTGGCTCAGTTATCCCGTCATCACTGCCACAGGCTCGATTACGAATCTCACTATCACTAACAACACCACAGGCTTGAGCATTGTGGTGAGTGGCAACATCCCTGCAGGCCGTGTGTGGACATTTGATCTACGCTATGGATATAAAACAGTGTACGATGATTTAGGCGTTAATCAGATCAGCACCATCACCACTGCATCAAATCTCGCTACGTTTGCACTCGTGAGCGCACCAACAGCAGTGAGTGGTGTGAACAGCATCAGCCTATCGAGTACTGCAGTGGGCTCAGGTGCTACAGTACAATTCACCTACTATAATCGCTACATAGGCATATAAGGAGATACACCATGGCAAGCACAGAGCGTAGCCTTGGATGGGCTACTACAGGCACAGGAGATGGGCCAGCAGCAGGATATAATACCGCGCGCTGGACTGCAAACGCACAAAAAACGGATGGCACAGGGGTCACGTTTTTTGGCTCATACATGGCGATGAGTGGCACCACCACGAGTACACTCACTATTGCAGATGGTGCAGCCATCATCAATGGGTATACGTATGAAACGAATGGCAGTGTCACCATTAGCACCACAGGGCTCACTGCTACCTATAATGTGCTGCTTATCGCTAATACCAGTGCAGGTGCGCTCACTGTGACAGCGAATGGTGCAGGTACTACCACAGTGGCTGCAAGCACCATCCGCATTGCACTGGCTACGAGTGCGCAAACCACCACCATACAGGGTGCAGTGGGTGCTGATAACGTGATCACGCTTGGTACCTGCACAGTAGCTGCAGGTGTCATCAGCAGCATTACTGCTGCGCTGCCATACAGCACCAGCCTGCAAATGCCATCACAGATATATGCAGTGCTCGACAGCCTAAGCGCACCTATCACCTGCGCTACTACAGCATCAGTGGATCTCACCGCATACTCAATCTCGTTTAGCTCGAGTGATGCGATTATCTCAGTAAATGCCACAACAGGTGTGTTTACGGTCAATCTTGCAGGGCTCTACCACGTTGATGCAATTTGCTCATGGGATAGCAATACGACTGGAAGTCGTGTGCTTGGCATCAACGGCACCAGCTTTGTGTATACGATGGATAGCGAACAGCAATCCGTGCTCGCTACCACCATTGCTTACCAAGCCTATCAGCGCACGAGTAAAATCATCAGGCTCAATGCAGGTGCGACGGTTAAGGCATATATCCTGCAGAACAGCGGTGCAACACGCACCGTGAGCAATGCCTCACTGAAAATCACAAGGCTCTAATATGGCTGCAACCATCGAGCTGCACATCTACAGTAGCGCAGGAGTTAGGCAGGCAATCGCCACGGATGTGCTCAGCGTGGCCTCACAGCGCATTGTGAATGACATTGATACACTTGCATTTAGTGTGGCAAGCGCATCACCAGTGGTGCCGTATCTCGTGTATGGTGCCATTGTCGAGTACTATCGCACGGATATCGCTAATGGCATTGCCACCTATCGTGAGAGCGTAGGGATAATCAGATTTATCCGTACCAAGCGCACTGCTGATATTACCTATGAGGTAGTGGCATTTGGTTTTAATGTGTTGCTGGCTGATCGCATCGTGGCATACAAATCAGGGCTCACTAATCTGAGCGCATTTAGCGCACAGCCTGCAGAGACCGTATTGAAACGGCTCTTTGATTACAATCTTGGTAGTAGTGCCACGGTGGCAAATGGCAGGTATTTGGATGGCAGGCTCACAGGGGCCACGACTGCTGCCACGAGTGGTGCAGGGAGCTCAGTATCTATCTCATGCGCTAATCAAAACCTGCTACTGGCTATGCAAAAAATCCAGCTCAATGCAGGTGGTGATTTTGCGATGGTATTTACTGCACCTGCCACCTATACCTATACGTGGTATACCAATCAGCTTGGCACTAATCGCACTGCTACTGTGCTCTTTAGTGTTGATAATGGATCGCTCGGCTCACTGGTGGTGGATGATGATCGCGCCAATGATATCACTGCAGCGATTGTGGGTGGACAGGGTGAGGGCTCAGCGCGTGCAATCACCACACGGCCTGCATCACTGCCTACAGGGCTCGATTTGCGTGAGCGATTTATCGACGCGCGCAATGAAAGCACCACTGCGCAATATCAAACGCTTGGAGATGCAGCACTGAGAGACGCGCTGATTAGTCGACAAGCCATAGACGCGCAGGTAATCCAGTCAGCTAATTTGCGCTATGCGCGTGACTATTTTTTAGGCGATCTCGTAACAGTGGTGACACCTGCAGCGAGCGTGACACGCAAAGTGCAGCGCGTCACCATTCAAAACATGAGCACTGGAGAGGAGCGCATAACCATTGAGCTCATTGCCAACTAGCCTGAGCCAGCAATCACGCACCAACAGCCTCGAGCGCATCGAGGCACCTGCTGCTGCACTCACACTCACACGCACTGCGCTGCAGGCAATTACAACCGCAGGCACGCTGATCACATGGCAGAGTGCCACACGTAATAACGGATTTACATGGGCCACCACAGATATCACAATCCCCACTACTGGCTACTACGTGATACAAGTGCGCTTAGCCACTGCAGCAAGTATCACCATGGCAACACAGGTCACGGTAAATGGCATCACAATCGGTTATTTCGGCAACACATACGTTGCCACCACGTACCACACAGGCACCATCATGCGCTATCACGCTACTGGTGATATCCTGCAGATCCGTGTGGTGCCATCAGCCAACACGAACATCAATCAGGCTGCAGAGAATACACTCACCGAGAGCCCACTACTGCACGTTGCGCAGATTACCAGTGCTGTAGTATAATCACAGTGCTGCTAGTGGTTCGGTGCAACATACACTCACGCGCTCATGATGGGGACACTCATGAGCGCGTGAGTGTTTTATCATGCAAAAATCAGGTAAATATCAGGTAAATACCCTCTTGACAAATAAATCATCCTGTATTACTATACGTGTGTAATACAGTAATACAGTATTACACAGTCACTAGTAGCACAGAGGAGTAGAGAGATGAGCAAGCAAAAATTCTGGGTCAAGATCATCGGCGGCAGTTTCTGTGGGTATGTGCAGGCAGTCGATATGCGCAGCGCAGTGCTCAAAGCCATCGGTAAGCGCGCCAGCACCAAGAGCCTCGGCATCGCATACGATGTGCACACACAGACGGCTCAGGTGCTCAAGCACACCAAGTACGGCACCATGATTATCGACCGCGTATCAGTCGTAGCAGAATAGGAGTACACACATGGCACACATCTACACGGATGGCACAGAGCACTATGATGCAACGCTTGAGGCTAAGCGGTTTGCCTATCAGCAGATGCTTATGCACATCGACAAGCTCATCACGCATGTAGAGGCACATGGTCCAGTCAATCCGCAGGCAAATCGCTTACGCGCCACAGTGCAGTACTACATGCGCAACGTCAACCGCTTGACACAGATGCACAAGGCAGGTAAGTAATGAATCGCACCACACACACAGAGGTACACAAGCTGAGCGACACACTGCAGCTGGTGATTGACATTGAGCGCACTATGGAGCAGCCATGGCATGGAATGGTGAAGTTTGTTGATAGCAATCGCGCTGGCTTGATTCTGTGGCGTTTCGAGCGGCCTCAGTATGAGACACTCGATGCAGCCATGGATGCAGTGCGCGCACAGGTAGCGCACAAGATGACACAACTCTCAGGCAAAGTGGCAGAGGCAATGAATGGAGCTAACCATGCATAAGCTGATTGCCAGTGGCCGCATCGCAGGATGGCACTACTGGATATATCTCGAGCGTAGTGGGCTCTATACGTGTGACGTAATGACAGATGAGCGCGCAGTGTACCTGACTGCGCGCACACTGGATGAGGCAAGGCAGAAAGTGAGAGAGGTAATCGCATGAGTGATGTATTGCTGATTGTGGCAGGTGTCGTATTGTGGCCACTGCTCTGTGCACTGGCTGACAAACTGCGAGGTATGCGATGACAGAGCTGTTGATAGGGCTTGGGCTCATGGCTGGTGTAGTAGGCTGCAGTATCAGTCTCGTGCAGCTCATGCACTGGAGCGAGCAAAAGCGCGCAGAGCTGCTGCGCAAGACCGTAATGAGCGCATTTCGTGAGGGATATGACGTGCGTAAGAGTGAGGAGATGCAGTGATGCATAACTCAATTCAGGATGTGCGCGATGCAATCGCACAGGCAGAGAGCCAGCTCGAGGATGATATCATGCTGCGCGATACCATCCGCGCAATCATCAAATCCATCGGCGTAGAGGCAGTGAACACGGATCATTACTATGAGCTGTGTGAGCGCATCACCAAGGCAGAACGGGAGATTGCGTATGGTAAGGCATTAGTAAGTGCAGCAGAAAGGATGGGCACCAGTGCAGAAACACAATAAACGCAGATTGATGAGTGTGCGCATACCAGTGAGCCTCTATAGCACACTGCAGCAGATCGCACGCATGCTGCGTGATAGTCGTGGGGATAATGTGGCAGTGAGTGAGTTAGTCGTGCAGGCAGTCGAGCAGTATGTTGCAAAGATGACAGGAGTAGCAAATCATGAGTAACTGGAAGAAGATTGCATCACAGGTGCAGGTAGTGCGCGCAGCAGGTGAGGGTGATGGGCTTGGCCGCTTTCGCTGGAATAATGGCTTAAAAGTGGGCCGCAATGGCAGTGCAGGCTGCTGGTATGCCAAGAGCGAAAGCTTTCACAGCCTGCCTACTGGCTGGAAAGCGAGCACGCTGTATGGTGAGGATGGCTATGAGGCTGAACACATCAACATGATCCCACTGCTCAAGCGTTCGCAGCCATTTAGCGTAGTAGATGGCATGGCAACATGGCACACCGAGTGGCGACCAAATCAAGGCATGAAGATGTATACAGAGGTTTTATGCCTCATCGAGGGCTATAATCAGCCGTTGGTGATGACAGGGAAAGGCTGGGCTGCATCACGCATCACACACTACAAGCGCGGATGCTTTGCAGAGCAGCATGAGTATGTCACCAGCGTAGCATCAAAGCTGGCTGGTATGACACTGCAGCCATGGGCTTTTTGGCACTCAATCGGTGGAGCCTATGACAAAAAGCATGAGCCCATGTTTGTCGAGGTAGGCAGTGGCACACAAAAAACGCACCTGCATGACATCACGTTAGGGATCGCACAGCAGGCCACAGAGCAGGAGATTGATGCGCTGTATGTCGGTGATGCGCTCTATGCACAGGCCACGGATATCTACAATGAGTATATGACTGCAGAGTGGCACAAACAAAAGCGCAAGAGCGCAGATGCACCAGCCAGCGCAAGCGCAGCAGCTGAGGATGATGATGAGGAGCTCGCATTTTAGGATAACATTGAGCCCACTGCAACGCGCGTTGCAGTGGGCTCTCTGTACGTTATTTGGTGATACCTCGCCACGAGATACCATGAGTAGTATACCACAGGAGGATGATATGAGCGATTTTGATACTGGTGAGTTTATTTTAAAGCCAGTCAAGCCAAAGCCACTGCAAACCGTTAAGCACATCACTATCGGTGCGCACAGGGTGCCATTTACCATCGAGCGCAATCATCTAAACACTATCACGCACTACACTGGTGTGCTGCTAGGTGTGCAGATAACGCTGCGTGAGAGTGATCGCGCGCAAGCCACTCCATTTTATGATATTGAGCTTAGCACTCGCAATGAGACACGCACACACGTAAAAATTAATGATTTATGGGTTAATGTGAAAATCTCAGCCAGTATCGCTGATTTGTGCGCTATGCCACCACTGGATGCATGGCTTAGTGGGCTGTGTGTGCCATTCTATGCAGATACCTCATGCACCTATGAGACGTATGCAGGCTATATCCGTACATACTTTTCAGCGGATCGCCAGCTCTTTTGCTATGAGCGTAGAGATACTATAGATGATTTACCTGATGTAGAGTGGCGTGAACAGCATCATGCAGAGGGGCTTTTTGCACTTGGATATGGGGTGTATGAAAGTGCGTTTTTCAAGGCAGGCAAGGCACATCTACGAAGAGTGCTGAGCCACATTGAGGAGGTTACGCAATGATGTTCTCACAGTATTTTGGGCTCAAGCGTATGAGCCAGCTCTATGATATTTCGACAGCCTCACGCATGATCATTGATGTGGTATGGCAGATGACTGATATCTATACAGGCACAGATATCCATGCTATCATCACAGGTACCTACACGAGTAATCAGCAGTGGATTAATCGGCCCATTGAGCGCATTACCACACATCTTGAGTGTGGCTGTGTGATTACTGTGGCCACTGGTAAAGAGCTACGTGGCGTAATCCCTATCCCGCGCATCACATCTGCTGCAGGCTGTGCCTACACACACGAAAGAGAAAACGCATGAGACGCGCGATCACACACTATACGACAAATTGCCAAACGTGTTCCCGGTGGAGCGTTCGGCAGCAGTGCCAACGATGCGGCCCGAATCCCCAGCGCCAACAACGGCGCCGGTTCAGTACTCATTATTTGAAGGAGTGTGACGGTATGGAACCAACGTTTCAGGAGTTAGTATTTGCAAGCATCAAGCGGATTATGCGCGAATGCGAGAAAAACGGAATTTCGGCTGCGGATTTGCCCGAATATGAAGTACATTTGCATGAACGGCATATGGATTGGGTTATGCACACATACCCGTCACGTGATGGATCACACCCAAGTAAAGCACAGTATGGCGCGTCAATTTATGTTGGTAATGTGCTTCTTAATGATTCGTCGATATACTGGCCAATCATGCTTGAAATCAACGATGTTGTCACAATTTTATATAGCGAGTTAATCGGCCAATCTATACAGCAGATAATAACCACACATCCTAACTTTAAGATAGCGATTAAATGCGAATCGGCATTTAAGGCGTATGTAATGGAAAGGTTTCTAACGATGAATGAACAGCCACGGGTGACGATGCAGGACATTATTCAACAATTGGCGCAAAGTTTTAATGCCTCTGGGGACACTGGGGACAATCCCGAAACGTACACCGTTCACGTAGTACGAAATTACGATTACCAGCGCCGCACAATCACGTATACGGCAAGGATCCCCAGCGATGCGCCAAAATACGCATTGCATAGCATTGATATGGAAAAAGTAGATTCCGAAACGTGGGGATTATCTATTTGGGATATGACGGGTACGGGCGTTGTGTCATATTGGGGTTCGCTTAGCGAAATCGAGGATTACATGATTGAGGAATTCAAATTGTCTATTAATTTTTGCGATGATAAGGGAGTAATCACCAAATGACTGACGTATTTACAGGCACTGATATGCATGCAGTGCTCTCAGGCACATACTCAAAAAATCGTCACTGGATGGATCGGCCCATTGAGCGCATTACCACACACCTCGAGTGTGGCTGTGTGATTACTGTGGCCACTGGTAAAGAGCTACGTGGTGTGGTGCCTATCCCGCGTATCACACCTGCTGCAGGCTGTGCCTACACACACGAAAGAGAAAACGCATGAGACGCATGAGACGCGCGATCACACACACCATCAGAGGCTATGAGGTAGAGATACGGCCCGCCATGTTTGGGCCTGCTGGACACTATGACATGTATGTGTACTTTCTTGGCCGTGTGCCTACTGCACCATCAGTGCATGAGAGTATTGCGCAGGCACTGGCACATGCTGAGCAGTGGCTCACATGGTTTGATGCACAGGGTGGCGTGGCAGGATATCAGCAGCGCATGCGTGCATACTATGGCACGTATGCCTATACGGATGAGAGCTACCGCGTATGAATCTCATACAGGCAATCCTGCAGCACTTAGGCATCGCCTACGATGCGAGCAAATCGCAATACCGATGCAACTCACCACTACGCACAGGCAGTGATAGCAACAGCTTTAGCATCAAAATTGATGAGCGTGGTGGCACCTACCATGATCATGTGAGTGGTGAGAGTGGCACACTCACACAGCTGGCTGATACGCTTGGTATCACCTACACACGCTCGACCACATCCAAGCGCAGCTACATGAGTGGTAACGACTATGCAGCACAGCATGGTGTAGCGTGGAAAGTGCTCGAGCAGGCTGGATGGAGTGAGATCAAGTACATGAGACGGCCTGCGCTCAGGATTGAGACCGCACACGGCCCGCGCTATCGCTTTTTAGATTACCGTGATGAGCAAACCTACATCAATGAAAAGGGATTTACACGCTGTTGGTATCTGATGAGTGAGGCAGTGCGCATGGCTCGCGCGACCAGTCAGCCACTCGTGTACTGCAATGGTGAGTGCAGTGCAGTAGTAGCCATGCACTATGGAGTGCCTGCGCTCACTGTGGCAGGTGGTGGTGAAAATGCCATACCAGCAAGCCTACTGGATGAGCTCAAACAGCTCTACACAGGCTCGATCATCGTAGCACTCGATTGTGATGCAAAAGGCAGAGCAGCGAGCCAAAAGCTGGTGAGCCAGCTACGGTTAGCAGGCTATACCGCGTATGCCGTGGATCTCAATCTTGGAGCTGGTGGCGATATCGCAGATTACTGCAAATTGTATCAGCATGAGAGTATGCAGCAGCTGCTCACGCTCAAACCACCATCACAAGAGGTAGAGTATAAAACCACGTTTAATACCATCAGCGCAGCAGATTTGGATAAAAAGCGATTTGCTGCACTCAAGTGGATTGTCGAGGATATCCTGCCTGAGGGGTGTTTTGTACTTGCAGGAAAGCCAAAGAGCCGTAAATCATGGCTCACTACGCATATTGCACGCACTGTGGCTATGGGTGGCAAAGTGTTTGGTCAGTATGCCACGCATCAGGGCTCAGTGCTGTATATGGATCTCGAGAGTAATCAGCGGCGCATGCAATCACGCTTACAGCAGATGGAGCGTGATGATGAGGGTCAGCCAGCTAATATGTTTATTACGAACACGTGGCAACGTGGTGAGCTTGGTGTCGCTGATTTGGATATCTATCTCACAGAGCATAAATGTGCGCTTGTGGTAATCGACATCCTCGAAAACATCCGCGCGCCACGCACCAAGCATGGCAACCCCTACACTGAGGATTATGATGCAGTCAAGCCATACAATGAGCTGGCTGAAAAGCACCATTGCTGCATCCTCATGGTGCACCACACACGCAAGTCACGGAGTGAGGATGCATTTGATGAGATATCAGGCACAACAGGGCTGGTGGGTGGTGTGGCTGGCATGCTCATCCTCTCACGCATCCCCACCAAAGAGACACACAGCGAGCTGATGGTACGCGGCCGTGACATCGAGCATGATGATAAGCGTGTGCTCAAATGGAATGATCATACATCCAGCCATGAGCTGGAGAGCGATCCTGCACAGGCATACATGAGTGATGAGCGCATGGAGATTATGCGCATCATAGGCAGTGCACACATGCGTGTGCAGGATATTGCGCACGAGGCAGGCAAATCACGTCAGGCAGTGCACAAGCTGCTACAGAAATTGTGCGGCCTTGGTGCACTTGCACAGGATGAGGTAGGCAAATACTACGCACCACAGGAGCGCAGCTATCCTGCTGGCTATGATGCACCTGCTGAGCCAGTGCAGGCATCAACGCATCAGCCTGCACTCTTTCTCCACACACTGCCACTCATCCAGCAGCAAAAGCTCCAAGAGAAGTGGCGCGCAGGTGATTCTGCCACGTTTACACAGATTTGTGCAGTCTATGGCATTGGCTCACAGGCAGATAGGATATGGGGGGAGTTATGCCAGCTCGATACACAATAATGGTTGATGGCGTTGCGTATGATGTGATGGCAGCAGGCCGCGCGAAAGCGTGTGAGGCTGCAGTGCGTGACCATACTGGATATGAGGGCAGGATTATCATCACATTTGCACGCTATGTGTCATCAGGGGTGATCTATATCGCCACTACTGCACATAACGTTATCTATGAGGTAGTAGTAACACAGTAAGAGAGATAAAATATATCTCTATAGGTATTATGGTGGTTTACAGTGGTTTACATGGTTGACAGTGGTTTACATGGTTTACATGGTTTACATTTGTCAACCGTTGTCAACCAGGGCTATTTTAGGTGGTTGACAAGCGTTTGAGGCTTTCTAATGCAGTAATCTCGTATGTTGTCAACCGTCAACCACTATGTATACCAGTTTGTCAACCACCTAGCGTGTATTTGTCAACCACCTAGCGTGTATTTGTCAACCACCTAGCGTGTATTTGTCAACCAGTGAGGAGTAATGCGATGAAGATGACACAATCACAGTGCGCAGCGTGCAGTCAGTGGCTCAGCGTGGCGCAATTCAGCAACTTCGTCAACGTGTGTGATACCTGTCTGCAGGATGAGAGCCTACTCTCACGGCTCACGGCTCGTGCAGACATGCTGCAGCAGGATCTCGTGGCGCACATCGAGGCACTCAGTGATGAGGATATGGACCGATGGTCCAACATTTGGATAGCACAGCAGCAGCTGGCTCAACCACCAGTGTATGAGCCGTATGAGAAAAGCCTTGAGCGTGCAAAAGAGCGTGACAAACTGGTGCGCATGCTTGAGCGCACCATACAGAAAGGCGATGCCATCAGCACCTGCATGCGCATCCAGCGTGATCTCAAGCGTGTATATGCGCATATTAAAACCGTGAAGTTAGTACAGGGTGATACACATGCGTAAGCGATATGGGCACCAGTATCAAGATAAGGCGTATTTAACCAAGCAGCTCAAGGCTGGTATGCGTGTAGAGCAGATAGCAG